>Ga0315547_1002939_pt1 | contig 11456 bp, 9 predicted proteins | sample SalMarSW160240MG_2_FD_202542 | JGI IMG/M metagenome (GOLD analysis project Ga0315547, IMG submission 202542) | Salt marsh sediment microbial communities from the Plum Island Ecosystem LTER, Massachusetts, United States - Salt Marsh Sediment SW1601-240 ... | reverse complement strand
ATGAGGTCTTCGAGGAACGCACGGGCATCGACGTCCAGTACGAGGCAACCAAGCAGTTCGAGACGCTGATCTTCGTCCGTGTGGAAGGAGGAGACCCGCCGGACGTTGCCGCTCTACCCCAACCTGGCCTGATGAAGAAGTTTGCAGATCGGGGTTCCCTGGTCCCCCTTTGGCCGGGGATCAAGTCAATAATCAACAAAAACTACGCTCCGGTTTGGCTGGAACTGGGTTCTCACAAAGGTGAGGCCTACGGAGTCTTCCACCGGGTCAACATGAAGAGCCTGGTCTGGTATCCCAAGAAAGCCTGGGCCGATGCAGGATTGACCACTCCTACCACCTGGGAGGAGATGGAAGCCCTCGAGCGGAAGGCGATCGGCATGGGTGCGGTGCCCTGGACCGTAGGTTTTGAGAGCGGAGGCGCCACCGGCTGGGTCGGCACCGACTGGGTCGAGGACATCATGCTTCGCACCGCCGGTCCGGATGTGTACGACCAGTGGGTCAATCACGAGATCCCCTTCAACGATCCCCGTGTCAAGAAAGCTGCTGAGATCATGGGCAAACGTCTGCTGGATCCCAAGTACGTGTTCGGCGGACCCCAGTACGTGCTCACCACCAATTTCGGTGACGCCCCGAAGGTGATGTTCGACAACCCACCCAGGGCCTGGATGCACAAGCAGGGCAACTTCATCACCGGCTTCTTCCCCGAAAACATTCAGGCAAACCTCCTCGAAGAGGTGGGCCTGTTCGGCTTTCCCCAAATCGATCCAAAGTGGGGAACGCCGGCCTTAGGCGGCGGCGATCAGTTCGCTATGTTCAACGATCGTCCCGAGGTACGTCAGTTTATGGAGTTCCTGGCAACCTGGGAATCCGGTGAATCCTGGGCCAAAGCAGGCGGAGCATTATTCCCCTACAAGACTCAGGACCTAAGCGCCTACGGCAACGAACTGGAAAGGGCCCAGGCGGAGCTGCTGCTCAATGCAAAGGTCTTCCGCTTCGATGCTTCCGACCTGATGCCTGCCGAGGTGGGCGCCGGCACCTTCTGGACCGGTATGGTCGATTATGTCAGCGGTGTGAATCTCGACAAGGTCCTCGCCGAGATTGAAGACAGCTGGCCTGAGTAATCAAACTGCCTTACTAATTGGCATCGATTCGTTGGGCGGTTCCCATAAGGGGGCCGTCCAACATTTTCTTGATTGCAATCCGAATTCACAAGTATAATGAGATACTAAGGAGGCAATTCTATCATGGAAGACTTCGAAAAAGCGGTTCGGCCGGTGGGTTTTTTCCCGAATTTGTGGTTAATCCTCTGGCGCGTCCTTATAGCCGTCGTAGTTCCGGCTGTCAGTTTTTTCGTGATGTACGTCGGCTTTCGTTTCCTAAGGGAAAGCGCGGCTCCCGCAGCGGTGATAGCGGTCGTGGCCGTCATTTGGGGAGTGGGAGGTGTGGCCCTGCTGTACTTTGCCACCAACTGGGTCATCACTCAACTCGGTCCCGCCTGGCGACGACGTTTGCAGCCCTTCCTCTTCGTGGGTCCAGCCATGGTAATATTGGGTTGGTACCTGGTGATCCCGACTCTGCGTAGTCTATTCTTGAGCTTCTTCGGACCGGCGACAAAAAAATTTGTCGGCCTGGCCAACTACGTCTACGTGTTTAGCGACCGGGTAATGCTCACCTCCTTCCGCAACAACCTGCTCTGGCTGGTACTGGGAACGGGACTGAGTGTACTGCTCGGTTTGATCGTGGCCTTGCTTGCAGAACGTTCCCATCTGGAAAAATTATCCAAGGCGCTGATCTTTCTACCCCTGGCCATTTCCTTCATCGGAGCAGGTGTGATCTGGAAATACGTGTACGCCTACAAGCCTCTCGGAGAATCCCAGATCGGAATCTTGAACGCGATCGTGACCGCTTTCGGGGGGCAGCCCGTAGGCTGGCTAACAGTACGTCCCTGGAACACTCTGTTCCTTATAGTGATACTCGTTTGGATGCAGACGGGTTTCGCTATGGTTGTGCTCTCTGCGGCGCTGCGGGGGGTACCCAAATCCATCAAAGAGGCGGGTCGCATCGACGGGGCTACCGAGTTTCGGGTTATTTTGAGCATCATCATCCCCTATGTTCGGGGTACGATCATCACGGTCTCTACAACGATCCTGATCATCACTCTGAAGATCTGGGACATCGTCTACTCCATGACCAGCGGCCTGTACGGCACCGAGGTACTGGCCAGTCAACAGTATAAGCAGATGTTTAAATTCCTTAACTACGGACGCGGCTCGGCGATCGCGATTATACTAGTGGTCGCCGTTATTCCGGTAATGTGGTACAACCTCAAAACCTTTATGCAACAGGAGGTATTCTGATGGCAGCTAAAGAAGAAAAGGAAAACAAGAGCGTTGCCGTTACAATTATCTTGCTTGTGTTATGCCTGATCTGGTCTCTTCCCACCATCGGCCTTCTGATCACCTCGTTTAGAAGCAGGGACGATGTGAACCGGACCGGCTGGTGGACCGTAGTCAGGGAAGCCAATTTCACAACCGATAACTACAAACAGGTGTTGGCCGGAAAAAACTACACCTACGTAGATGCTCAGGGGAACACGGTTACCGCACGAACGGAAAACTTGGTGCGGGCTTTCCTGAACAGCGTAACCGTCACCATACCTGCGGTGGTGATCCCGATTTTGATTGCAGCCTTTGCCGCCTACGGCTTCGCCTGGGTCGACTTCCCGGGAAGAAAGATCTTTTTCACTATAGTTGTAGCCCTGCTCGTGGTGCCGCTGCAGATCGCTCTGATCCCGATCCTGCGGGACTATATGAAACTTAAGCTCACCGGAACGTTTCTGGCAATCTGGCTGGCCCATACAGGGTTCGGACTACCGTTGGCCATCTATCTGCTGTTCAACTATGTCTCCACCATTCCCCGCTCGATACTGGAATCAGCCTTCATCGACGGCTACACCCACTTCTGGATCTTCATCTACCTGATCCTGCCTCTGTCAGTGCCGGCACTGGCTTCCTTTGCCATCTTCCAGTTTGTCTGGGTGTGGAACGACCTTTTGGTCGCCATGGTGTTTCTCGGTACCAAACAGGAAGTTGCCGTGCTGACCCAGCGGCTGCTGAACATGATCGGGACAAGGGGTCAGGACTGGCACCTGCTTACCGCAGGGGCCTTCGTATCTATAGTTCTACCTCTGATTATTTTCTTCGCCCTGCAGCGCTTCTTCGTGCGGGGACTGTTGGCCGGATCGGTCAAGGGATAGGAGGAGCCGGCCGAGGGCGGATACACTAGAACAGATACAGTGGATAGGAGTCGGGATTCTTGCCGAACAGGGTGATCTGATCCACCTGGCGGATCTTATCGCCCAGGCAGAGGGCAAACAGACAACGCTCCACTCCCACTCCGCCGCCGAAGGTTTCCGGAAACAGGGCTTTGCCATGCTCATCCTTCTGGAAGGCGGCCATGAGGAAGGGACCGTATCCGCCCAGCTCGCCGATGTTCTCGATGTTGTCGTCCTCGATCTGAGGCGCAACGTCGATGATCTTGTTGTCGATCAGTCTGGCCACGATCGCCTCGAACAACCACTCCCTTAAACCGCCGGATAGCACCTCAAAGGCCGGTCCGAAGGAATTATCCTTCCGCTGCCGGCTCTGGGTACAGAGGTCGTAGTTGTAGATCATATCCGAGGTGAACTCGGACAGGGGGACCCTCCCGCCGTCGGACTTCAGATACGGATAGATCAGGTCGTAGTTCTCCCGTATCAACCCGGTAATCCAGAAAAACTGGCCCTCCACCGTCTTTCCAAGGGGCTGTTCGATCGCCTTTGTGCCCAACCGTGCCACCGCCTCATCCCGCTGAAAACGGGGGAAAGGGGGTTCGGGCACCTCCAGGGCAACACCGAGAGCTTTGAGGTTTTCCTCGTTGGTATCGGCCACTGCCGTGGTTGCCGCGACAACGAGCCGCTCAAAGAATTTCAAAGCTTGCTCGTGATCCTCCCGAAGTATCTTTTCCACTTTCTCGGTCTGACGGATGTAGGCGTCCAGCTCGATTCCGCGGTTGCGTCGCACCTCGATGTCCATCTGGGAAAAATCAATCAGGTATTTTCCTCGCTGCACACGGTTGGGACTCTCCATCTCCAGGCGGATGTTGGGAGAGTCTATAAAAATCCCCTTGATCTTGGGATTGAATAGAGCGAGCATCTTGGAGTAGATCATCGAGTGGGTGGTCATATAGGTCTGACCCTTGTAGCGGATCGAGGGGGTGTACTCCACGTCATGAGCCAAAGGATCGGTAACCGGGCTCAATGACACCCGTTCGATGTTGAACAGACCTTCTGCAGCCAGGTGCAGCTGCATTGCGTTAACAAAGGTCGTGCGGATAGCCAGGGCATGATATAGATCCTCCCTCAACCACTTATCGATGTAGTCTTCGCGGATGAACTCGCCCAAAGAGCTGCCGCTCTCGGTAAGGGCCGCCTGAAAGTTGAACAGGCTCTGGCCGACGTGTTCCTCGATGGATTCGTGCATACCTTGCTCTCCTTATCGATGATCAAATTCGATAGGCTGCCAGTATACCGAACAATATTTGTCATGGGTAGCCCCTGGAACCAGGAATAGCAGAAGTCCCGATTGACGCCCATCCGAATGTGCTTTATCCTCTGATTCTTCGAACACGAGCAGCATGGTTTAAACCCAGGGATCAATCATCATCTTGATTTCTTCATCTTTCGCCTCGGTGAAACGCTGAAAGGCCCGCTCTATTTCATCGAGGGGATAGATCCCTGTCACCAGATCGGACAGAGGAAGCCGCCTATGCTCCACCAAGTTGATGGCTCGTTGCATTTCCCGCGGCGGGCGCCTGGAGGTGAGGAAACGGGCCTGTCGATGATAGAACCAGTTCAGAGACAGAGAAAGCCGTTCTTCCTCAGGGCAAATCCCGAAGCTCAGGAAGGTTCCCCCGCGCTTGAGCAGCGGAAGCGCTTCCTCGATGGCGGCGGTAGACCCGGTTGCATCGATCAGATAGTTCAATCCTTGAGAACACAGTTCACGCACCACACTTTCCAGGGGTTGCTCCTTTGGGGATAGCACCCGGTCCGCTCCTTGGCTCTTAGCCTTACTTCTCCTCATTGGCACCAACTCAGTTTGTACGAGCGTTACCGAAAGACTCCTGTTCAATACCAGATTCCAGAGCAAACCCACTGTGCCTGCGCCTAACAGGAGAAAGGAACGCCCCGCCTCGGGTTTGAGGTTGGACAATCCGGCCAGCACTGTTGATAGGGTTTCAACCAATACTGCATCTCGAACATCGATATCTGCATTTATCTTGTAGACATTGGCAGAAGGAACCTTGGTATATTGGGCAAATCCACCCTGACGCTGATAGCCGATAAAATTTTCCTTTTCACAGAACCGGTACTCTCCCCGTTTGCAGTTCTCGCAGTTTCCGCAAAAAATGAACGGATCAACCACGACGCGGTCACCAGAATGAAATCCTTCAACGCCATCCCCGACTTCATCTACTTGGCCATAGATCTCATGGCCAAGAACAGCGGGGGGCTCGGCGTTGTGGATTTCTCCAGAGTAGATATGGGCATCGGTTCCGCACACTCCGCAACCGAGCACTTTGATCCGCACCTCCCCGAGAGACGGTTCGGGAATCGGAAGATCCTGAACCTCGATCCGCCCTGGCGCCTTGAACACTGCAGCCTTCACAAATTCTCTCTCTTTCCTCGCAGAACTCGAGATTTAAACCGGACTGATGAACAATATAGGACAACCCAAGCTGTTGCTTTGATTACAGCATTGCCCTATAACAAAACTCTCCACAAGTCTTTAGAGAATACAATTTTCAGCAGTATGATAGGTGTTGTGTGAAAAGGCAATCAGAGAGCTCAGAAAGAACAACTAATAATACCGCTTCAATGGACCGGACCAATCAACAGGTCGCCCTGTCCACTGCGATTCTGGCATCGTTCATGACTCCCTTTATGATATCATCGGTCAACATTGCCCTCCCGGGAATCGGAAATGAGTATTCCTTGAACGCCGGAACCCTCGGATGGATCGCCACCTCCTACCTGCTGGCTGCAGCCATGCTCAACCGATCATGATGGCAGCGGTTTCACCCCTGGCCGGCAGGCTTCATTCAACCTGAACCTATTGCTGCCACATCCGGGAAAGTGGGCTTCACGGCTGCCAACAGAGCATCAAGAACGGTAGATCTCCTCGATGATCTCCGCCACCCGCAATCCCGTTTCCCCCGGAACGGGGGGTTCTTTGTTCTGGAGAAAAGCCTGAGTAACTGCTTCGATGTGGGGAAGGTGAATATTCCGGTGGGGGGGATGATCTTCCTTTCGTTCGCCTTCGGCCGTATATACCCTCATCAGACCACGGTTGAGTACGGGGATATGGATAGAGCCGGCGCTGCCATAGATGTCCAAACTATCCTGTGGCTCCTCTACCACCCGGCTAACCGCCAACATGCCTCGGGATTCGTTTTGAAACTCGAGCAGAGAGATCGAGGTGTCCTCTACGTTCCAATCCGTGATCAGGCGGCCGTTGCTCCCGAACGCTCTGGACACCGGCCCAAGAATGTTTAGCAGCACTTCGATGCGGTGGCAGCCGAAATCCATCAGCGGTCCTCCCCCCGCGTGTTCTTTGCGGACCATCCAATACCTCGAGTCCTCAGGATCGGGACAAAAGCTTTCAAAGGCCCGCACCTCCGCCAGTACAACCTTTCCGATTTCTCCGGTCGCGATGATCTCTTTGACCCGGGCGACAACCGGATAGAAATACCGGTAGTAGGCGACGCTTAGGCGTACCCCACTGCCTCTACAGGCGGAGATCATCTGCCGGCATGCTTGCGGATCCAAAGCCATGGGTTTTTCGCACAACACGTGCTTTCCGGCCTTAGCCGCGGCAATTGTCTGTTCCGCATGCAGGTTCGGGGGCGTTGCTATGTAGACGGCATCGATCTCCTCATCCCTGAGAAGTTCCCGCCAATCCTTGTACCAGCGTTTTGCCCCGAACTCCCGAGCGAACTCCTCGGCAAGATCGTGTCTGAATCGGTTGACCGCGATCAGCTGACAGCTGTCGAGATCACCGAAAGCAGGGGCGACTCGTTTTCGGGCAATATCCCCGCAGCCGATCAATCCCCAACGCAACACGGCCAAAAATTCCCTCCTCTCTCACCCTGCATCTTTAGGTTCGGTCGATGAAACTCCGAAACTCAAGACCTAGCGCAATCAGCCTAGGTGCTGGTGTGAAAAATGTCAATCAAATTCGAACACCAAGATGCTTTGCCGGGACTGCGAGTCCAGCGCTTCGGTGCTCAGAGGTACGGATCTCCTGTTCGCTTGTACCGTTGCCATCATCTCGAGCACAATGTCAAGCTCCTCCTGGCAAATCATCCCACAGTGCAGGAGAAGCTGCAGAATCCGCAGGGCCGTATCCGATGTCTTGCTCATCCTCGGGACCTCCTAACAGAATATTACTTATAATTTGTATAGTATTTTAATATATCTGTCAAGAGAGGGGATGGCTGCTAGTCTGCGGAACTTCGTGTACCATCGATCGGGTAGCGCCCGTAATCATGGACAGTTTCAACCATGGTACGGAAGTTCTCCGGTCGGACCGCCGAGGTGATCGAGTTCCCCGAGGAGAGGATGTGTCCACCGCCGGGGGACACCGAGGTGATCAGTGCCCGTGTCGCCCTGTGGACCTCCTCGGCGGAACCGCGACAGAGCAAATCCACATCCACATTTCCCACCACACAAACCCTGCCTCCCACAGCCCGCTTCACCTTGCCTAGATCCATACCGGCGCCGGGCTCCAGTGGACCAATTCCGTCGATTCCCGTATTCACGAGATCCTCGAGAATCGCCCAAATGTTTCCGTCTGTGTGTTTGACGCAGTAGGCGCCGCCGGTCTTTATATTCCGGACAACTTCGGTGAGACCGGGCAGAACAAACTCCCGGAACAGAGCCGGAGACATGATCGTCCCGGTTTTATGAGCGTAGTCGTCTCCCAACACGATCAGATCGGCTCCTTCGGCGATAGCCAGGCGATGAAGCTCCTTGTTGTACTCGATCACCATCCGCCCGATTGTCGCGACAAACTCCGGCTCGAGAAGATAGCTCTCCAACAGCCGCTCCATACCGCAGAGATACCAGGAAGCTGCAAAAACGGCCCGGCCGACGAACAGAACGGCGCGTCTGCCTTTGAAACGCCTCACCACCCTCCGCAACGCCTTGAGAACGGGATCGCGACGGGGATCGGGAATCCGGAAATGCCTGAGGTCCTCCATTCGCTGGATCGGGTGACTGGAAACGTAGGGTAACAGCTCGGCGGTGATCTTTCTGCGCGCCCCCCAGACATCTGTGTAGCTCTTCTTGAAGCGAAACACGAAGGGCCTCAGGCCGAGCAGATACATGACCTGATTGACGGATACCGCATCCAGATCGAGGTGCTCGATCAGGTCGAAATACCCGGAACAGCCCAGACCCCGGGCAACCTTCCAATCGATGGACAACTCCATGACGGGAAGACGATCCGGCTGTCGGCGCTCCAGGGCGGCGATTACTCTCTGACGCGGGGTAATGGCTCCCTCCTTTTCCTAACAGTCGCTCTCAGCAGTAGAAGGCACCGGCCATGAAGCTGACAACGGATTGCGTCGCTGTATCCACAGCTTGTTCGTAGCGCAGAAGCTTTCCGTTATCCGCTTCAAGGATTCGTAACAGTGTGTAGATCGCCGGTACACCGCAGACATTGCGGCGGTCCCGCTCCTCCTGGATCCCTCGAAAGAAGGCCTCCGCCTCTCCGGTAAGAATCGTTTCGATCATACTTCGGTCTTCGGTCTCGATCTTTTCGAGAAGCTGTGGCTGCATGGCAACGTTCTGCCCGAACCGTTGTCCGATATGGCTCAAGTCTACCGCTGCGATGCAGCATACCTCCGAACTACTCTCCTTCACAGTTTTACTTAAGGCGTCGATGAATTCGCCGATTTCGGGGTGTTCGGCGATGGATCCTCCCTGATAGAGCTCCGGAGGCAGAGAGCAGAGAACAGGAATGATGCGCAGGGGCTCCTCTCCACTATACAGATACTGCAGGAAGAGAACCTGGAACTCTATGGAATGCTCGCCGCGATGGCAGAACTCATCCTCGTAAAAATCCGTTCGGCAGCGGCACCTGAGAGCTTCCAGGAACTCTCGATCCGTCGAGACCACTCCAAAGGGTGTTTTAAAGTCTTTGGCTGTCAGCACGAAGGGGTGTCTGGTCTGCACATGAACGATTCCCAGAAGCAGGAAGGTTCGGGCTGAGCACTCCCGGGCCAGTTCTGCGTAGCTCCAGGCGAAGCACAGCCCTCCCCGACGGAGGTCTATATGGGGAGCGATCAGCCCCCGCAGTCTTCCCGAAGCTCCGGAAGCGTCAGGCAGACCGGGTCCCTCTGGGTTGATAAACGGAGCCTCCAGCTGTTTCCGCAAGCCCTCAGCTTGAGCTTCGTAGGATACTCCGGCATGAGCAGCCTCACGGACCGATGCGGCTCTGAACGTTTCCACAGCCTCTGCCTGGGCCTGTTGGAAGCGCTCCGAGTCCAGAAACAGGGCGGCGTCGAGCTGATCGATGATCCGGCGAACCTTGTCGCTTAACAGCAGATCCCCAAACTTGCGGGTATACTCAGCCTGGATATCCAGGACCGAATGCTTTCCGTCGAACTGGGAAATTATGAACAGCAGGGACTGAGGGATGAGCAGCAGCTTGTCGGAGAATCCTTGGGGGTCCCGCAGGCAAATCATGTTGTCCTGGGCGGGAATGGCTTCTACGGGACGGAGCTTGGGATATTCCATAACCGGCAGAACCACCATATTCTTCACGAAGCCTTTTGACAAGATCAGACCAAGCGCGTAGGCTACCCACAACGCAGTGTGAATCTTTTGAAACTATGGAGAACGACTCACCATCATCCTGGCACACCCTTGATCCCCCTTCGGTATTGACCCGTCTGGGCGTGAGCTCCGACCAAGGACTCAGTTCTCAAGCGGCGGGTCGACGACTAAAGGAAGACGGGCTGAACGAGCTCATTGAACGGGGAGCCAAGTCGCCCCTTCGCATCTTCGCCGAGCAGTTCACCTCTCTCATGGTGCTGTTGCTCATCGCCGCAGCAGCGGTATCCGGATTCGTGCTCCGAGAGGGGAAGGACGCACTGGTTATCCTGGTGATCGTTATCCTCAACGCCCTGCTGGGTTTCTGGCAGGAATTCCGGGCGGAGAAAGCCCTGGCAGCGCTGAAGAGTCTGTCTACGCCCAAGGTCCGGGTGCTCCGGGATTCCGAGGTGAAGGAAATCGCTTCGCGGGAACTGGTCCGCGGGGATATCGTTTTGATCGAAGCGGGAAATCTCATTCCGGCGGATTGCAGGATTGTCGAATCCGCCAATCTGAAGGTGCAGGAGGCGACCCTTACGGGGGAGGCGGAAGCGGTGGAGAAAAACCCCGCTGCGCTCGGTGAAGAGGATCTGCCCCTGGGTGACAGGCGAAACATGCTGTACATGGGAACGGTGGTCACCTACGGTCGGGCAACTGCGGTGGTAACGGCTACCGGCATGGCCGGCGAGTTGGGGAACATCGCCACCCTGATCCAGGAGACTGTTCCCGAGAAGACGGTCCTACAAAAGAAGCTCGCCTCCTTGAGCGTCATCCTGGTCTTCTCCGCTCTTGCCTTGATCGGCGTGGTGGCTCTGGAAGGGTGGCTGCTCCAGGGACAAAGCCTTAAAAGCTTGTTTATCACTGCGGTGAGCATGGCCGTGGCGGCGATCCCCGAAGGACTGCCCACGGTGGTTACCATCGCACTGGCCTTGGGAGCCCAACGGATGCTGCGCCGCGGGGCGCTGATTCGCAGGCTGCCCGCTGTGGAGAGCCTCGGTTCGGTTACCGTCATCTGTTCGGATAAGACGGGTACCCTGACCCAGAATCGGATGACGGTCACCGTGCTGGACCTGCTCGATCACCGTCTGGAGCTTTCCCGGGAAGAGGAACAAAGCACCGCAGAACAGAAGGTCATCGCAGCCGGGGACCCCACGGCCTCCCTGCTGCTCGCAGCGGCTGCTCTGTGCAATGACGCGGTTCTGAAGGAAGATAGTGAGAACTTTGAAACCCTCGGGGACCCCACCGAAGGAGCGTTGGTGAGCGCAGCGGCCCGGGCCGGACTGATCAAATCCGATCTGGAGGATGTGCTCCCTCGGACAGGTGAGCTTCCCTTCGACTCGGAGCGAAAGCGCATGACCACTGTACACTCCCTCACCAAGCTCAGAGATGTCGGTGGTTCCGCACAGCCGGAACTGCCGACGCAGCTGGCGGAAATCTTAACTCCCTGGATCAAGGATCGGGAGACTGCAGTGTTCACCAAAGGAGCGGTGGACAGTCTTCTTGAGGTCTGCTCCTCGGTGTGGAGAAACAATCAACCGGAACC
>Ga0315547_1002938_pt1 | contig 11456 bp, 9 predicted proteins | sample SalMarSW160240MG_2_FD_202542 | JGI IMG/M metagenome (GOLD analysis project Ga0315547, IMG submission 202542) | Salt marsh sediment microbial communities from the Plum Island Ecosystem LTER, Massachusetts, United States - Salt Marsh Sediment SW1601-240 ... | reverse complement strand
TTTAAAAAAAACCGGGCTTTAGCCCATAAACGAAACTATTAAATATGCCATATGTAAGAATTTGGGTTCATCTTGTTTGGACTACTCATAATCGTGAACCTTACCTGTCAAAAGATATCAGGAGGAAACTCTTTATCCATATAAAAGAGAATGCTAAAGCGAAAGGAATCTACCTGGATTTTATAAATGGATACCTGGAACACGTTCATTGTTTGATTTCAATGAATGCTGAACAGAATATTTCTAAAATAGCTCACTTACTTAAAGGTGAATCTTCTTATTGGATAAATAAGAATCTGTTGACCAAATCTAAATTTTATTGGCAGGATGATTATTATGTAAAATCAATTAGTAATGCAGAGATCCATCATGTACGTGAATACATTAAAAATCAAGAAGAACACCACAGAACGAAAACATTTCAAGAGGAATACGATGAGTTTATTGAAGGAATTGATTTACTGGAAGAAAAGTAGTGGGCTAAAGCCCGTCTATTGGTTATCCTTTAACCCCGGCATCCCCTAAGGGACCCCAATGGGGGGATGCCGGGGTAACTCATTCAATTTCAGTAGATTAGATGAATGCTCCGGCCTTTAGGTCGGGGCTTTGGACAGGCGTTATCAAGGTCTTTAGGCCAGGACTTATGGGCTAAAGCCCCTTTTTTACAGAGCGCAATGCCCCCGGGATTAATCCCGGGGTAACTGAAGGATTTCCAGAATAACAGCTGACTTACCCCGGCATTCATGCCGGGGGTACGAGGATTTAAAAAAAACCGGGCTTTAGCCCATAAACGAAAGCCAGCTCCGCGATCATTTATAATCCTCCCTGGGGGGGCAAAAAATATCCAGAACCCTGCAGTCTGTCAGCGCTCTGCCGGAATGAACTGCATTGGATGGTATGGTCATAACCATCCCTTTTTCCAGCGTCCTGGTTTCATCATTCATGGTCAATGCCAGTTTCCCCTCCTGTACAATGGTGACCTGTTCATGCGGGTGGGCATGCACTGGTAGCTCACTTCCCTCACGAATTTCCCAGAAAGCAACGGTCATTTTTTCCATGTGAATGAATTTTCCGGTAAAACCAGGCAGGATTTCTTTTGCTTCTAACCTGTCAATTTCGTGTATTGCCATTTGTTATTTTCTCCTTGTTTTGTTATTTGCTCCAAAGTTTCTCAGACTTAACCGTTATCTCCCGACCGGACAAACCGCCACACATATTCCACACAACCGCTTATTCTCCCCGATTATCCAATTTCCTTCCAAGTACAATGGCATAGTGGTATCCATTGAAATCAGCAGATAGTTCCCCGGAAAGATCCGCAATACCATAGAAAAGATCCGGGTTATCATCAATAGCTTCTTCTACGATTTCTCCAATTTGCATGTCGATCCTAATCCGCTGTTTATCCAAATATAACAAAATAAGTTCTATTTTTGTGGCTTCAATTTCAGTTATCGATTCATTTTAAATTAGTACATTTTACAAACGTAACCCATGGATATTGAAGTTTTTTTTGAAGAGAAGATGAAAGTGAATGCCCGGATCGGAAAGCACCTGATCAAAACCGATCAACCAATAATGGCAGGAGGTGATGGCAGTGCCCCGGCACCCTTTGATTATTTCTTATCCTCCATAGTAACCTGTTCCGGGATCTATGTGAAACGATTTTGTGATCAGAGGGGGATCAATTCTGAGAACATTAGGATTATCCAAAAACATACCTTCAATCAAAATACACACCGGATTGAAAAAATTGAAATGGAGATCCTGCTTCCGGATGATTTTCCGGATAAGTATCGATCTGCAATCATCAATGTAGCCAACCAGTGCTCCGTAAAAAAACACCTGTTTGACCCTCCGGAATTTGATATCAGAACAAGGTAGCTCATTATTATTTTTATCACTAACTACCACATTATGTTTTAGTTGTGTGCTTTGTTGCAAAAAATATTAAAAAATACTATAAAAATAGTAAAACTATTATAAAAATAGTATTATATTTGTAGAAGAGAATTCTGATTGGACCCACCGCATTAGCATGTACGTGCAATTTTTCATGTTATTCAGACTATTTATTTAACATTATGAAAGAGAAGAAGACAAACATTAAGCGTTTGACAAAGGCAGAAGAACAGGTAATGCAGATCCTCTGGGATTTAAATGAAGCGGTTGTAAAGGATGTAGTTGATTATTTCAGTGATCCTAAACCGGCTTATACAACGGTTGCAACGGTATTAAAGGTCCTGGAGAAGAAGAAATTCGCAACACACAGGAAAATCGCCAATACTCATCTCTACATGCCTGCCATTGGTAAGGCTGAGTACTCAAAATTTCAGTTATCAAACCTGCTGGTTAATTATTTTAATGGATCGTATCCCAAGATGGCAACGTTTTTTGCCAGGATGAATGATCTTTCCATCCAGGAGCTGGAAGAAATGATCAGTCAGACGGAAGAAGAGTTACAGCATGAAAAGAAGAACAAAAAATGAATGCAATCATTGATTTTCTGATCCGGGCATCAATCAGCCTTTCGGTATTATACCTCGTTTACTGGTTTTTCCTGCGTAAAGTAACATTATTCAGGGTGATCCGTTACTATCTCATTTTTTCACTGATCATGTCTGTTACTCTTCCTTTCATAAGGATCCGGTATGAGGTTGGCATACCAGTAAATGGATTCATGGAACCTGGAAGCGGAGTGTGGGGGCAGACAGGCTTTATGGGGGCTCTTGATGGGGTAACCCCGACAGGGATCATTGGGATAGTCGTTGTGTTCATATATGTTCTTGGAGCAACTTTTTTTCTAACGAGGTTAATCTGGCAGGTAACAATTCTATTAACAAGCATCCGTAAGAATGGTTTTTATGTGAAGGAGCAGGTGAAGGTTGTTGAAAACAGCAAATACAATGTTCCCTTTTCCTTTTTCCATTTTGTTTTCATTAATCCCCAATATATAAGCACAGACGAACTGGATAATATCATCGCTCATGAAAGCGTGCACATTCATGAGCATCACTGGTTCGATCTGTTAATTCTTGAGTTAATCAGCATTGTTTTCTGGTTTAATCCATTTGTCTGGCTAATTGACAGATCGATTAAGCAGAATCATGAATACCTGGCCGATGAGGGAGTCATTGCGCAGGGCTACAGCATCGGCCGGTATCATTCTATTTTGTTAAACCAGTTGTTGGGAATGGAAGTATTACGCTTGACAAACCACCTGAACTATTCCCTCAACGCAAAACGATTGAAAATGACAAAGCAAAAGAAGACCCCCAAATTGCGCGTGCTTAACCTCATCTGGACCATACCGGTTTTTGCTCTATTGCTTGTTGCTTTTGCCAAGCCTGTTTATACCCATCCCTCTTCGCCTGGTGTTGTATCTGATATAACCCTGGGGGATGTTGAACGGAACATCAAGCTAACCATCGTACTGAATGATTTGAACGGAGATCCGATCTCCGGAGCCAATGGTGTTATAAAAGGTTCTGAAATCGGGGCAATCAGTGACATGAACGGAAAAATAGACCTCACGGTTTCGGAAACGGATGTGGTTATTATCTCCTTTCTGGGATTTGAGGATGCTGTGGTCAGTATGGAGAAACTTACCAGCGAGAAAAAAAGTGAAACTGGATATGGTGTTAAAGTCGTTTTAAAGCCAAAGTCCGGTGAGCTCAGCGACGTGGAGAAAAAGGAGTTGATGAAGAAAAAGGAGGCTGTATTGAAACAGAAACAGGCCCAGAAAGAAAACAGTCCGGAAATGAGTGAGTCAGAGGTGCTGGAGATGAAAATAAAAGAGATGGATAAATTGATAAAGGAGTTGACTCTGAAACAGGAAAAACTGAAGCAGATGGAAGAAGATGAATCCATTGATAAAGAAGAACTTGCTGCGAAGCAAAAGCAACTGGAGGTTTATCTGTCGGATGCTAAGAAGAAAAGGGCCCTGTTTGAGAAAAAGGCACAAGAGCTGAAATGATCTGAAGAAAATTAGCCCTTAAACAATCGGGGAGAACCTGTTTTCCAGGTATTCTCCCTTATTGTTTTTATAATCCCAACCGCTCAGCTACCAGTTCAGGATCAAACGATGCTTTTTTAAACGGGTGTGCTTCGGTGTTGAACACGTATTCATTCAGGCTGAAGTTCCCCTCTTCTTCGGTAAAGGTAAGGAACATATACTTCAAGGTTTCCGCAAAAAAGAAAGCATCATTTCCTTTGCCCAGAGATGATTCGGGTCGAGTTGCAGGGCTTTTTCAAACAGGGCTGATGCTTTTGCATTACTTCCTTTCCCCAGATAACCCAATCCCTGCATGAAATATGCGGAAGCCTGCCTCCTGTTTGCTTCCATGTCCTCACCGAACTTGGCGAAGAAATCAATCTCATTTGTCTGTGAAAGCGACTCAGTCCCCAACATGATAAGTTGTTCGTATATCCGGTCCGCGCGTTCAGCATCGCTGAGTTTCTCACTGGCGAGTCCCACATAGTATATGTATTCGTTGTTCATCCGTTGGTCAGAGGCAGCTTTCTGATAATGCATTTTAGCTTTTCCCGGTTGATTGGTCAGGTCATAACCCAGTCCAGTATAATATTCGATCTGGGCATTTCGAATGTAATTTTCTGCACGGCCCAGCTGGTGGTTTTCGGGGTACTCATCTGCCATGAGAAAATCATCCAGAGCTTCCTTGTAATTACCCATTCTCATCCGTTGCAATCCTCTCAGCAGGTGGGCATTTACATGGATCTCATGAAGGTCCCGTGAGCCCTCCTGGCTATGGAAAAAATAATCTGTCAGGTAACGAATGGCTCTGTTGTATTCTTCCGCATGGACCAGTACCTTTATTTCACGTATCAGCGCATCTTCCCGTTTCATCAGGTATTGATGGTTTTCAGTCAGTAGTTTCAGCCTTTTCTCAATTGGAGCACCCTGTTTTTCATACAACAGGTCAAGTTCATAATAATACCGGGGTTCCTCCCTGTTATGCTGAATGGCGGATTCATAGGCTTCAATGGCTTTTCCCGGATCATCCAGGTAATTGGAATAGCCCCATCCGAGATTCCGGTAAGCTAAGGAAAGATCCATCTCCAATCGTACTGCCTCTTGCCAGTCTTTCATCGCTTTTTCAGGTTGTTTATCAAAAAGCAGGTTTCCGCGGTAATAATGGGCACGGGAATCATCCGGTGCATATTCCAGGGCAGTCTGATAAACCGGCAATGATTCCAGGCGATAGGGGAAACAATAATCCGTAGGCAAAGTTCGTGCTTTTCGGAAACTCTCCCGGGCCAATGTTTCGTTTCCTTTCTGATGGTACAGGTATCCCAGGTAATAATAGATGGTGGGGTAGTTTTGAACTTTTTCTGAGCCGGATTTACCAGCAAATGTTAACAGGGCAATCGATTCATCATAGAGCCCTGAGTTCAGGTACTCCACTGCCAGTTCAAGGTACGATTCCGGATTATTACCCATCCTTTGGGTCAGCAGTTCCGGCCGGTAACCCTCCGGATCCGGTTTGGTTATGTTGTTTTGAAGCAGGTATCTTTCATTCAAGGCCCTGAAATTCAATGGATCGAAGGCAAGGACGCGGGCTGCGATCTCTTCCGCTTTCTCCTTCTCACCAGTTCTGCGAAGAATTGCACATTTCAGATTCAGTGCATTGAGGTTTTGCGAATTGGTAATCAAGGAGTTGTCCAAATGTTGAATCGCTTGTTGAAAGTCGTTTCTGACAGCGGATATTTGGGCAAGGTGATAATATCCTGCAGAACGGAATTCATAATCCCACAGGGCACGATAGAACGTGTCAATAGCTTCCTCATATTTCCCCTGTTTCTGGAGGATCAATCCCAGGTAATACAGGGGTTCACAATCTCTTGGACGGGTATAATCTTTTGTTAGCCGTTGAATGGCTTTGCGAAAATACCTTGCGGCAATCTCATAGTATCCTCGTTCTTTATAGTGGAGCCCCATCTGGTTATTGCAACGGATATCTCCGGGGTCCCTTGATAATGCTTCACGAAAATAATCGGTTGGATCCATTCGTGCATTATGAAACTGTTTAATTCGTAATCCAGTCAGGTAGAGCTCCTCTATGTTTTCGATCTCTTCAGGCTGCAGGGGAGGTTTCACTGCTTCAGGAAGTTCAGTTACCTTCTCCAAACGTATCGGCTGATAACGGATCAATTCCCTGTTTTGGCTATCCAGCAATATCAGGCTCAGATCCTCATCATCAATGGGATCATTCAGATGAATTTCACGCGAGTATGGCTCAGAAGGATCAATGGTGATCCCTTCTTCAAAGAGGAGTTCTGAACCATGCATTACCTTAATTTTCGCACCCCTGTATCTTTCAGTTGTATTTGCCGCGATGAAGACGGTATCTCCGGGTCTTGTTTCCAGGTTCAGGAGACCGTTCAGGTTGGCAGTTTTCGCTCCTGAAGTTTCCCGGATCGGATACCAGTGCTGTTTGAATTCTTTGATTTCGTAAGGTTTGATCCAGCTGTAATCGGGTTGGTTATCAGAATATGCTCCTGTCATCAGTTCGGCATAGGGAGTGTCATTATCTGTCAGCACACGGGTGTCCCACATGGCACCCCTAGGTCCCGGCCCCCATTCCCATAATTTTGCCCCGGTTACAATGTGTGGATTGCCAACGTGCATTGTACCGGCGTTTTTACCATGATCATAACCGGCAAGAAATCCCTCCTTCAGATCGTGTGCAAAAAAAGAAACCGGTTCGGGGTGATTCTTCCACCAGCTTGCATCGATACCGCCGGAATAGTATTCCCTGCTTACGTATGATTCACGGGTTACGGGCCAGTGACTGAAACTGTTCTTTGCATGATAGGTGGCAATCTGAGTGCTGGGAGGGAAAATGATCTGGTAATCGGCGTTGGCGTGTGTGGCTACGTTTGCCCAGTACAATATGGAATGAATATTCTCAGTCAGGTTCATCAGGGTTCCGCTAACTTCGATATAGGATTTATCAGGATATAGCGTGATGCCTATGATCCACCTCATCCGGTGCCTGGGTTCCGTTTCACCAATCCATATGGTGCTGCTGCCATTTTTATTCTGCACCATTGTATAGTCAACCGGTAAAAAGGTGGAAGCCCTGTGGTGATGAAAGACACAAAATTCGATTCCACCGGATATCCATGCTCCGAGCATGCCGATAATAGCTGGTTTGATAACACGCTGACGGTAAAACACCTCATAGCCATTCGTTTTATCCGTGGCATAGAGAAGCTTTCCACCGATTTCCGGCAGGACACATAATTTAATGTACTTGTTTTCAAGATAGAGCGCATTGTAAACGACATCTTCTTTATCATTCGAAAGGTTATCCTGCAATGGGTAAGGATAGATTACCCTGCTGGCTCCCTGGTAGGATTGATTGCGGAAGAACATTGGATTGACATCCGGTGGGTGGATCAGGTAGGTTGGCAGTGTAAGGGTATCTTCCCAGATGTTCACCACACCATCAAACTGTCCCTTTGCAGACAAATTCAGAAACAGGCAGATACTGAACAGGATATATGCCCTGATTTGAACTGGAAACCGTCTGTCGGGAAGAAAAGTAGCCATCACTTGTTTATTTATTCCGGTGGTATGAGATCATTCAACGATCAATCCTTCCCAACTGAACGTTGTTCGGACGGGAATGATCTTTATCCGAAAGATAAGTACAACGTTAAAGATAATACCCATAAACCGGAAGAAAAAAATAGCAGGCGCATTAATTTTGTCTACTTTTATGAAGCAAAGGTATTATCATGACCGACAAACAATGGCAAACACTGGTTAATGTAATAAACGGGGAAACTTTTGATCCCCTTCCTGTCGGTTTTATCATTGATTCTCCCTGGTTACCCAACTGGTATGGCATTCCAATTCTTGATTACTTTTCCAATGATGATCTGTGGTTCCGGGCAAATATAAAAGCGATTGAAACGTTTCCTGAAGTGATGTTCTTCCCCGGATTCTGGTCTGAATTTGGCATGTGCAGCGAACCGTCTGCTTTTGGTGCCAGGTGTTCCTTTCCGCAAAACGAATTCCCTCATGCTCATAAATGTATTCATTCAGTGGAGGAGATAAGCAGGATGGCTAAACCGGATCCACAAACGGACGGTCTGGGCCCGCTTATCCTTAACCGGTTAAAGATCAACAGGAAAAGAATTGAAGATGCAGGTCACAAAATACGCTTTTCCGTCTCAAGGGGACCGTTAAACATTGCATCCTTTTTGATGGGAACCACGGAATTCCTGACAGCTCTGTTGACACATCCCGAAGAGATACATGCAATGATCCGGATCATTACTGATTATTTGATCGAATGGCATGAATTACAAAAAAGCAGCTTCAGTGACATTGATGGAATTTTGGTCCTTGATGACATCATCGGTTTTATCAGTGAGGAGCAGTTCAGGGAATTCGGCCTTCCTTACTTTTTGGAGATTTTTAACAGGAATGTCACCATAAAATTTTTGCATAATGATGCAAATTGTATGGAATCCATCCGCTGCCTGCAGGAAATGGGAGTGAACCTGTTTAACATGGGGTACGAAACCGATCTTAATCAACTCAAAGAACTGACTGACAATCAAATCACCATGCTTGGTAATATTCCACCCCGGGATGTCCTGGCAAAAGGGAAACCTGGGGATGTTATGCGTTCAGTTCGGGAATCAATAGAGGGACTGAATGAGAAATCACGCGTGATATTATCCTGCGGGGGCGGAATGCCACCTGGTGTTTCAACAGAAAACATAAATGCTTTTATTCAGACTGTATGATCATTCGGTCGATCCCTGTGAAAACAGGAATATTGCAGAAGAGAAACCGGAAATTGTGGATAGCCTGATGATCATCCTGGAAAGAGGGAATACAAGTATTTATGAATAGTGAACAGGATAAGAAGAATTGGCGTGGTATTTGATAATGAAAATACGAATCGATTGAAGGCGGATATTGTTCCTGTATCCGTTTTATTCCTTATTTTCACAACCGGACTCCGGATGCTTGAACTAATTTTACATTCATCAACAAACAAATGGCGAAAATGAAAAAGAGGAAAAAGATTAAAAAGCATGTAATGATGGGCTCAATCCTGACCGGATTATTGTTAATCCAGTTTACCGTGAATGAAGGGGATTTTGAAAAGGCTCTTTCAGAAAAAATGGATGCGTATAAAACAAATTATCCGATGGAGATGGTCTATATCCATACGGACAGGGATGTTTATTCCCCGGGAGATGAGCTCTTTTTCAAAGCCTATATCAGGGATCTCTATTCATTTATACCATCGGAGCAGAGTGAGATATTGAATCTTGCACTGATGAATTATCAGGGAAAGATCGTTTTGAATAACCTGTTTGAGATTAAGGGGAGCCAGGTAGCTGGTAAACTCCTGTTTGCTAATACAATACCCGAAGGGAAATATTTCCTTATCGGTTTTACTGAACTGATGCGTGAATGGAAACCTGAACATGTTTTTATTAAGGAGCTGTTTGTTAAGACCATCTCCTTTCCCAGCACCATCATTCATCTCTCCACTCCCCCCGATACAATGTATAACCCTGGCGATGAGGTAGAAATAGATGTTACTTTGCTTTCCGCGGAAGGTAAAACCATTCGAAATTCGTTCACTTATGACATCAGAAAAAATGGCGCCTCATTTTTTTCTGGAGAGGGAAAAACAGAGAGAACGGGTAAATCAGTAATTCATGTGCAACTTCCCGAATTTCAGGATCCTGCATTAATCACACTTGACATGACTGTAGAACGTTTAAGAACCAGTGAGAAGAGTTCTATCGTTATTCCGACTACCGGGTTACCCTATACTGTTAATTTTTTCCCCGAAGGGGGGAACCTGATCGATGGTGTTGAGACAAAAGTTGGATTTGTTGCAAAGGATTACTTTGGCAATGTAGCAGAAATTGAAGGTCAGATCCTTGACCCGGACAATAATGTTCTGACCCATTTCAAAAGCTGGTTTAACGGACTCGGATATTTTAACTATACCCCGGATAGAAACAGACCTGCCAAAGTTAAACTCACAAGTCCCAGGGGTGTCGATGATCCAATTGATCTTCCTGAGGTGTCTTTAAAAGGAGCAATGATCGCTCTAAGAGGAAGATCAGATGATCATCTCTCATTTGATATCGTGAATACGGTTGATGGAAATGACAACCCATTCCATGTTGTTGCGGAACAGAATGGTGAGATCATCTGGTATCAATCCTATCCGATTGATAAAACGATACAGTTTACCATACCCGTCTCAGATCTTCCGGGAGGGGTGATCCATGTTACGCTCTTTAATTCCCGGGGAGATGCACTGAGTCACAGGGCAGTATTTCTTAAAAAAACCAATTCAATAGTTCAGGTAAAAACAGATCAAAATGAATATATCCCGAAAGAGGAAGTGAAACTGAACATCGAAATGCAGAACGCTGAGGGAGCTATGATAGCGGCAGACCTCAGTGTTTCAGTTACCGATGCAAACCTTAATCCCGATTGGAACCAGGATCCTGATATCTTTTCCTACTGCCAACTTGGCCCCGGGATTGGAAAATTCCCTTTGCCGCCGGGCTATTTTAATAAGAAAGCCAACGAAATAGAAGCAGATCTTGATATTATGATGCTGGCAATCCGGGATGAGAAATTCAACTGGATCACCCTGATGGGTGAAGAAACCGGTCCGCCTGAGAGGAAAACCAGTCAGAATATACTTGGGGTAATAAGGAATTCGTACCGGTTGGATCACATTGGAATGTTGTATTCTCAGATTGAGAATTCCCAGTTTTTTAATCGGTATATTTTAAAATACAATCTGATATTTCCTGAATATTATTTGGTTAACCAAAGGTATTTTACAGAAACAAAAAAAGAAGAAGACCAGCACTTTCGTGATAACTGGGTTCAGGATCAGCTGGCAAGTGGAACACCCATCCTGGATGTCATCCGGAGGATTAAAAACTTCCAACTCATGGACAACAAGATTGTCTTTTATGGTCCGAATTCAATATTAAATCAGGAAGGAGCGCTCATTGTGTTCAATGGAATAAAAATGGGAACGGATGTCAGGACCTTAAGCAACTTAAACCCTCATGATATTGGGAATATCAAAGTTATCACAAATCCTTCTGAAGTGCTTATGTACACTGGATTTAATCCCGTAGGTATTATAGAAATCACCACCAAGGGGGGAGTAGGTCTTAAGGAAGATACGGCTGATGAAAACCAGGAATACAGTCCTACATTGTATTGGAATCCGTTCGTTTATACCCTGGAAGAGAGGGAGACATCCCTGTCGTTTAAAAATACGTTTATGAAATCAAGCTATACTATCGTGGTGCAGGGTATCGATGAAAACGGAAATCCGGTATATGAGACAAAAGATTTCTCGGTATATTAGTTCACAAACCTGCTGTTCCGAAGGGCACGTGAGGAATACCAGGTAATG
>Ga0315547_1002934_pt1 | contig 11469 bp, 14 predicted proteins | sample SalMarSW160240MG_2_FD_202542 | JGI IMG/M metagenome (GOLD analysis project Ga0315547, IMG submission 202542) | Salt marsh sediment microbial communities from the Plum Island Ecosystem LTER, Massachusetts, United States - Salt Marsh Sediment SW1601-240 ... | reverse complement strand
TGAAATCCTCAGGTTATCGCGCTATACTGAGGCTAAAGTTTAGGTCATACAACCTTGTCATTGCAATGCCTTGTTTTTAAACGTAAATGGGGCAATGACCTAAGATAATTCGTAAAGTCGGGCTAGGAATTGAAAAATGATATTACAAGGTCGCTGAATAGGATATGGATATTAAAAGATGTTTCGAAATTCTTAAGCTCGACTCTGATGCCTCCCCAAGTAAAGTGAAACAAGCTCACCGAGATTTAGTTAATGTTTGGCATCCCGATCGGTTCCCTCATAATCCTCGATTAAGGAAAAGAGCTGAAGAAGAGCTGAAGGAAATTAACATAGCTTACCAAGAAGTTTTGTCCTTCTTATCATCAGAACAGGATCGTCTAAAGACTACGTCTGAGGAAGCAGAGAGGATCAGGCGAGAAGCTGAAGCCAGAGCGGAAGCTAAATCTCGGGAAGCGAAAGCCGAAGCGGAAGTACGGACGAGGCAAAAAACAAAAGCTAAATCGGAATCAGATTCAGATAGAGACTGGGAAAATCGAATATTATGTGGAGATGAGAGTTGTACGGGTATAATAGACAGCGATGGTCGGTGTACGGAATGTGGAAAAACATTTGAAGAATCAAAGGCAGAGGCTGAAGCAAATACTAAAGGAAAATCACGAGAAGACCACACTGATCACGAAAGTGAGCAGATAGACTTGGAGAACCGCGTATTATGTGGTGACGGAAAATGCATAGGCATAATCGGCCCTGACGGGCGATGTACAGTGTGTGGAAAACGGCTTGTATAAAAATACGGTTCATCACCAACCATGGCATTCAACGGACAGGGCTTAAAGCGCACTGCTGATCCCTATAGATGGCCTTTTTAAAAGGAGTATCTTTTGTCCGCTCTCGAATTCATATCGCATATCATTTCTTCGTTGGCATGGCCTTTAACCATTTTGTTGATCCTCTTGGTACTTCGCAAGCAGCTTGGCGAGCTCCTCCTAAACTTGCAACGCCTTAAAGTTAAGGATGTCGAAATGAATTTTGGCAGCGAGGCATCCAAAGTCATCGCTCGGGCACAGGCTGTTTTGCCGCTACCAAGGGTTGAAGCTCATGGTACCGTCACTTCCACAGTTGAAAGCAGACGCGAAAGGTTAGCTCAGATCACTCCACGCGCTAACATTTTGGAAGCTTGGTTGGAGATAGAAGCAGCTGCTTTGAAAGCAATAACGCGACATAATCCAGATTTGAAGCCACCGCGGCTCGCCTCTCCTATGAAGATTGCCATGGCGTTGCAGCGTTTGGGATTACTCAATGGGGCGCAACTGGAACTCTTCCACAATTTGCGAAATCTGCGAAATTCTGCCGCCCACGCAATGAACTTCAACGTTGGTATGGAAGCGGTTGAGGAATATGTAGAGGCGGCTGGAAGGCTTACTCAATTCTTAAAGGCCAGCTAGCGATGGGATGAACTCGGTCTGGTAAAACTCCTGCGCTCTTTTGCCAACCAGTTATCCCGTCTTTAGTGTACTCTTTTTAGTGGCTCAATAAATATTTCTTTAAAGGATACAGCAAATGGATGAAAAACTACCTGAAGATATAGCACACGCATTAAATTTATTAAAATCTTCCGAAAACAGTGATAGCCATCAAACGAAAATAAGGTTTTTCAAGGATGGGATAGATATATTAAATGACTGCTTGGAAAAATTCCCTCAATACAAACAACTTCTCAAGAATTATAAATTATCCTATACAAGGAGTTTAATAACCAATCTGAGCAATACAAGGGCAGACATTATTGCTGATGATTGGCTTGAATATGTACTCATGTTCGGCGTAAAAGTTAAAGAAGAAATAAAACAAATTTTAAAAACAAACTCAAAACTACGTATATATTTTATAGATTTTTTAGCATTGTGGGCGGAGAAAACACCCTCCGAGCTAAAGGAATCTTTTTCCGAATTCATTGAATTTTGAACCTTTTGGTCAACAAAAAAATAAATAATCATTAAATAATGAATCGGGTCAGTTGTGAATGGTGTCAGGCTTAACTAGTCAGATATTTAAATGAAATGGTAATTTGCCTAATCCGCTAGCTCCCCCAGCCCCCACACCACCCCCGATAAATCGGGATCTTCGACCCTCGTGCGGATCTCCTTCAACAGGCTCAGGACAAGATCTGATTCATAGGTCTGCGCTTGGACTTCCCTGCTTGCAGCAGGCAAGCTTCAGACGGTCACGTTCGGCTGAGCTCAAGTCGAAGCCTCACGATTCCGCTCCCCGCGGCAAGCTCGGGAGCTTCGACATGCCGGGCGTACACAAATCAATTCAGCGGGTCGCAAAAGACGCGCCCGCTGATTTCGGGCCAGGGAAAGAATTATAATAAATATAAGGACGTGTCCGTAAATAACGCTGTCCAAGAAGCGTATAATAAATACTGTGCAGCAAGGGAAAATGCAAAAAATTTCTTTTACCAGAGATAGAATTTGGTAAGGAAATCACCGCTGCATCACTAAAAATGATTCTTGAAGAATAACCTAAGGCCTTGAGAGAAGAACGTGAAGCCTATGCGAAATACCTTACTCTCCTCTGGAAATCACAGGAGATATCAGATGACGAAATCGCAGAGACGATTGAAAACAATAGAACTGGTTGTTGAATCAATGCCTTTGAAAATAAATAAAAATACTATACCTATGAATAAAATCATGTATCTACGAATAGGATACCATGAAAAACACTTACAAAACATTGTCAAAGGAGCAGCTGGAAGATGGAATAGACAGAAGCAAGCTTGGGAACTTGCATATAAAGAAGTTCGCTTAGTAGGCCTAGAAAATCTAATTCCCTGACAAATGGCTAATAATAGGAATATTAAAAGTAGATCTACTCCATAAAAAAAGTCTATTATTAAAAAATTTTGTCTAAGAAGGTCTAAATGTATAATAAATGTTCGGCTCCACCAAATAGGAGGCAAAAATGAAAGTACACTGGAAGGAATATATAGTAAGCACGCCTGATGTGATTCGTGGCAAACCTCGCATCAAAGGAACAAGAATACCGGTAAGTCTTGTTCTTGGATATTTCGCTGCAGGAAATACTACTGAAGAAATTATTGACGAATTTCCAGATCTTAATAAAGATCATATTGCAGCATGTTTAGATTATGCCCGTGAATTGGCAGAGTTTGAGGTTGCAGCTTAATGACTCTCAAATTTTTCGCAGATCACTGTGTTTCCAATTCCATGATCGAAACGCTTCGTGATGCAGGTCATGAGGTATTGCGTCTTAAAGACCATATACCGACAGATTCCCCTGATTCGGTGGTCATTTCTAAGGCACAAAAGCTTGATGCTATTCTTATTTCTCTAAATGGCGATTTTGCTGATATAGTGACGTATCCCCCGGTGAAATATAGAGGGATTATCGCCCTTCAAGTAAGAAATCATCCAGAGATTATCGCACAAATCATGGTCAAATTAACTGATTTCCTATCTTCTCATTCTGATATGGACTACTATGCGAGAAAATTATTCTTGGTAGAGGCGCATAGAATTAGGATTCGTGGATAATGGATGGATACTTCTGATGGCCGCAAACGCCTTGAACACGGACTGAAAAGTCTGCTGCGTTCCATTGCAACCGCTTAGCCGCAGCGAACCCCGTAAAAAAAGGGGTATAGCCATGAAACGAATAATTACTCTTGCCATATTTTCAGTCTTGATGGCAGTATTGATGTTTGGAGGCATTTTTCAATCATATGCTGCTGATTTGCAGATGTTCTCCAATGCGAAATTGATGAATAATCTAGCAAATGATGGGGATAGCTTTCTTGTGGAAGCTAATGGAAAATCTTTCTGCGTGAGACTTTATTTTATTGATTGTCCTGAAACTTCGGCTGGCTCTAAAAGTGTTGCGCGGCGTGTACGAGAACAAACACGTTATTTTGGATTGTCCGACGCAGCACGTACTATCCATTTCGGTAATGAAGCAAAAACACTTGTTGAGCATGTCCTTGTTAAAGCCTTTACTGTTCATACAGCATTTGCAAGTGCGTTGGGAAGGTCATCCAAAGGCCGAGTATATGGATTTATCACTACCGCTGACGGAAATGATTTAGCAAGTTTACTCATTAAAAATGGTTTTGCCCGTACATATGGAATGGGCAGGAAAACGCCCAATGGGGTATCGCGTAATGAGATGATCGAAAGACTTCGTGATCTGGAGATTTCAGCTATGTTGAAACGCATCGGCATTTGGTCAGAGAGTGATCCTGATCGAATTGCAGAGCTCCGTGCCAAACAACGCAGCGAAGAGCATGAATTGCAGGAATTACAGAACCGGGTGAAAAAAGCCAAACCCCCACAAGGCTTAGTCGATCTAAACACTGCCACTAAAAAAGAACTTCAGTCTATTAAAGGAATCGGCCCTATTCTTACTGAAAGAATTATAGCTGGCCGCACCTATAAAACTGTAGATGATTTAATCAAAGTGAAAGGAATTGGTCCAAAAAAACTTGAGAAAATTCGCCCTTACTTCATCGTAGGTAAAAAATAGAGAATAAGATTGGCCTAATTGGGTAGCCTGGGGGTTTCTCTCCCCCAGACCCCACACCGCCCCCGATAAATCGGGATTCACAAAGGTTATCGGGTCCCGCTTTAGCGGGAATAGTGAACCAGCCAGGGGCAGGCAAGTGTTCACCCACAATTTCTTGATAGCGACCAAACCTTGTTTCTCAAGCAACAGGTTTGTCATGCCAGTTTGTGTAGCCAGTGTACGAGAAAGTCGCCAGTATCCTTTCCGGCTTAATCACACCACTATTGCGGCATTAAGTGAGGTACTGAGTTTAAGCAGCTCCCGGACTTTTGTACGCGTCTTGTGGCGCTGTTTAAAGAAGCACATACGCACACGTCGCCTTAGCCAATTGCCCTTTCACGCGCAAACGATCACTTATCTGATCAAGCAGCCTTCGAGAGGGCTTATGGCCATGTTCATTGACATTAATTTGGTCTTTCTGCATAATAAAACCCATACAGTATATTTATTTAATTTTCACTTAACATTAAGATAGATAGAATATTATCTTGAATATGTAGAATAATATTCTAACTACTAATTGTTGGGACGCCCAGATAAGATATCATATTAATTGACTGAAAAGGTCTCTTTTGTTATCTTTTATAAATTGGAGGCTGTTATTATGAAAGAAGAACAATTGCTTGAACGAATCGTACTGAACCCAAAAGTCATGGCAGGTAAGCCTGTCATACGAGGAACTCGTTTAACTGTCGATTTCATTCTTAATCTTTTGGCGCACGGGGCTACAGAGAATGAGATTTTGAATGAATACAAAGGCCTCACCATTGAAGATATACATGCTTGCTTCCTTTTCGCCACCAAGTCCCTCAAGAACACTAAATTTATGCCGCTGATGGCGGAGCATTCCTAATGCGATTCCTCGTGGATGAATGTACAGGCCCAGCCGTTGCAGAGTGGCTGCGCAATCAAAAGCACGAAGTATTTTCGGTGTTTGAAGAGGCAAGAGGAATGGATGATGATGACATAATCTTGAAGGCACTTGAAGAAAATTGGATTTTGATCACAAACGATAAGGATTTCGGAGAAAAAGCATATCGAGATGGCCGACTTCACAGGGGTGTCATCTTACTTCGCCTTGAAGATGAACGTTCTCCATCAAAAATTCAGGTACTATCCCGCCTTCTCAGTACATACCCAGATCGACTATCAAACACATTTGTCGTAGTCACGGAAAAGCAGATTCGTTTTGCCCGAAGGTAGATTAAAAGGAGACGTCCCAACCCAGTCAGTGCACCAGACCGGAAAACTCGTGTCTTTTTTTACATTAACGTCATTTTGTGTAAAACATCGACTTTTTAAACTTCCTTATAGCTTTTCCGGCTGGTGATCTTTACATTAGGTTTTTGAAGCATAGGGATAGGAAGCCAAATGGAACATACGATGTCGAGATTGGGCATTGGAACTAAACTAATAGTATTCTCTGTGAGTTATGCAGTATTTGCAGGAATAGCAACTTATTTATATCCCAAGATTTTTATAATAAAGATGGTCCCTTATCGTTTACTGATAATAGCAGGGATCATTCTTTTCGCAACTGGTGTTCCCTTTTTAATCAAATCCACCTATGAATTTACCATTGGATTTAATAGAGGGTGTTTTATAACAAGCGGTGTCTTTTCGCTTGTCCGCAATCCAATATATTCCGCGTGGATACTATTTCTTATACCAGGAATTACGTTATTCTTTAACTCATGGCTCTTATTAGCCACACCACTTGTTACTTATATTTGTTTCAAAATCTTCATAAAAGAAGAGGATAATTATTTGGAAAAACAATTTGGACAACTATATGAAAATTACAAGTCCAGAACAAATGAACTCGTCCCTTGCCTAAATTTTTTTAAAAATGGTAATAGAAAAACCTAACAACATCAACACGGACATTCCACTACGCTCCATTTGCACCGGTTATGCTGGGTTCGGCGTAAAACTTGACATTATATGCATAAAATATTATTTTAATGCATAAGGAGGTTAATTATGAGAACGACACTCGATATACCAGAAGATTTAATGAATGAGGCTATGAAAGCTACTCATATTAATACAAAAACCAAGGTAATTGTTACCGCTTTAGAGGGATTGATCAGGAAATCCAAGATTTCCGATTTGAAAAAATTTAAGGGAAAGGTGGATTTGGACATTGATCTGGACGTCATTAGGGAGCGTCAATGTCGGTAATAGTCGATACATCTGTATGGATTGATTATTTCAGGAGTGGCAATAATTCTGCAAAACTTGATTTTCTAATTGATGAAGAGCTCATTGTTATTAATGATCTTATACTTGCAGAATTAGTCCCATTTTTAAAAGTTCAAAACCAAAGGAATATTATAAAATTATTGTTTACTATTAAAAAGCTCGATCTCACTCTAAACTGGGATCAAATTATTGAGTTCCAATTCAATTGTTTGAGAAATGGTTTAAATGGAATCGGCATTCCTGATTTAATAGTTGCCCAAAATGCAAAACAAAATCGCTGTGAAATTTATTCTTTTGATAACCACTTTAGACTCATGAAAGACATTCTTGAACTCCAACTGGTAGATTAAAAATTGACTTCGCCGAACCTCAGCTTGGATAAGGATGCTTATTTCGCTTCGCTTCATTCGCACCTCTCAAGCTGAACGTTATTTGCGCATATGAATAAGTCTTGAAACAAACAACTCCGCCGCAAGCGGACGCGTATTAAAAATCATAATGAACAAAACACCCGAACAAAAAGCAAGAGACAACACAGACAGAATGCTTGAACGGTCCGGCTGGGCAGTTGTTGACAAAAATGCAATCAACTGGAGCCTCGGCCCGGGGGTTGCGGTTCGGGAATATCAGACCGATGTCGGTCCTGCCGACTATGTCCTGTTTGTAGATCGTGAACCTTTAGGGGTGATTGAAGCAAAAAAAGAAGAGGAAGGTCACCGGCTGAGCGTTCATGAACAGCAGGCGGAAGACTATGCCCAAAGCAAACTGAAATGGTTCTCCGATAGTCGACCGCTCCCATTTGTTTATGAAAGTACCGGAATATTAACACGGTTCACGGATCTGCGGGATCCCAAACCCCGCGCAAGGCCTGTCTTTTCATTCCACCATCCGAAAACATTAAAAGACAGTATAAGGCAGAAGACCAGCCTGCGGCAACAATTGCAGCAGTTCCCCGATTTACCCGTTGAAGGGCTTTGGGATTGCCAGATCAAAGCGATCACCAAGCTCGAAAAATCCTTCAGGGAAAACAGGCCCCGTGCGTTGATCCAGATGGCGACCGGTAGCGGGAAAACCTTCACCGCCATCACCTCTATTTACCGTCTGCTCAAATTTGCGGATGCCAAACGCGTCCTGTTTCTGGTCGATACGAAAAACTTGGGTGAGCAAGCCGAACAGGAGTTCATGGGGTATACGCCGAGTGACGACAACCGTAAATTTACGGAACTTTATAATGTCCGGCGGTTGAACTCGAAATATGTTCCCCCGGACAGCCAGGTGTGCATCAGCACCATCCAGCGGATGTATTCCATCCTCAAGGGAGAAGAACTCGATGAAACAGCAGAACAGACCAATCCCCATGAATACGTGGAGATAGGGCCGCCCCGGGAAGTTGAATACAATGAAAAAGTCCCGCCCGAATTTTTTGATTTCATCGTAATCGATGAGTGTCACCGTTCCATCTACAATCTGTGGAAACAGGTACTGGATTATTTTGATGCCTTTTACATCGGTTTGACCGCAACCCCGGACAAACGGACATTCGGGTTCTTCAATGAAAACGTGGTTAGCGAATACCGGCATGAAGATGCTGTCGCCGACGGGGTCAACGTCGGATTTGACATTTATCTGATTGAAACAAAGATTACCAAAGACGGCAGCAAACTGGTTGCCCGGCAATGGGTGGATAAACGGGACCGCCTGACCCGCAAAAAGCGGTGGGAGCAACTCGATGAGGAAGTGATCTACAATGGAACCGATCTTGACCGGGATGTGGTCAACCCCAGCCAGATCAGAAATGTGATCAAAGCCTTTCGGGATAAGCTGCCTGAAATGTTTCCCGGTCGTGATGAAGTTCCCAAAACGCTCTTTTTTGCCAAGACCGACAGCCACGCCGACGATATCATTAATATCGTGCGCGAAGAATTTGCCGAAGAAAACGCGTTTTGCAAAAAAGTCACCTACAAGGCGGATGAAGACCCAAAATCCATATTGGCTTCTTTCCGCAATGATTATTACCCCAGGATTGCCGTAACTGTTGACATGATCGCCACCGGTACGGATGTCAAGCCTTTGGAATGTCTGGTCTTCATGCGGGATGTCAGGTCCAGGAATTACTTTGAGCAGATGAAAGGCAGGGGAACGCGCACCCTTGCGTATGACGATCTCAAAAAGGTCACCCCTTCAGTTCATACCGCTAAAACCGGATTTGTTCTCGTTGATGCGGTGGGGGTCAGCAGGTCCGTTAAAACCGACAGCCGGCCCCTTGAACAAAAAAAATCCGTTCCCTTAAAAGATCTCCTCCAGGCTGTGTTGATGGGGCAGACCGATGAAGACATCTATACGTCGCTGGCAGGCCGCCTGGCCCGGCTGGAAAAGCAGATTACGGAAGATGAACGGAAAAAATTCAAGCAACTGTCCGGCGGAAAGACCATTAATAAACTGGCTCATGACCTGTTAGACGCCTACAATCCGGATAAAATTATTGAAACCGCAACGGAAAAGTTCAACCTGTCTCCGAATGCAGAGCCGGATGAGGATCAAAAACAGGATGCTCAAAAAGGATTGGTCAACCGGGCAAGAGACACATTCACCGGTAAATTGAATGAATTTATCGAAAACGTCCGCAAATCCCATGAGCAGATTATCGACGCCATCAACCTCGACAAGGTACAATACGCCGGATGGGATCAGCAGGCCAGGGTAAATGCAGAAGATACCATAGAGGATTTCAAAACCTTTATGGAAGCAAATAAGGATGAGATCACTGCCCTTTCCATCTTCTACAATCAACCGTATAACCGCAGAAATATCACCTATGAAATGATCAAAGAGGTGCTCGGCACCTTGAAACAGAACAGGCCCCGCCTTGCCCCGGCGAGGGTCTGGCAGGCATACGAGCAGGTGGAAAAGGTCAACGGCCGATCCCCGAAAAATGAACTGACCGCATTGGTTTCCTTGATCAGACATATAACCGGCATCGACGATACCCTGACCTCTTTTGAACAGACGGCCAACCGCAATTTTCAGAAATGGGTGTTTGACAAGCAGGCCGGACCTCTGAAATTCTCCGAGGAACAGATGGCATGGCTGCGCATGATCAAAGAGCACATCATCAGTTCCGTGCATATTGAAAAGGACGATCTCGATTATGCCCCCTTTGACGGCAAGGGCGGCATCGGGAAGATGGTTCAGTTATTCGGCGATGAAATAGATCGAATTATTGATGAAATGAATGAGGCGTTGGCGGCGTAAAGAAAATGAATGTATCAAAGAAAAAAACATCCGTCCGGATAAAAGAACTGATAAAAACAGGGGAAGGCTATCACCTTGAATTCAAGGAATCCCTTGACAAATCATTTACAGAGGAGGTTTGTGCTTTTGCAAATGCCTCAGGCGGAAAGATTTTGCTCGGGATTGCAGATGACGGCAAGTCTTCAAGAATTAAAACGGATAATGTTCTCCTCTCGAGAATACAGGATCATATTAAACAAATTGAACCGCATCTCGAAATACAGACTTCCGTGCTTGATAACATTGTTGTTATTGACATACCTGAAGGCAAAGACAAACCCTATGGCTGTTCAAGAGGATTTTTTCTCCGAATCGGACCCAACAGTCAAAAGCTAACGAGGAATGAAATCGTCTCCTTTTTTCAGAAAGAGGGACGAATCCGTTTTGATGAGTTGGAAAACGCAAAAGCGGTTTTTTCGAAGGATTTTGACGTTTCCGCGTTCAACAACTTTCTCCAGCTTGCCTCGATTACACCATCCATTGACAAGAATTTTCTTCTTGCAAATCTTGACTGCCTTTCTGAAGACGGTCAAATGACCAACGCCGGAGTCCTGTTTTTCAGCAAGAGCACTGAGTTTCTGCTGTTGCAGGCAACAGTTACTTGCGTGCTTTACAAAGGTATTGAGAAGATCCACGTGTTGGATAGAAAGGATTTTTCCGGCAATATTATCGATAATATCGAAAATGCAGTAATGTTTGTACTGCGGCATACCAACCTTGAGTATAAAATCGAAAAATTACGACGTGAAGAAATTCCTGAGATTCCGGAAGTCGCCTTGAGAGAAGCAGTTGTAAACGCCGTTTGCCATAGAAACTATTTTGAAAAAGGCGCCAATGTCATGATCGAGATATTTGATGACAGGATAGAGATTTCAAACCCTGGCGGGCTGCCCTCCGGGCTGACGCGAAAATCTTTTGGAACAAAGAGCGTTGTCAGGAACCCTGTGCTTGCGTCATTATTGCACCGGGCCGGATACATCGAAAAAATCGGGACCGGAATTAAGCGCATAGAAAACGCCGTGAAAAAACATGGGAGAGGGAGTGTAATTTTTTCTTTTAATTCATTTTTTAACGTCTCTTTCAGTCGGGTGAAAGCCACAGGGAAAACTGCTCCGGAAATTGAGAAGGCTACCCAAGAAACTACCCAAGAAATCGAAAAGGCTACCCAAGAAACTACCCAAGAAATGATACTTGGACTGCTCAAGACCAATCCAGCCATAACTCGCAAAGGACTGGCGGACAAAACCGGCCTTACACCAGATGGGGTAAAATATCATCTGGACAAACTGCGTGAACAGGGTGTTATCAGGCATGTAGGGGCTACAAAGAAAGGCTATTGGAAAGTGATCGAAAATTCCGATTGAAAATTGGTGACTTATTATGAATAGG
>Ga0315547_1002933_pt1 | contig 11475 bp, 10 predicted proteins | sample SalMarSW160240MG_2_FD_202542 | JGI IMG/M metagenome (GOLD analysis project Ga0315547, IMG submission 202542) | Salt marsh sediment microbial communities from the Plum Island Ecosystem LTER, Massachusetts, United States - Salt Marsh Sediment SW1601-240 ... | reverse complement strand
TGGTATTAGGTTCCAATAAGGAGGTGGTGCCTGATGAGCTAGTTTAAGTCAGGACTTGTCAGATAAATAAACAAAAGGAGAAAGGTGATGTTTAAGAAATTTGTTATCTTGATTTTGATCTTTTGTGTTGTGGCATTTGCCTGGGCAGGAGGAAAGCAGGAGACGGCAAAAACGGTGTACCTTAGAATGTATTATCCTGTAGGTGTTGCCGGTCCTTTGGCCCAGCTCATGGATGGCATGATCAATGATTTCAATGCCTCGCAAACGGATATTTTTGTGGAATCCATATTTGCTGGGGGGTATAAGGAAGCTATGGATAAATCCCAAACAGCTTTTCTTGCCGGTAGTCCCCCGGACTTTTCTGTACTTGATGCCCCGAACTTGTTAACTCTGTTGGATATCGATGCCATTATTTCTCTGGATGATCTAATAGCCAAAGAAGGGGGAGACAAGTTTGTAGATGAATTTCTATCTGCCTTCATGCATATTACCCGCCATGGCGGAAAAATCTGGTCGATTCCTTGGCAGAGAAGCACACCAATCTTGTATTACAACAAGGATTTCTACAGGGAAGCAGGTCTGGATCCCAATAAACCGCCGGCAACGTGGGACGATCTGGAAGCGTATGCGAAAAAATTGACGGTAAAGGACGATAAAGGCAATGTCGTGCGCTGGGGTGTTCTCATTCCCAACGACTACTGGATATTCAAGCCCTTGCTCCTTCAGGCAGGCGGAGAGGGAGATAATGAAGAGGGTACGGAAATTCTAATCGATACAGATAAAAACAGAGAGACATTCGAATTTTTACTCCGTTTAGCTGACGAGGGAGTCACTACCGGTGTAACTCGCTGGTCACAGTCTGTTACGGATTTCGCCAGTGGAGCAACCGCTATGTTGTACAACTCTACCGGAGCGCTGACATATATACGCAACAACATCAAGTATGACTTTGGAACAGGATTTTTACCCAAAAAAGTACGGCAGGTCGCCATTGAAGGTGGAGGCAACTTCTTTATCTTCAAGACCGATGAGAGACATCAGAATGCTGCGTGGGAGGTCATAAAGTGGATGACCAAACCCGAGAACACGGCACGATGGAGCTTGGGTTCCGGATATATCCCGGTTAAAAAAGCTGCATTCGACATCCCCGAGTATAAAAAATATACGGATCAATGGCCCCAGGCTCTAACCGCATACCGCCAACTGACCGAGGCTGAAATAGAGCGAAACATGATGACCCACAGGATGAATGAAATCTATGACCTATTGAATGCGTTGAATGAGTCCATTCGCGGTGGTGCGGATATGGACACCGAGCTGAAAAAGGCGCAGGCAGAAGCTGACAAAATCCTCAGCAAGTGGCAATAGCGGGCGTTTTGATGTTATAGTGTGAAGCAGCGGCTTGGTTCCTAAGAAAAACGGGCTCCCATTCTGCACAAGTTTTGAATGGGAGCATTTGTTTGTTCTTGCAAGGACGGGCGAATGCAGAAGAGTGTTTTCACATCGTCGTTTAGAAACAGAATTAAACCATTTCTCTACCTGCTGCCGGCATTATTCTTCCTGTTCATATTTACGTATTATCCTATCTTACGCGCCGTCTATATCAGCTTATTCCATTGGAGCACGGACTACCCCCAAAAAGTTTTTAACGGACTGCAAAATTATGTTGCTATCGTACAGGAGCCACTGTTCTGGAAGGTTACTAAGAACACGTTCTTGTATTCAATCAGCACGATTTTCTTAAGTATGACATTGGGGCTTGTACTGGCCATACAGGTGAATAAGAGAATAAAATTAGGTGGATTTTTCAAAGTATCCCTCTTTTATCCAACCTTGATACCGATGGCCGCGGCCGGGTTGATTTGGTTGTGGATCTATGCACCTATCTACGGACTGCTAGATAATTTTTTACGTAATCTAGGTCTGCCTAATATGGGTTTACTCCTAAGAGCGGACACCGCTCTATGGTGTGTAGTCCTCGTTGCTATCTGGAAACATGTTGGCTACTATATGATCCTATTCTTGGCTGGACTGCAGAATATACCGGCCGAGCTCCTCGACGTGGCGACTCTGGAAGGAGCAAATAGCTGGAAAAAATTCAGGAGTGTGACCTTTCCTTTGCTTTCTTCATACACGTTTTTCGTCTTTATTATTAACATCGTGGACTCGTTGCAATCGATAGATCTCATTTACATAATGACGCAAGGTAAGCCAGCCCATGCCACGAACTTGATTGTTTATTATATTTATCAGCAAGCTTTCCGGTTTTGGAACATGGGCATGGGTTCGACGTTGACAACAATATTGACTCTGTTTCTACTATGCTGCGTGGTTGCGATTTTTTCCACTATTGGTCGTAGGGTTTATTATGAGGTCTAGGTGGTTCAATTTATTGAAGTAGCTTGGAAGGGAGAAGACATTCATGCCCGGGGGATTTAGAAAAATCAACGTTCTCTCCTATAGTATTTTGGTTCCCTTCTCGATTCTGATGTTGATTCCTCTTTTGTTGCTCCTCAGCACTGCTTTTAAAAGCCTTCCCGAGCTGATGAATGTGGATTTCAACTGGATACCGAAAAAAATCATTTTATCGAATTTCAGTAAAGCCATGGCTGTTGCTCCGTTTGGAAGATACTACCTGAACACAATTATTGTGGTTGTTATGATTTTATCCATCCAGGTTGTAACAATCTCGCTAGCGGCGTACGCTTTCTCGCGCCTGAGGTTTAGAGGCAGAGACGCACTTCTTATTCTGTTCCTCGTCCAGTTAATGATACCACCGCAGAGCATCGTTGTGCCGAATTATCATACAATTACCTCGTTGAAGCTGTTGAATACAAAGATTGCGATCGGAGTTGTCTACTTTGCATCTGCCTATGGCACTTTTCTAATGAGGCAAGCGTTCAAAGCTATCCCCATGGAGATGGAAGACTCGGTGAAGATGGATGGCGGTGGTGGTTTGACAGCCATCGTACATGTTTTTCTTCCACTGGCCAAGCCCTCACTGATCGCTTTCTCTCTGGTGAGCATCAGCTATCACTGGAATGAGTTCTTCTGGCCCCTTATCATCACCGATACTGTCAGAGCTCGAACGCTCACGGTAGGTCTGGCGATGTTGACCCAAGCTACTGAGAGCAGCCCGGAATGGACGCTGACAATGGCCGCAACACTAATTGTTGTATTTCCATTACTATTCGCCTTCGTTTTATTCCAAAGAAGATTCATACAAAGCTTCATGTACTCCGGCCTTAAAGGCTGAGGGTGCGCACCGCACCTTATATCAAAACCACCAGCTCGTCCTGGGCCAAAATGATTTCTCCTTTGAAATACCGAGCTGCTTCAACAGCAGGTTCGAACTGCCAAACCTCCGGGTAAAGGTGGGTCAGCATAAGTCGCTTCACCCCTGCAAGGTCCGCGATCTTGGCCGCCAGCACCGGAGTTAAATGATCTTTCGTTTGATTTTGTACTGAATTAGCGGAATCCAGGATGGCCAGATCACTGGAATCTGCCAATCTTATCAGGTCCCCGTTCCAGCCGCTGTCGCCCGAGTAGAACACAGATTTGTCGCCGGTGTCACTTATTCTGAGGCAGATGCTGTTCTCCGTGTGTCCGGTCAGACACGCTTTGACCTTGTAAGAACCGACTTCTGTTTCTTCATCATCGAGCTCGTGGAACGAGATTGACAGATCCTTGGTCCAATCGTAGTGAACTGCCGTCAGTTTGTCAAACCAATCCGGCAGTCCTCTGGGGCCGTACAAAGATAAATCGTTCCGCCGTTCTGTTTCCAGGACCCATCGTCTGAAAAGAAATGGAACGAGGTCCGCAATGTGGTCAACATGAAAATGGGAGAGCAGTATGTGATTGATCGGTTTCAGGTTTTGGTCCGAACTGTATAGAGCAGACCAAATCCCGGGTCCGCAGTCAACCAGGATCTGCTCGTCGATGAGATAGCCGGAACACTTTCTGCCCGTCCGCCCTGAGATCGTACCGGATCCCAACACCTTCAGTCGCATTTTGTGAGCTCCTCCTTCCAGACTATCTTCTTCGGGCAGGGGGTGGACAGCCATCCGTTTTTAGTCGATCGCATTCCCGGGGTAGCGGCCGAAGATATCCCTGGTTTTTTGCTCTATCTGCATACCCAGGTCAGAGCTTCCCGCCGAAAGGTAGAAACGAAGAACTGATTTTTCATTGGTTGCAGCACGAAGATATCCGTTGTACCAGTCGCTTTCCAGCTTACCGGCATCGAGATCCACCCCTCTACTAGCGATCGTGCCCAATAGATCTATGCCCTCTTCGGTTTCGGAGACCAACACGGCGTGGTCGTCTTTGAAGTACTGCAGCACCGCCTGCAATGCTCGATCGCGGGTTTCATCATCGGCCATCTGGTAGTTAATCTCCCCCGTGGTGAACACCCTGTCCTGCAGAGCCCACATATTCCCCATCAACGCCGGATTCTCCTTGAGTGCCTTTACCAGAAGAAAAACGGTGACCAAAGAGTTTTCGGCAAAGAAGGTCAACCCCTCGGTGGTCAAACTATGGTAGTAGTGCCCGGACTCTTCAACCGCCGCCAGGGCGCCGATTCGGCGCATATGTTCCTTGATCTGGGAGTGCCCGTTTCCGAACAGGACCGGTTTGATGTCCAATTTAGCCCACTCAACCAGGGCCAAAGGGTTGACTTTGGGATCGTAAATTATCTTGGCCGGTTTGGGTAAAGAGGTGCCGGAGGCGGAACCGCCGGCAAGGAGCTTCCTCAGAATGGGGGTTGAAGCAAATCCGGCGTTCATGATCCCCCGGGCATTCCCGAAAACCAGCCGGTCTCCGTCACCATCCGTACCGATAACCAGCACTGCACCGGTCTTCCCGGCAAGTGCAACTGCCTCATCCATTTTGTTCCGGCTGGTAGGATTCGGCGAGCCTGATGGGAACGTCCCATCAGGGATAAGGCGCAGCGGCAGTACGGAAACACCGGCTTGTTGAAGGGCGCGGCACAGTTCGGGTCCGGCAGATCCGTTTAAAGCATCGAGGATGACCTTCATCCCTTCCAGCTCACCGTCTTCGATTCCGGCTGCCCGCATCGAGAATCGAAGGTATCGTTCGGTCGGATCGACCAGGATCAGCTTGCCCCCGGCGCCGAGCTGAAGCGTTTCGCTACCGTGATAAATTTCTCGTATCTTGGCGAAACCGCCGTCAGGACCACAGTTCAGCCCTATCGCCTGTACTCCCGGCACGACCACTTTGAGTCCAACATAGTTGGCCGGGTTATGTGAAGCCGTAATAGTCAGGCCCATTGTTTTTGGGTGATCCTTTGATGCCCAGAATGATAAAAAGTAACTTTGGGGTGTACTGATCGGATCGGTACACAGATATACGGTAAACCCCGCCTGCACGGCGGACTTAAGCGCCATTTCCATAACCGAACCGCTTCCCAAACGAGCGTCCCTTGCAATAGTTACGGTATCGACACCCAACCCGCGGCCGTAGATCAGCACTGCCTCGATGAAGCGCCGTATCTCCAGAGGGGTGAACTCATCCGTTTCCCAGCGTGCATCGTAGACTTTTATCGGATCTGTCTTTGTAGGTTCCGACATTGGTGATATCCCTCTGTCTTCAGATGATCTTGTTATCGCCGTAGAACAATTTCTGAAAGGGAAGCAACGCAACTCCCAACATCGAAGCCTTTTCTTTGAAACTCGAGAGCATGATTTCAAGATCATCTTTTTCGTAATAGGTGTTTTGTTCAAAAATCCTGGTCTTCAGAGGTTCGAGAAGCGTCTTTCCGAACTCACTGATCTCTCCGCCGATGATTATGTAGTGGGGGTCAAAACTCAAGATGATATTGTTGATCCCCCTGACAAGATAGTCGAGAAAAACATCCCAAGTCTCCGCCGCCAATGCATCACCGCTTTCCAGCTTGGACCGAAACTCCTGGGTGTCCTTCAACTTATCTTCTGAGTTTTTGTTGTAGTTTCGGATCAAAGCACCGGAGGCGGCATAGATCTCCCAACAATCCTTTCTGCCGCAGGTGCATACAATTCCTTCGGACTCAATAGTCATGTGGCCGACTTCACCGGCTCTTTTCTTGCTGCCCTTGTAAATATGGCCCCTGACCACGATACCTGCACCGATACCACGGTTCAGTGAGAGATAAACAAGATTGCGTTTCTTTTTTGCCACCCCAAACAGCAGCTCGGCAAAGGCGGCAGCGTTTGCTTCATTCTCTACGAACAGTGGAAACGGAAACAATTTCTCATATTGTTTGAAGTGCAGATCTTTCAAATCAAGATCCGGGGATAGATTAGGCGCCATCTCCAGTACTTTTTTCTTCTCATTGACCGTTCCGGGCAAGGAAATACCTATGCCTAAAAGCTTGTCACCGGCGATACCATGTGCCCTGACCATCTCTTTGGTAACTTGTCGAATGTGGTTCATGATCTCATCGACGTTGCGAAAATCCTCGTAGTCAAACACCACCTCCTGTTTGATCACCGCGTCAAAGTTGATGAGGATGACACTGATTTTATTGCTGGAGGTGAGGTGGTTCGACGAAAAATCAACACCAAAGGCATATCTGGATTCAGGCAGAAACCGGGTGATCATCGGTTTTCTGCCACCGGTGGACACCGCCACTCCGGCTTCTTCGACGATTCCTTCTTCGATGAGGTGGGTAACAATACTGGTAACCGTGGGTACGCTCAAGCCCGCCAGCTTCGCCATCTCCTGCTTGCTCAGCTCCCTCTCCTTCATCAGGAGATGCAATATCTTTCTGTTGTTGGCGTCCCTTATTTTCTCCTGACCCGCTCTAGATGCAGTAACCATGTTTCTTTCATCCCTTCATCCCGCTGGAAGACAAAAGGCCCCGGATATAGTATTTCTGGCCGAAGATGAAAATCAGCAGGACCGGAATGATGTAGATAACGATTCCCGACAGAAGTACGGATACCAGGAGTATGCCGTTGCGTACTACATAACCGTTGGCCATGGCCACGGGAAGAGTGGTGTTCTGTCCGCTTAAAAATATGACCGGACCCATGAAATCCCCGTACACCCACAAAAACGACAGGATGAAGACGGTGATGAGGGCCGGTTTTGACAGCGGGAGGAAAATCCTGAACAGCACTCCGATCCGGCTGCAGCCGTCGATGATGGCGGCCTCTTCCATCTCCCGGGGGAAATAGGAAAAAAACTGCCTCAGCAGATAGATAAAAAGAGGGTTTGCACCCAGGCCCCACAGGAGCCAGATGTTGTATGTGCCTACCAGTTTCAACTTGGCAAAAAAAACATATTCGGGTAGAAGAACCGAGACAGGGGGAATCATCAACACGACAAGAACGATGCTGAACAGGAAGTTTTTTCCCGGCACGTTGAAACGGGCAAAAGCGTAGGCAAAAATTGACGCACTCGCCATACCAGGAACGGTGTAGATCATGGACAAGAGAATCGTATTCCACAAGTATCTAAAATACCTGATCTTGGTCAGAGCCAGGAGATAGTTACCGAATTGAAACTTAACGGGTAAGAAAACCGGCGGATATGTAACCATTTCCTGTTGGGTCTTCAAGGAGCTCAAAACCAACCAGAAGAGGGGCATTAGGACCGCAACGGTGAAAACGCTCAAGAACAGGTAGAGTAATACCTGTTGTATTGATTGCGTTACCCGAGTTCTACTCGTGCTCATAGTACACCAGCCTGTTGATGATTTTTAGGAACACAAAGGTGAGCAGCAGCATGATAATGAACATCATCCACACCACGGCCATACCGTATCCGAAACTCTGATTGGTGAAGCACTGCTGGAAGGCATATATAATCGTGAAGTAGTTCTCAAGCGGCGGCTGCTGATTCAAGAAAGCGGTGAACGCCGCCCCAGGGGAGGAGGTGAGCAGGATGGGTTGAACGATTACGCTGAAGGAAAGCATGATACCGACAACTGCCTGGTACAGAATGATCGGAGACATAAGGGGCAGGATAATTTTTACCAATTTGAGAAACCCACTTGCTCCGTCAATATCCGCCGCTTCGACCAGCTGCTTCGGGATATTTTGAAGCCCGGCCAGGAATATTATCATGCTTCCCCCCGCCTGCCATACGAACATCACGATCAGCGTAAAGGTGGGCAGATCAACGAGAAAATTCTGGGCCACGTTGGGGTTGAAGAGGGCGAGTATAATATTGATCAACCCCGACTCCCGGTTAAAAAGGGTTTTCCAGATAAATACCGTGGCAATAATCGGTACTGCATAAGGTACGAAGAAGATAGATCGAAAGAAGCCTCTGCCCTTCAGATTCCTGTTCAAAAGATAGGCAATAGAGAAACTGAAAACCAAAGTAGCCAGGACATTGAAAAAGGTAAAACGAAGGGTGTTGTATATAGAGTTGGCGAAGCGATAGTCGGAAATCAGCTTCACATAGTTAACCAACCCCTTGAATCGGGGAGCAAAAATTCCGTCGAAAGTTGTCAGGGACAAATAGAAACTGTAGGCCATGGGAAAGACATTGAGGAACAGGAACATAGCGATCCACGGCCCGATCAGCAGGTAAAATACCCTGGTCTCTCTCTTCATCTTTTCTTAACTAATACTTCCTTTCCTCACAAAACACCCCGCCGGGGATGAGAATCTGAACATGATTCGGCTATCCCCAGCAGGGTTTTTTTTCACTTGGCCTCTGTAAGGGCCTACATCTCTTTAGCGATCACAGAATTGATCTGTTCGGCCAGATTTTTCAAAGCCGTGTCAAAACTAATGGCGTCCTTCAATGCCGGTTCCATATGCTGGTTAAAGGCAGACACCAGCGCGGTCTCCCTCAGGTATGACGGGAACTGGAGGATGATCTGATAGGGAAGCTCTTTCTTGACCTGGTTGAGCCGGTAGGCGTCAAAGGATGTGTCCTGGGGGCAGTATTTCAGCAGAGACTTAAAAGCCGGCAGCCCCCAGCCGCTCTTGGCCCTGGCCACGGCTTCGTCCTCCAGCATGTAATAGGCCCAGAAGGTCCAGGCGGCATCATAGGCCTTGGTGCCGTTGAAGATCACATAACCGGTGCCGCCACCGGTGGCATTGACCCGCTTGCTTCCGTGAATCGGAGCCGGAGCAAAACCAAAATGATCCGGAGGGATCTGGCCGCCTTCGTTGATGATGGGACCGAACCAGTAGCCGTCCCACATAATCGCAAGACGCCCGGCCTGCAGCAAGGGACCTCCCCAGTCGGGAGCCGGGTCCAGAGGACTGGGCATGGCGTGGTGCAGTTTTGCCTCGTCAAACCACCATTTAAAGAGGTTATAGACGTCCGGATCATCGATGTTCAGTTTGGTCCCGTCCTTGGTGAAGAGCCACTTGCCCTTGGAGGCCAACATGGTGAGAAAATACCCGTTGAACTCATCGTCGGTATAGGCAAATCCGTAGCGCTCCACTTTACCGCCTCTGTATACCACGGCCTTGTTGATCATCTGGGTGAACTCAGCCGTGCTCAGCGGGGTATCGTCGCTGGGATTAGCCACACCTGCTTCAGCCAGAGCATCCTTGTTGTAGTAGTACATGTAATCCAGGGACCAATCCTTGACCAGGCCGTAGTACGGTCCTTTGCCCTGGATCGATCCGTCGAAACGGTACATACCGTTGACCGGGAACAGATCCTTCATATCGATCTCTTGTTCCAGCTTAGAGGTGATGTCTTTCAGGAAATCCTTCCTGATCCAGTAGGGCAGTCCGATAGCGTTGACCCTGAACACATCCGGAGGGTTGCCCCCGGCTATCATGGTCATGAGCTTGGTGAAATCGTTTTCCACGACATCTACCTTGATGCTCGGGTTCTTATTTTCAAAATCGGCGATAACCTCATCCGGCATCTCCGCCGCATCACGCATCAGGGTAATGGTCGTCGTTTTTTTCTCCCCCTGGCCGCCGGCGAAAACGAAAAACGCCGGGATCATAAAGAGCACCAGGCAGAACAGTAAAAGTCGTCTGGTTTTGTTCATTTTTTCTCCTTCAAATGTGAATAGTTAGTATGAATCCCCCGATTCCATCTAGATCACTAGCAACCTGTATCACCTCCTCTTTAGATATAAATTTCCGATGGAATCATTTCCACTTTTTCTGCTGAAATGCTACCATAGTAGTCCAGCATTGTCAACGGCCTTTATAAAGTCATATTACTATTCTTGACACGAGGGTACCGCTTCGCTAAGATGGCAGGAAGGAGGGAATCATCGACACGATCACAGCCGGAAGCTCAGGGCGAATCTGTTTGCTGGGAGACAACGCCGATCTCATTGAAAAACCAGCCATCGCCGCGGCCATTTCCGCTTACATGACGATTACCCTCACCAAGCGAAAGGACGACCGCGTTGTCCTGACCGGCCGGGATATAGGCTTTCAAGAGGAATTCAGGTTGGGGGACGGCCTTACCTTCACTTCGCCCTTGAAATACTTCAAGGCTGTATTTCAGCGTCTCAAAGACAAAGTGGATACCGGGTTCGAGGCACAAATCAGCTCGCAGATCCCGATCAGCGCTGGGCTCTCCTCCTCCGCGGCACTGTGCATTGCCTCCATCCGGGTGCTGGGCAGGGCTTACGGCATCCCGTTCACTCCCGGTGAAATCGCCGAGCTGGCCTTCCAGATCGAAAGCGGCGATCTCAAGGTCGAGTGCGGCAGAATGGACCAGTACGCTATCGCCTTCGGCGGGATCACCTACATCTGTACCGGCGCAGATGCCGGTGTGGAAAAGCTGCCCGGTGACTCACTGCCGGTTGTCGTGGCCGACACCCAGGAGCAGCACGACACCAAGGAGCTCCAGATCTGGCTGCGGAAACGCATCGAGTCCAGAGAAAAATTGCTTCTGGATTGCCTGGGTCGGGTCGTCGATATCGTTGAACAGGGCAGAAAGGCCCTGCTGAAAGGGGATCTGGACACCCTGGGGCTGCTCATGAACAAACAGCAAGCGGAGGAAAAGCTGATGGGCACCTCCACGGACCGTTTGGAGAACTTTTGCACCGCCGCGCGGGAGGCCGGCGCCCTGGGCGCCAAGCAGATGGGCGCCGGTGGAGGGGGCTGCATGATCGCCCTTTGTCCGCGCGAGGGATTGGAAAGCGTAAAATCGGCGCTTGAATCTCTGGGTGCCCCGGCTTGGGCGTTTAAGATTGTAGAGGATTGATGTTCATTGCAAGGACTTTATACTTTCAATCAGGTAGTCCAGGGCTTCCCGCGTCTGCCGGGGGTTGATAGGCAGGGTAACCAAGCGTTCCGCTACGGCTTCCGTCACGGGATACTGCCCCTTCTTGAATCCCCTGCGGGTAAAAGCCCGGCTCAGGTGAATGGGCGTATAGTGGGTGCCTACTTTGATGCCCCTCTCATAGAGCATGGCATAGATAAAATCGTCTTTCCCCATCCCGTACCCCTCCGGGTCAATAAGCACGGGGTACAGATGGAACACATGTTTGTTTTCAAGCTTGACAGTGGGCAAGGTCAGCCCGGGTACCTCTTTTAG
>Ga0315547_1002932_pt1 | contig 11477 bp, 9 predicted proteins | sample SalMarSW160240MG_2_FD_202542 | JGI IMG/M metagenome (GOLD analysis project Ga0315547, IMG submission 202542) | Salt marsh sediment microbial communities from the Plum Island Ecosystem LTER, Massachusetts, United States - Salt Marsh Sediment SW1601-240 ... | reverse complement strand
GCCAGCGTCCGCGCAGCCGAAAGGACCATATCCTGAGCGTGGCGTCGGGGGCCGAAGTGATCTTCCTGGGCAGCCTGATCGGCGCACTGGCCGTAGCCAACTACCTGCTCTACCAGTGGCGCCACGGCCCCTTCCCGGAGATCGGGCAATGGCTGGCCGTGGGCACGGAAGGCACCATACACTACGCGCGCGCGACCACCATGGCCTACCTGACCATCGCCTACTGCCAGTTCGTCAACATCCTCTCGCGCCGTTACGATCTCCAGTCGCTCTTCAACCGGAACATCCTCACCAACAAGGTGCTGCTGTGGTCGATCGCAGCCTCGATCGGGCTAGTCTTCGTGGGCGTCTACGGGCCCTATGTGAGCGACTTCCTTTCGTTCGCCGGTCCCGGACCCGTGGACTGGCTCTACGTGCTGGCCGCGGCGGGCGTCTACCTTGGTGTCTTCGAGGCGATCAAGCTCTGGAAGCGCCGGCGGCGGGCATAGACTTGACGCCCCTGAGCGGGTCGTCTACATTTCACGCGGTGCTTCCGGTCGTCGCCTTTCGCCTGCCCGTGGAGCGTCGCTAGCAGAGGTAAGCCGCAAGTGGAAATCCCTGGCCAACAGGAGCAGCATGTCGAGGGCGGCACGGTCGGGGCCACGCGCCTGAGTGCTGCCCTGCAGAAGGGGCGCGGCAGCCGGACGCTCATGACGGCCGTCCTGGTCGCCCTGTTCGTCGGGCTGGTGTCCTACTGGCGCGTAGTGCGGGGGACTGCGATCATATGGACGCACCTCGCCTACGTGCCCATAGCCCTGGCCGGGCTCTGGTGGGGTCTCAAGAGCGTCTGGCTGGCGGTTCTGCTCGGGGCTTTTGTGGTCGGGCTCGGGCTCGGCACGGGGGGAGTCCAGAACCTGGTGCCGGACCTTCTGCGGGCGTGCTTCTTCGTCGGGGCGGCCCTCTGTGTGGGCACGGCCAGCTCACGGGCCACGGCGGCCAGGAAAGCGGAGGAGGAATCGCGAAGGGAACTCGAGTTGACTCAGCGGCGCCTGCTTGCCTCGGAGCGGCTGGCCTCGATGGGCCAGCTTTCCGCCGGCATAGCGCACGAGCTCAACAACCCGCTCGGCACGATACTGATCTATGCCCACATGATTCTGAAGGAGCTGCCCGAGGACGACCCGAGGCGCGAAGACATCCAGATGATCGCCAGCGAGGCCACCCGATGCAAGAACATCGTGCGGGGCCTTCTGGACTTCGCCCGGCAGTCGAGGGTGTCCAAGGCCCCCGCGGACGTGGCTGCGCTCGCCGATGACGTAGTGGCCATCATGAAGCCGAAGGCCGAGGAGGTGGGCGCGAGACTCACGGCGGACGTCGAGGACGCCCTGCCGACCATGACGATAGACGCAGACCAGACCAAGCAGATGCTGGTGAACCTCGTTCAGAACGGGCTGGACGCCGTCGCCGAGGGAGGAGAGGTCGCCGTCAGCGCCCGTCGGGGGGCTCGGCCGGACACCGTGGAGATCAGCATCAGAGACAATGGATGCGGGATCTCCGAGGAGAATCGGCGCAAGTTGTTTACCCCCTTCTTCACCACCAAGGAGCCCGGCAAGGGCACAGGCCTGGGGCTGGCGATCGCCTACGGCGTGGCGAAGATGCACTCGGGCGACATTACGGTGGAGAGCGAACCGGGCAAGGGCACGGTCTTCTCCATTGTGCTGCCCGTGGGACACGAAGGAGAGAACTGATGGAGCAACGCAAGAAAGTGCTGCTGGTGGACGACGACGCCGACTTCGTCGAGATCAACAGGGCCGTGCTGGAACAGCATGGCTACGATGTGGTGGTTGCCTACAACGGCCGGGAATGCATGGAGAAACTGGGGAGCGAGAAGCCGGACCTGATCGTGCTTGACCTGATGATGGGCACGTGGAGCGAGGGACTGAACGTGGCGGAGGAACTGCGCAGCTCCGAAGAGACATCCGACATTCCTCTCTTGCTTGCCACGGTCGTGAACCTGGAGGCGCCCTACGCGTCCCGACCAGAGCTCGTATGCGATTGGCTGATCGACGAGTACGTGATGAAACCCGTGGAACCGGAGGAACTCGTGAAAGCCGTCGAGCGGGGCCTGCGCCGCAAGGCCAAACGCCCCGCGCCCGCCCCGGCGGAGGCTGAGGCCCCCGTCATCATGCTGGTGGACGATGACCTGGACTTCCTGGAGGTAAACCGCGCTGTCCTCGAAGCGAACGGCTATGAGGTCGTCTGCGCATCGGGCGCCGGAGAGGCGATGGAGAAGATGGCTGGGAAGAGACCCGACTTGGTCATCACCGACCTGGCGATGGAGACCCTCCTGTCCGGCATATCGTTCTCGCAGAAGATAAGGAGCGACCCGGACCTGCGCGACGTGCCCGTAATGGCCGTCACGGGGCTGAAGACGCAGCGGGGGTTCAAGTTCGCGCCGTCCGAGGATGAGCTCGCCATGGTGGGGGTTGATCGCTACTTCGAGAAGCCGGTCGATCCGCAGAGACTCCTGGACGCCGTGGAGGAGCTGACAAGGCAGGGGCGCGGGGGAAGGAAGCAATGAGCGATGGCGCCGAGCGTATCCTGGTGGTGGACGACGAGCCGGGGATGCGGGAGGGATGCCGCAAGATCCTCTCCTCGGAAGGCTACGGCGTGGACACCGCCGAGGACGGCCCGACCGCTCTCGACATCCTCCGGCAGAGCCGGGACTTCGCCGGCGCCCTCGTTGACCTGAAGATGCCGGGTATGGACGGCCTGGAGCTGATCCGGCGCATCAGGCAGCGAGATGAGGACATCGTTCTGTTCGTCATCACCGCCTACGCCACCATTGGGACGGCCGTCGAAGCCACCAAACTCGGCGCCTACGACTACATCCCGAAGCCTTTCACCCCGGACGAACTGCTCGTGCCCGTGCGAAACGGCCTGGAGCGCCGCTCCCTCCGCCTGGAGGCGAGGCGCCTGCAGGAGGAGCGCGAGCGCCGCATGCTCGAGCTGGCCTTCGAGCGTTCGAAGAGCTACACCATCATCAACTGCATGGCGGACGGGGTCCTGGTCATGAACCGCGACGGCCAGCTCGTCCTGCGCAACGCCGCCGCATCCCGCATGCTGCCGCGGTGCGGGGAAGCGGTGCTTCCTGCTCCCCTCGACGATGCACTCGCCTGCCCGGAGCTCGCGTCCTTCGTGCGCAAGGCGCTCGGCGCCCCGGCGGGGCCGAGCATCGCCTCGGTCCAGCTCTCCCACGGCGCGGGCACTTTCATGGTCAATGCAAGCCCGGTGCTGGACCGCGACGGACAGGTCTCGGGCGCCGTTGCGGTGCTGAGGGACATCACGGCTTTGAAGGAGCTGGAGGACGCGAAGTCGATGTTCGTCTCCATGGTGGCCCACGAAGTCAAGCGTCCCCTGGCAGCGATCGAGGGCTACCTGAACCTGGTGCTCAGCGGCGCCGCCGGGCCAGACCCCGAACGGGACCGCCGCATGCTGGAGCGCTCCCTGCTGCGCGCCCGGGGGCTGCGCACGATGCTGTCCGAGCTGATGGACGTGGTCGCCATGCAGACCGGGCGGTTCACTTTGGAGAGGACGCCGCTCCGCATCGCCGACGCCGTCGTTGAAGCGACGGAACCGTGCCGGGAGCCGGCCGAAGAGAAAGGCATCAACCTGTCGGTCGAGAGCGATGGGAAGGCAGCCCATGCGCGGGTGCTGGCGGACCGAGAAGCCATTCGCTCGGTCTTCGCGAACCTGGTCGACAACGCGATCAAGTACACGGACGAGGGCGGCCTGGTCGAAGTCCGCGTGGCGGAAGCGGGCGACTACGTTACCGTCTCCGTCAGGGACAACGGCATCGGCATGAGGCCGGAGGAGCTTTCCAGGGCCTTTGATGAGTTCTTCAGGGCCACCAATGCTCGCACCGCCGACGTCCCCGGTACGGGCCTCGGACTGACCATCGTCAGAAGCCTGGTGGACATGCACGAGGGCAAGATCGACGTCGAGAGCGCCCTGGGGCAGGGAAGCACGTTCACCGTCAGCCTGCCCAAGGTCTCCTGACGCGCCGCCCGCAGAGGCCCATCCCGCTGCCGAGAGAAACCCCGGTGCTGCGGCCAGGCCCGCGCAGCGTCGCAGCGACCCACGAGTCGCCCTTCCGCCCGTAGACGCGGTGCTCCCCTTGGCCGTCGGTCTGGAGGAAGAAGCCGTGGGCACGTGCAGACCGCGCCAATCGGCCCTACAATGAAGCAGCGCCGAGCCGAGTTCGTCTACTTTCGAGGGAGGACTGATGGCCGAGAGCGATAGGGCGAAACTGACCGACCCGTTTGGCGTTGCACTGGACCTCGAGCAGGGCGCCCTGGCCGAGGTGGCGGAGCACCTGGTGCGGCGCGCATCCGACATGCGCGGCTACTACGCCGATGAGGAAGCCCTGGAGGAGCTGATCCGCGAACACGACGACCCCGTTCACTACGAGGTGTTCGACACGCCGGTGCCCAAAGCAGCGGGCCATCTCAAGTTCTGCATCAGCAAGCTTCAACCGGGCACCGTCGGCGACGAGTGTTTCATGACCAAGGGGCACTACCACGAACTGCCGGGTACGGCCGAAGTCTATCTGTGCCTGTGCGGCAGTGGATACATGCTGATGAAGGCGGACGACGGCCGGTGCGAGGCCGAGCAGATGCATCGCGGCGCCGTGGTATACGTGCCGCCCCACTGGGCGCACCGCTCCGTGAATACGGGCCACGAGCCGCTGGTCTCGTTCTGCGTCTACGCGGCGGAGGCGGGCCACAACTACGGCGACATCGCCCAGGAGGGCTTCCCGAAGCGCATCTTCCGGCGCGACGGGGAAGTCACGATCGAGTAGCGGCGGAGCTACGGGAAGGAGGAGCGCGACATGCGTGCGCTGCGATACGCGATCCATGCGTACGCCTGGACAGGAAGCTGGAGCAATGAGACGCTGGACTGCATCGATCGCGCCAGGGACCTGGGGTTCGATCTGATCGAGATCCCGCTCATGGAACTCGACAAAGTGGACCCGGACACGATCCGCGCGCGCCTGGACGCCGTCGGCATCGACGTCGTCACCTCGACCGCATGCGGCGAACGGGCCGACCCCACCGCGGACGACGAGGCTGGCCGGGCCGCCGGCATCCAATACCTGAAGGACTGCGTTAAGGCCACGGCGGACATCGGCGCGAGGACCTTCACCGGCGTGATCTACTCGGCGCTGGGCCGACGCATCGAACGCACGCCCGGACCCGAGTATTGGGACCGCGCGGCCCGGGCCATCAAGGAAGCAGCTCAGTACGGCCAGGAACTCGGCGTAACCCTGGGCATCGAACCCGTGAACCGCTACGAGACGTTCCTTGTCAACACCTGCGACCAGGCTCTCCAACTCGTGGAGATGGTGGGCGAGCCGAACGTGAAGGTGCACCTCGACGCCTACCACATGAACATCGAGGAAAACGACTTCTACGAAGCCACCAGGAAAGCGGCCCCCCTGCTCTGCCACTATCACCTGAGCGAGAGCCACCGCGGCACGGTGGGCACGGGCCTGGTCGACTGGGACGGCATCATGAGGGGGCTGGCCGACAGCGGCTACCGCGGCTGCGTGGGCATGGAGTCCTTCGTCGAAGTCGCCCCTGCGATGGCGGGCGCCACGTGCATCTGGCGGAGGCTGGCGGAAGATAACGACCGGAGCCTGTCGGAGGGCCTGGCGTACCTGAAGTCGCTGGAGGACAAGTACTTCACCGCAGACTCCTGATCGACACTGAAGCAAGGCCAGTTAAGTAGGAGAAGCAAGGCCATGGCCGACATCGAATTGACGAAGGTCGAGACCTGGGCGCCGCACCCGAGCGCAGCGCCCATCACGAGGAAGGCGAAGGGCGGGAGGGTCGTCATTGAGGCAAACGGCACGCGCACGTGCGCGGGAGGCTGGCAATTCGTCTTCAAGGGCATCCGGGGCGGGCAGGGCTACCGCATCCGGACTCGGGTCCGGCATGAGGGCATCGAGCATCCGGTCGACTGCCTCCAGGCGCTCGCCTGCTGGGACGAGTGGGAGCCCGAGAAGACGAGCCCGCGAAAGCACTGGAACTACCTGCTGCCCGTGAAGCCGGGCGCGCGACAGATGGACCTGGAGGCCGTGGCCCGGGCTCCGAAGGGCGCCAAGGTTCTCACTGTGCGGTACGTCTTCCGCTGGGCGACGCGCGGCGTCACGCGCTGGGACGCGCCGCAGATCGAGCCGGTCGACATTCCCGAGCGGAAGCCGGTCAAAGCGTGCATCATCAACGCCACGCGCCAGACGCGCGACCGAATCAAGATCCTCCGCTTCTCCCGTGGCCTCGACCTGCCCGAAGAGATCGCCAAGCAAGTTGATCTCTGGGCCAGCCTGGCCCGCGCGGCCTGCCGCAGGCGCCCCGACCTCATCGTCACGCCCGAGATCGTCATCAGCGGAGAGGGCCGCCTCGACGGCGCGGTGGAAGTGCCGGGCCCGGCCACGGCGCCCTTCCAGGAGATCGCCCGCGACCACGGGACGCACATCGTGCTCGGCCTGAAGGAACGCGACGGCGACGCCGTCCACAACAGCGCCGTGCTCATCGCGGCCGACGGCGAAGTGCAGGGCGCCTACCGCAAGGTGCACCTGGCCACGGGCGAGGACATATCGGGCGCGGTGCCCGGCGACGGCTTCCCCGTATTCCAGACGCCGATCGGCCGGATCGGGTGCCTCATCTGCATGGACACGACCGTCTGCGAGTCGGCGCGGATGCTGGCCCTGAACGGAGCGGACTTCATCTGCTTCCCCATCATGGGCGACCTGCGGGCCGACCGCTTCTCCATCGGCCAGCCCATCTTCAACGAGAGCCGCTGGAAGGCCATCATGCGCACGCGGGCCATCGACAACCAGGTCTGCATGGTCATCGCCCGCAACGACGTGCAGGGGAGCTGCATCATCGACCGCAAAGGCGATTTCCTCGCGTGGAACGAGGGCGACCAGGAGTTCACCTTCGCCACCGTGCCGATGGAAGACGGCTATCGCGTCTGGGGCGGCGGCGATTTCCGCGAGGTCACGTTCATGCTGCGCCGCCCGCACCTCTACGGCGTCTACTCGGACGATTCCTGTCTGGGACCGCTTGCGTAGGCGCGCTGATCTCTAGAACGGGCCGGAGGGAGCCGAACCGATGGGCAACTCGGACAGACCGAACGTCGTGCTTATCCTTGTTGACGACATGGGCTACGGCGACTTCAGCGGGTTCAACTACGGCCGCTCCAGCACTCCGGTGCTCGACGCCCTCCTGCGCGAGGGCGTGGTTCTGACGCAGCATTACTCGGCCTCGCCGATCTGCGCGCCCGCGAGGGCAGCGCTAATGACGGGCCGGTATCCGCACCGCACCGGCGCCATCGAGACGCGCGAGCTGCGCGGCCTGTGCAACATGGCGCTCAGGGAGACGACCATCGGCGATCTGTTCAAGCGCGCCGGCTATGCCACGGGCTTGATCGGCAAGTGGCACAACGGGTGCCTGCGGCCGGAGTTCCACCCGAACGCGCGAGGCTTCGACGAGTTCGTGGGATTCCGCAGCGGCTGGCAAGATTACTACGACTGGGTGCTCGATCGCAACGGAGCGTTCGAGAAGGCGGACGGCCGTTACCTGACCGACGTCTTCACTGAGGAGTCTGTCCGGTTCATCGAGCGCCATCGGGGCGGGCCGTTCTTCCTGCACGTCTGCTACAACGCGCCGCACACGCCCTTCCAGGCGCCTGAGGACGAGGTCGGTCCTTTCGCCGAGACGGGGAACTTCAACCGCGCGGTCAGCACGATATACGGCATGTTGCACGTGATGGACGCCGGCGTCGGCCGGATCCTCGAGGCGCTGCGCGCGCACGGCCTGGAGCAGAACACGATCGTCCTGTTCACCAGCGACAACGGCCCGCAGTTCGGCGGGCCGGGCGAGCGGTGCAGCACGCGGTTCAACTGCGGCTTCAACGGCTCCAAGGGCCTCGTCTACGAAGGCGGCATCCGCGTGCCGGCCATCGTGAGGTGGCCGGCAGGGCTCGATGGCGGCCGCTGCGTGCACGAGATGGTTCACTTCTGCGACTGGCTGCCGACGCTGCTGGCCGCCGCCGGACTCGAGGCGCCGCAAGACCTGGCGCTCGACGGGCAGAATGCCCTGCCAGTCCTCCGCGGGGAAGCCGGCGACTTCCCCACGACGCGGTTCTGGCAGTGGAACAGGTTCCAGCCCATCGTGACGTCCAACGCCGCCATGCGGGACGGTGACTGGAAGCTGGTCCGGCCCGCCATCAAGGAGACGGTCTGGACCGATCCCGAGGAGCAGAAGCTGGACAGCGCGTATCGCAACGAGCCGTGGAAGGAATTCGAGCCTATAACGGGCGAGTTCCCGCCGCGTTACGTCCCGCCCCCTCCCCCGCCGGAGCTCTACAACATCGCGGCCGATCCCCTGGAGCGAGAGAACCTGGCCCCCGGCCACCCGGCCCGCGTCGCGCGGATGCTGCGGGCGCTGGAGTCCTGGTTCGACGACGTGGAGGCCGACCGGGCCTCGATCGGCGGCGCGTGGTAGGTCCATCCGTCGCGCCGCTGGCGGCTATGGCCCGTCCGCCAACGCACGCCCCACGGTCCGCCGGCCTTTGGTGGTGGCCGAGCAGAGGCAGGCCGCCGCCATGCCGGACGGGGACGACGTGCAGGACGGCCGCTGGAAGGCTCGGCGCCTCCGAGCTCGGGCCGGACCCACCAGTGTCCGCAGGGCAGGCGGTGCGGCTGAGCAGGGGCTATCCATGCGCTTCCGGAGGGATTCGAGCGCCATTTTTTCGCCGTTTGTTTCATATCGGATTGGGCGTCCCGCCCTTAAGTCCGTGACTGAGCCACCTCCGTCCCGAACCGTGTCGAGGCCATCGTAAGGCACGAGAGTTCTTCTGGGCACGGTTCGCCCCGGGAGGAGCTGCCTCCTTGCGGCCGGCACAACGTTTGCTTCATAGCTCTACGCTTCTGTCCGCATCTATAATCCCGCTTGGCACGATGTGCCGCAGACTGAGCCGTCGTCCTGTCCAGACGGCGCCAGCCCGCCAAGAGGGAGTCCATCTGCTCTCTGACCCTGTGGAGGGGGAAGAAATGAAGAGGTACCTCGCGCCTGCCGTGTGTGCCGTCCTGGCCCTGCTTATCGCCCCGGGGAGCGCGCTGGCGCAGTCGGACGACGCGACTTGCGACATCACGGTGACGGTCGACGCCATCGTGGAGTGGGATGCCGCCGCTTTCACGGCCATCGGTCTGGCGAGCATCTCCGACCAGGGCACGCCGCGAACAGGCACCTCGTCGCTCGTCCTCTACACGAATGGGGACGTCGACCTGACTGCGGACAACGATACGGACGCCCAGTTGTCCAGTGCCACCGACGCGCTGGTGACCGAGTACCAGCTCACCGATGACGGGGACGGGACGTCGGATACCGGCATGGCCACCGACGTCACGACGTGGACGGACTACACAACGTTCCTGAGCCCGGCGGTGACGGCAACGCACGTGTCCACCGACGGTGCCGTCAACATCACCCTGGGCGTGCGGGCGTCCAACCCGGCCGGGGAGGTGGCGGACACCGGGGCCTACAGCGCCACGCAGACCTTAACCGCAACCTGGGCCGGTCCGTAACGCTCGGGCACGGCCACGAAGGGATGTCCGTCCGCACCGGAGTAGGCTCCGCGCACCTGCAAGGTGCTTGCGGAGGGGGAGGAGTGCTGTGCGCCGGCCTTTGTGGATCGCAACGATTCTTGTTGCGCTTGCCCAATGCCTGGTGCCTCCCGACGTTGCCGCAGGGATTGCGGTGTCTCCCCTCCAGCAGGAGGTCACGGTAGAACCGGGGGGCAGCGCGCAATTCTCCGTGCGTGTGACGAACGTCAGGCGAGAACCGAATGCGCCGGCGGAGACCATCACGGTGGAGCCGGTGGACTTCTCCGTCTCCCAGGACGGGACCCTCTCCTTTGGCGAGGCCTGCAAGCACGGTCGATCGGCGGTTCCCTGGATGAGCCTGGACGTGGGTGAGCTGGTTCTGCAGCCGGGCGAGGCGCGCGACGTCCGGGGCACGGTCACGGCCCCATTTCAAGCGGACGGCGATTACTGGGCGGCGATCCTCGTGACCCTCGGCCGCCCCACCAGACAGCAGGGGGCGGTGGACGTGGTGCTCAGGACCGCGTGCGGCGTCTTCGTGGGCGTGTCCGGCCGCAACAAGGCCGAACGCCTCAGCATCAGCGACCTCGAGGCTACACTGCCCAGCTTCGGCCCGGCGGCCCCGTCCGGCCCGCAGGAAGATGCGGCGCCCCTGCCTGAGGCCCTTGAGCAGGCGCGAGCGCTGAGGGTGTCGGCAGACGTGACGAACGCCGGTGCGATCAAGTTCGTTGCGTCCGGCACGGTTTCGCTCTATCTGGAAGGCCGGCGCTGGATCGCCACGATTCCGCTGCATGCGCACAGGCGGCGCATTCTGCCCGGCGACACGAGGCGTTTCGTCGGCGTGATGCCGGCGCCCTTGCCCGCTGGGAGCTACACGCTGCAATGGACTTTCGAGGCCGGCCCCGGGCACACGCGCAAAGCCTTCGAGAGGACCCAGATCGAGATCGCGCCGCAACTCGCACGGCTGTGGCAGGAGTACTACGCCGAACGTCCTCCGGTGCCTTTGGCCGTCGAGCCCGGGGAACTGGAGCAGACCGTGACGGCTGGCAGGTTCACGGTTATGAGCGTTGTCGCCACGAACAACGGCGACGCTACGATGCGGCTCAGATGCTGGTTGGAACCGGACACGCTGCCCGCCGGATGGCTGGGCATAGAGCCCACGGAGTTCACCCTCGGGCCGCGCATGCGGCGCTCGGTGCTCTGCCGGGTTACAACGCCGGGCGACGCTCCGCCAGGGGAGTACACCGGGATCCTGGTGATCCAGGCGGAAAGCGCCGGCCTCCTGGACGAGGACAGCGTGCAGCTACATAGAGTCCCTCTGCGCATACTGATAGGCGGGTAGATCGATGACTCTGAAGGCTAAGGCGGCCAGGCCGAGGCGGCGGGGCGCCGCTATCACAGTCGTCCTATTGAGCGCATTCCTCTCCGGCCCCATCGGGAGTGCCTTCGCCCAGGAGCGGGCCCCTGAGCGAACTGAAGCCGAAAATCCCCTCGTCCAGAACGTCTGGCTGGACGTTCCGCTCAGCCAGGTCCTGCGCGATATCGCCATGCAGGTCGGAGTCACAATCGCACTGGATCCGTCCGTGCCGGACGGATTGGTCTCAGTGAACGTGGACGGAATGACGCTTGATGAATGCCTCCAGAAGGTGACGGCGGGACAGGGATTGGCGGTGCGCAAGATCGGCGATGGGTTCTACCTGGTGGGCAGCACGCGGATCGACTCGCCGGCGTTCACCCAATTGGCTGAGAGCCGGTGCGTGCAGCTCAGGTATGTGAACGCTCGCCACGTGCGGGAATGCCTGCCCAGAGACCTGCAGGCCTACGTTACCAGCGG
>Ga0315547_1002926_pt1 | contig 11492 bp, 10 predicted proteins | sample SalMarSW160240MG_2_FD_202542 | JGI IMG/M metagenome (GOLD analysis project Ga0315547, IMG submission 202542) | Salt marsh sediment microbial communities from the Plum Island Ecosystem LTER, Massachusetts, United States - Salt Marsh Sediment SW1601-240 ... | reverse complement strand
CTCCTGACCAGAGCTTTTATTATATTCGATATTCTTGGGGTTCCTCCACCACTTACGGGAACCAATTCTTCAAATATCGTTACTAGTACCCTCATCTGCGTCACCCTTATATCTTTTTTCTGAGACTCCAGAAGATCCCATTCGACTCTGTGGTCCCTTCAGCCGCCTCTTGAAATCAGAAAAACCCCGATTACAATCACGGCCACGCCCATGATCTTAACAGGGGTAATTGTCTCTTTAAGTAAAAAATGGGAGACAAACAATATCAGGACGTAGTTGAGCGCAACAAATGGATAGGCAGTGCTGAGCTCGAGCCTCGACAACACATACAGCCAGACCAGCATACTAAAGAAAAAACCAATAACCCCGGCTATGACAAAGAGGTTTAGAAAGATCCTGGTATATTGTTGTACTATGGTGGAAATATTAAGGGAAAATCTACCGATACGTAACATCCCCATCTTCAACAGTAGTTGCCCGACAACAGCAAGGGAAATAGAAAGCAAGATGGCAAGAATATCGAATATCCTCATAACTTTTCCTCCTTAGTGGAAACTATAGATATTCCCTAGGTCACCGACCTCCAATGGCCCAGGATTTTCTCCCTTTTTAGCTCAACGATCATCTTTCCATATTCAATCACCGTTGACAAAATTTTCATCTTACTTTTGCTTACCTTACGATTATAGTGTAATACTAAGGGAACCTCAACCGCCACCGGCTTTAAGCAATTTAATTTCAAAAGTAACTCTGACATTACCGCAAATCCTCGTGATTTGACCAACGGGAGGTGAACTTTTAATGCCTTCTTAAGTAGACTAACCCGATATACTCGGTAACCACTGGTGTAATCGCTTACCTTGACCCCGGGGAAAATCACTCTAAATAGGCTTTTCACCACCCTGCTGAGCAGCCTACGATACAGGGGGACACCTATCTCCCCACTTTTCTCAACAAAACGAGAACCAATTACTACATCTGCCCCATCGTCGACTTTCTGAATCATTTGTTTTATCATCACGGGATCATGGGTATTATCGGCATCCATAGTTACTAGTACGTCATTGTCTTTAAAGTGGGAACAAGTATACAAGATGCCTGTCTCCATAGCCTTTCCCAGCCCCAGGTTAACCCGATGGTTTAGTAAGGTGATCGGTTGCCGCTCACTGCATTTGGCAATAATTTCCTTTGTTCCATTGGTGCTGCCATCATTTACCACTACAACCTGATATTCCTCATAGTTAAGCACTTCTCCTATCCTACCGAGTAGCTGCTCAATGCCGGATACCTCATTATAAGCTGGCAATAGTATTATGATCATAGCTTCAATTCCATCTCCAAAAGTTCATCAGTGAGTTCGACGGATTCCCTGCCTTTCTCTTTAATTATGAGGTTTATGAAGAGGTTCTCAAATTGCCTTTCTTTCTGCATATAAATAGAATATCAGATAGCGGTATACCTTTATCCACTTTCTTCGTTCTCACCAGGAAGCCGATTCTCTGCAAAAGTTTTTGGAAGTCCCGGTAATTACGAAAGAATTGCCGCTCACCAATGTTCAGAATCTTGTCGCTGATGACGGCAAACCAATATTTCCAGAGCGGTCTATTATTAACTTCTTCGATAATGAGAAGGCCCCCCAGGGGCAATTTTTGATAACAACGGGTCAGTAGATCTTGCTGGGCTTGGTAATCAATATGATGCAGAAAGTCGCTCATTACTACAGTACTGTACTCTCCTGATTGCAAATCAAGTGCATTCATAAGCTTGAATTGGACTTTCTTTCGATTATCGGTAGTTTTTTGGGCTACACTGATTCTTCCTGCTGAGAGGTCTACACCGGTAACATCTCTTTTGCTCGACCTTAAGACCAAAAAATTAGCCAGTAGGCCATATCCACAACCTATGTCGATAATTGCTCCTTCCTTTGGTACCTGTCTCTCTATCTCCTCGAATGGACACAAACGCCAACGTAGACGTGCATATAATGCCGCCTTAAGTCCCTGGCGAGAATAAAATCTGAACAACTCAGACGGAATCTTGCTCAACATAACTCTGGGTCTTATTTAATTTGGTAGAGTATGGTTTTTCGATCTTTGTACCTCGTTAGGTGAACGAATTGTAATCCTGGATGCTCTTGGTCCTCTTTCAGCAAGAAGGCAAACTGAGGTCTAGTTTTCGGAATTATCCATTGGTCTATTACTAAATAATCAACTCTTCTAGATTTGGCATACTCGATTAATCCCGGGTATTCACCATAATAGAGGGGCTCGTGTCTCGCTCCCCCGTAGAAAGGCACCCCCAGTTTCCTGGACATTACAATCTTATTTTCAATATCATCTATGTTTTCTTTCATCCACTGACCCATTATTTTGTATTCATAAGGAGCGTAACTCATTTTCTTCGCTATTAGAACCCCTGAATAGCTGCTCATACCCAGTAAGAGCACTCCCATCGGTAAGTATACCAGAATCTTAGCAAAAACTCTGTTCCCATGAGCAATACTCTTTTTACCCCAATCTTGAATCATAACTGTCATTCGCGCCAGTCCAATCAAGAGAAAGGGAATATAAGGATAGAAATAGCGCCAATCAATGGCGAAGAAAAAATACATGAGGGAAGAAGAAGCGATGATAAGTAGATAAATATGCTTTACCCCTATATGTCGGGTCCGGATGACTTTAATGAATCCAAAGCTGACAAGCAGTGTTAACAGGACTAGTCCGCCTCTCAATACCCAGCGTGGGATTCTCAACATCTGAGCCTGTTTATCCTGACCAGACCATATGCTCACCATATTATGTCTCCATCTCGACAGTAGTTTGTGACGGTTCGATATGACAAAATTCAGCAATCCCCCCTGGTCTAACCATTTTAGTTGTGCTGCTTCTGGATTCGCGGCCAACTCAAAATTGTCTTTCTCAAAATTGCCTCCATAGTAGCCAATGAAAGTATAAGGAGCCCTGGTACTCAACGTCCATTTGCCCGTATGACGATACAAGAAAACCCATAAAGGGGATGAAACTAAGGCAAAAGCTGCAATTAAGATAGCGCTTTTTGACACAATTGACTTTATTACTGATGAGGATAAGCCAACCTTGAGTTTAAACAAAAGTAGGTAGAGTAAAAGAAAAATAGGTAGGAACATAATAGCTTCTGGACGAGTCAAATAACATAAAGCTAACATCAGACCAGTGAGTGCAGACCAAATTAGATATTTGCTTCGCAGAGCCCTCCACCCTATGGCTACCGCCGCCAACAACAACAATGTATATAATGAGGCAACACGAACTTCAGTGGAGCCAAATACTAGAGGAGGACAGATAGCAACAAAGATAGCACCCCACGTCCCAGCCTTTCTTCCGTACATCTCCTTTGTTAAGTAAAAGATGGGGATAACCAACAAGGCACCGGCAATGACCGAAACTATCTGACCGGAAAATTCCAGATCATGGGTAAACCACCATGAAATTCCAATTAATACAGGATAGAAAGGAGGGTTAGGGTTAACTAATTGAGGATGACCCAGAAAGAAATAACCCAACCCCGAAAAAAGGTTTTTGCCACTAATAGCATAGACAACACCGTCTACCCCACCGTCTATCCCAATGAAGCGGTAAAAATACAAAGATAACAGTCTGATGGCAAGTGCAGCCAGGGTTAAGAGACTAACAACAATGAAATCCCGCTTCTTAACAAATTGAGAAGACTTGCTTCTCACATTTACAGAGATTAACTCTTTTTTGCTACACATAATAATGATACGCCAAATAGAAAATCATATTTTCTTAAGAGTCGTTCCTCAAGAACAAATGCCGTTTTCAAAAAATCATTTATACCTGAATGATACAGTTTGAGGTCAGATGCAGCCTCATACCTACCATTTATCATTTTAGTCACTCGTTGACCCATTCTGACTAGAAGAACGAATGGGAAAAGGAATGTGTTAAAATAAGTTAGTTTTCTGACAGCGAATCCCGCTTTTTCCACCTTATTCTTTAAATCGTTTGCGACATATCTTCTCTTATGATCGTTTAATTCGTCATGAGCTCCCCAAAGGAAATTATAGGCAGGCACGGTAACCACCAAAATTCCATTCTGTTTGGTAACTCGGTAATATTCTGATAAGGCAGCACAATCATCAGCGATATGCTCAATAACATCCAGGGCAACAACCACGTCAAACGTGTAATCTTCAAAGAAGAGACCCCATTGGTCAATTTTATGTACGTCTTGGCAGCCGCGCAATTTGCAAAACTTAACTGCCTGTTCAGATATATCTATACCGGTGGCATGGCCATATTTTTCTAATTCCCTTAAAGTAGCACCTGTACCACAACCCACATCGAGTATTCTTAACTGGCTTCCATTTAGTAAATACTTATTTAACATAGAGAAGACAATCTTACGACGACCAAGAAACCACCAGTGCTTTTCTTCGAGGTTATAAAAATCCTGATACATACTGATGTCCATAATAATTTCCTCGTATCTATTCCGCTTGGTAGGAAGGTAAATATTCAGTGAACCCCGTGTCATTGCGAGGGACGAAGTCCCGAAGCAATCTCGGCAGTCGCAGGCTTTAGCCTGCGCATCCTAAAGGGTGCGGCTACCCTGAAAATTCAATGTGATACGGCGTTTACTGAGCATTTACATAGGAAGCTACAATTTCAGCAATAATTTTGCCGCATAGAAATACCGTTTGAAATCACCAAAGGATCTTATGTTATTGGCCAAATTCCAAATGGGTCGCGGCCGAAAATAGAATGTTCTGGCAGCCCTTTGTTGCTTTGCTTTCAACTCTTTGGGATCTCTTCCTTTCGGCACAAATACCGGCTCTGCCTCACTAAATCCGATGCCTGGAATTAACCTGGACCAGGTGTCCTCCCCGACCAAACCTCTTTCTTTAGCCATCTCGTACAATTCAGTGCCTGGATAGGGAGTGATAATATTGAACTTGGCAAAATCTAGATTTAATTTCTTAGCAAAATTTATGGTCTGTAGCGTTTCCTCCTCTGTCTCTGTAGGGACACCAAGCAAAAAAGTGCCACGGACTCTGATCCCTGCCTTCCTCATTATTTTGACCCCTTCCTCCACTTTTTCTAACTTAAGATGCTTTTTAAGAATATTCATCAACCGTTGAGTTCCTGTCTCAATACCGACACAGATACACTTGCAACCTGCGGCTCTCATCTTTTTCAGGAGAGGCTCATCAACCCCATCTGCTCTGGCTGCACACACCCAATCCACTCTTCGATTGTAGCCCTCCTTAATAAGCATATCACATATTCGCTCTGTCCTCTTTCTATCGACAATGAAGTTGTCATCGGCCATACCAATATTTCTAATGCCATATTGGCTTACCAGGACGTCGATTTCTTCAACAACCTTTTCTGGACTTCTCGCTCGATATCTGTGTCCTGAGATTCGTCTGGAAGCGCAAAATATGCAGTTGTAGGGACAGCCCCTAGAAGTAAGCATATGAGTCCATGGAAGTCGGGAGTAAATATCTATCTGAGGGCGATATTTGCTGATAGGAATGAGATGCCTTGAAGGGAGAGGCAACGAATCCAGGTCAGTGGTCAAAGGCCTATTCTGAGTGGCGACAATGTTTCCATTATCCCGATAAGTTATGCCCAGAACCGAATTTAGATTGGTGCCGCTCTCTATTGCTTTTACTAGCTCAAAAAGTGTGATTTCCCCCTCACCTCTAACTACTATATCAACATTCTCATCAGCGATTGTCTCCTCAGGAAGTACAGTCGGATGAGGGCCACCCATAATGACTGTTATTTGACTGGAAATGGCTTTCGCAGCTTCGGCAATCCTATGAGCGGCGTATACTAATGGGGTGGCACAGCTTATTCCGACAACATTCGGATTGAATTGTTCGATATGCCTTACCAAGCTTTGCTTACCTAGATCATGTATTTGGCCATCCAGTATTTCTACAGGAATATTTCTGCTCTCTAGATAGGCAGATAGATATAGCAGATTTAAGGGAACCATTGATGGAGCAGTTGTACTCGCCTTTCCAAATATTCTTGCATAATCTACCTGCGGACCAATGAGAAGCACTCTGGAACTAGACATATTGAACATCCTCCGTTCTGGGCAGTAGTTTAGTTTTCCTGAAACCCTAAATGTAGCTTATAAGACCTCAAAAATCTGGTCAAGGACTGTTACATTCGTTTGTCGGTTTACAGTTAGTCAATTTTAGTTCTTGGCCAAGCCAGGAACAAATAAGATGCTCCAGGATTAAGTGGATATCCTCAATTCTTTCCATAGAATCAGAAGAGACTATCAGGGGTTTGTGGGCAATATCTTTCAGTTTTCCACCGGTAAATCCGATTAAGCCAATGGTTAAAGCACCCATCCTGTTAGCATATTCTACTGCTCTGAGGATATTTTCGGAGTTGCCGCTACCACTTATGGCAATTACTACGTCATGCTCGTCTAACAAATTTTTGAGCTGCTCAACAAAAATTTGTGAGAAATCGATATCGTTTCCCCAGGCAGTGAGCAGCGGTATATTATCTGTGAGAGCTATAACCTTGAATCTTTTTTTCATATGTGGGTTGCCTAAAGTTGTTCCTTTAGATAGATCGCAGGCAAAATGCGATGCTGTGGCCGCACTACCACCATTTCCTATAATAAAAATTTTTCTATCCTTGTCATAAGCATTAAGAAGAATATCTTTAATTTTCTTAATTTGAGCTAAAGGAAGTTTATCCAGAGTTTGTTTTAACTGTCGAATATATTCTTGAGCAAAGTTCATAAATGGCTCCTTATGTCGATCGACGTTCGACGTCTAACAAAAAACTATCTTCGATTATTGAATATTACTATACTTCCATCCCGGTTAAAGCTGAAGGGAAGTTCCTGAAGTTCTCTCAAGGCATCCCTTACTTTATCCTGTTTATCTTGAGGAGAGTACAGGAGCATAAAACCTCCTCCTCCGGCACCGGTTATTTTTCCCCCAAGAGCTCCTGTATCTAAGGCTTTTTCATAAAACTCATCTATTTTTTCATTGCTTATTTTGCTGGCTATCTTCTTTTTGCACTGCCAGCCCCGGTGAAGGATTCTCCCAATATCATCAAGGTATTCTTTGGAGAGGCAGTCTTTTAGCTGATCTACCATAGCCTTCAGCTCATCTAATATATCAACTATATGGGGGATGTTTTTCTTTTGCTCGGAGAGAACCTCTGATGATTCTCTTGTGATTCCAGTATAAAAGAGCATAAGATTTCTTTCCAGTTTTCTTTTTATGCTCTTCTCAATCATTAAGGGCTCAACTTTTACCGTCTCATCGGGCATAAATCTGATGATATTGAACCCTCCGTAGGCTGCTGCATACTGATCCTGCTTTCCAATAGGTTTTCCCAGAATGTCAATCTCTATTTCGCAGGCCTCTTTTGCTAAAGTCTCTGCCGTTTGAGAGGTTCCCTGATAGATGTAAAAGGCATTAAGAAGACCCACGGTAACAGTACTGGATGAACCAAGTCCAGAGCCAGCGGCGGGAATATCGGCCATGGTGGATATCTCTAGACCTTCAGTAAGCCTTGTTTTTCTTAAACTTTCTCTCACCAGTTCATGCTTCAGCTCATCTAAGTCATCCACCATCTCTGTAATAGAGTAACCTACCCTTATTTTTTTATCAAATCTTTTCTTTACTATGACAAAGACGTATTTATCCATCGTGGCAGACAGGACTGCTCCGCCATTTTTCTGATAATAGTCCCTGAAGTCTGTGCCCCCTCCCGCAAAACTTATCCTCAAAGGCGTCTGCGTGATTATCATATCTTCCTCTTTATGATCAGGTTTTTGCCGTTCTTATCACGCCCTGATCTTTCATCTTTTTTTGAGCAAATTCGGCAAAATCCTGGATAGTCTCTTCTTCCTTGAGCCAGGCCACATAGTCACCTACGCTCTTTTCTACCGAATTCATGGGCTTCCATCCCAGGGCCTTTATCTTGGAAATATCGGAGGCAATGTGTCTGGTATCCCCAAATCGGAATTCACCGGCAATCTTTGGGTTAACCTCATCCCCAAAAGCCCTCCCTACCATACCTGCCAATTCCAAAACAGTATAGGCTTTACCTCCCCCCACATTATAAACCTGGTAATCAGCTCTTGAATCCTCCATTACTAAAAGATTTGCCTGCACTACATCCTCGATGTTCACATAGTCCCTGAGCTGCAGTCCATCTTCATAAATTACCGGCCTCCTTTTAAAATAAACACTCAGCGAAAATGTCCTCAGAGCCCCCGAATAAAGATTATAAAAAGACTGCCTGGGCCCCTGTACAATTGAGTATCTCAAGCAAACAGTGGGAATCTTGTATCTTTTCCCGAGATTTAAGCTGATCAGCTCCTGGGAATACTTGGATATTGCATACTGATTCTGAGGGTTGATCCTGGACTCATCGGTATCTCGCATTTCAGTTTTACCCCCGCACTCTGGGCACTTCACCTCCCAATCTCCTTTCTCTAGCTGCTCCAGGTTCCTCAGATCAGGATAGACCGTTCCGTCTCCAGGACATCTATATTTCCCCTCCCCATAGACAGCCTGAGAGGAGGTAACTATCACTTTCTCAACCGGCAGCTTTTTTTCTACAATCACCTCATACAAAAGTGCCGTGCCTCGACTATTTACATTAAAAAACTTAGAAAAATCAGTCAGATAATCCTGATAAGCGGCAAAATGAAAGACTCTATCCACTCCCTTTAGAGCTTTTTCCCAGTCAGCTTTATTTCTTACATCTCCTAAAATAAACTCCGCCTCTTCAGGAACATAATCTGGCCTGCCATTTAAATGAACTCGCGGTTCTAGACTATCCATAATCCTTACCCTATAGCCTTTGGCAAGCAGCGCATCTACCGTATGAGATCCTATGAAACCTGCCCCTCCGGTCACTAATACTTTCAAGATATCTCCTAGAATTTTTTGTAGATACTCAGTGAACCCCATCATTGCGAAGCGATCTCGGTAGCCGCTCTGCTCTTTACAGTCAACAACATGGAACGTCCTTCACTGAATGTTTACAATTTTTTTAAAGTTTGAGGTTCCAAAAAAATTTAAAACTTCACAGTAATCGCTACACATACTAGCTCAGTAACTGTTTTCCAAACTCGAGCTAAGAGGGCAATAAAAATGGCTATGTGTACAGGAAGATATAAACCAAGCAAGACAGTTAGTACTCCTTCCAGTACCCCTATCCCGGAGGGCGTCAAAAATTGTGATATTCCAGCTATGGAAAAGATGCCGATCACCACAGGCAACTGGGAAGTGGGAAAAGAATATATTGAAATGATCAAAAAGTAAGAAGCAATCCCGGTTATAATCCATAAACCACACCATAAGAGCAAGATTAATAATATATCTCGGTATTTTATGTTTAACTCTATCGGTTTTTGTTTTAATCTGGTCAACACAAAATTGAGTGGTTTAGTCATTATGGCCGGATGCAGAAGAATCAAACCAATGGGAATAAGGGGGAAGAAAAGGTACAGCTTGCTCATAAAACCACTGGTTTTTGTCCAGAATGGAAGAGAGAGCAAGAAGATCAATATCCCGGCTATTACCTGTATCAGGGGTTGGATAACCACGCTCGCTGATGTTTTAGCTATAGGGATGCCTTCTTTTGCGCATAGATAAACCTTTCCTACTATAGTCCATACTTTTCCCGGTACATATTTAGCCAAATCAGTAATGAAAAAAATTTTGAGGGCTCTTTTGTAACCTAGCTTGCCACCCAGCACTCTCAGTATCAAGTTCCATCCCAGAGCTATCAAAAAGGAACCCACCATCAAAAGAAGGAACGAATAAGCGAGGAAATAATAGTTTATGTTCCAATCATACTGGACAATTTTATTCCAATTAAGATAGAGGTTTCTGGCGAGGAAATAGAAAATTACCACAATTAATAAAACTTGCAGAATCCTTTTTCCTATTCCTTTTCTTACTCGGACCATTTCTCTCATTTCCAGCTCAATATCTTGATGAGCGGTATTTCACTGGTTCTTTCTGTTTTTTCCCATAGCCAACCTGTTTTTGGGAACAGGGAACTCGTTTTGCCTTGCTGGCTGCCTACGTTGAAACTTATGAGATTCCTGGATCAAGTTATCCACCTCTTACAAAAAGAGACTTCCCTATTCGCCAGTACATTCTAATATCTTCCCATGATTTCACATTTTTCCACGATATATCCCATATCCGAGGGATATAAAATATTCGCCGGGGACTCAAATAGAATCCGAGATTTGCTCTCCTTTGGAGTTTTTTTAGCTCTTTTGGATCTCTACCTTTAGGTATCCATACAGGATTGTATTCACTAAAACCTACCCCCTGGTGGAGTTTTGACCAATCCTTTTGTATGTTCATTCCCTCGGACAAGGCTATTCTATATAATTCTGTTCCCGGATATGGAGTTGCAATACTGAATTTGGCCGAATCCAGAGGCAGTTTCTTTGCATATTTTATGGTAGCAAGAGACTCTTCCCTAGTTTCTGTGGGTATGCCTAATATAAATGTGGCTCTGACATTACTGATCCCTGCCTTTTTAGCCATTCGTACTGCCCTTTCATTTATTTCCGGCGATGTTCTTTTCTTAAGTATGTCTAAAAGTCTCTGGGAGGCTGTTTCTATTCCGAAAGAGATGCCGCTGCATCCAGCTTCTCTCATTTTTTCTAAAAGTAGCTTATCTACTAAATCTGCTCGACTACTACATATCCACCTCATCTTTTTATGGTAGCCTCTTTCAATAAATATATCACACATTTTTTTCGTTCTTGCTTTATTTATAACAAAGCTCTCGTCAATGAAAGCAATTTCCTTTGGGTTATACTTATTTACTATGGAATCAATTTCTACAAAGACATTTTCCGGACTCCTCGCCCGGTAACGAGTTCCCCAAAGAGTGCGTGAGGAACAGAAAATACAATTGAATGGACACCCTCTGGCTGTGAGTACACTATATCCGCCATATAGGTTCCTTGGTAGAATATGGTCGTCGACAGGGGGCAGCGAGTCTAAATCTTTGATAAAGGGTCTATTTTCATTATGAACTATCTCACCGTTGCTTTTGAATGATATTCCCGGAACATCCCTCGGGTTCTCTATGGTCTCAAAAGCCCTCACCAATTCAAAAAAAGTAATTTCCCCCTCCCCTCTAACCACCACATCAACATTATTATCCTCAAGAGTTTCGCCGGGAAGCACAGTCGGATGAACCCCTCCCATGACCACTTTTATATCTTTTGAGATATTCTTTGTCCATTTAGCAACTTCATGAGCGGCGTTGGCAAGAGCAGTCGTAGAGGTAATCCCCACAATATTGGGTGAAAAATCTTGTATTTCTTTATTTAAGGTTTCCTCAGTTAGGTCAGAGACTTGTCCGTCAATTATCCTTGCTTCCATTCCTTTACTTTCTAGATATGCGGCTAGATATCCCAAACCTAAAGGTCTTCCACGTACATACAACTTCCCTAATTCG
>Ga0315547_1002923_pt1 | contig 11506 bp, 7 predicted proteins | sample SalMarSW160240MG_2_FD_202542 | JGI IMG/M metagenome (GOLD analysis project Ga0315547, IMG submission 202542) | Salt marsh sediment microbial communities from the Plum Island Ecosystem LTER, Massachusetts, United States - Salt Marsh Sediment SW1601-240 ... | reverse complement strand
GCGGATCTTCCTTCTGACGGAGCACCAGAATTTGCTCGTCGTTGGTGTCCAGATCCAAATTCGTATTGATAACCTGGATCAGTTTTTCCTTGTCGTCGAGGGGTACCTTCGGTGTCAGTTCGAGGGTCTCTACGGCCGTGGCGGTCGGGCCGTTCGATCCGGGAGTATCCTCGTCGTATACCTCCGGTACGATCCGGCGCGCTACAACCTCCGGTTCTTTGTTCTCCTTGACCAGATCGCAGGATGAGAGAACAACCAGAAGGAAGAGTAGAGCAAGCAGCGATGTTCGTACAAGCGGAAAAGATCGCCGGGGATTGTCGTGATTGTTTGAAATGTCTCGTGTTCTATTGTTCATCCGTGGCTTCGTGATTGAAATATCCTCGTAGCATCTCCAACACTTCCTCTTTCATAACATCGAAGGATCGGGGACATTTAAACCCGGCTGCGGTCTTGTGCCCTCCGCCGCCGAAACTCTGCGCGATGGTGGCCACATCGATGTTGCCTTTGGATCGAAGGGAGCAGCGCTTTACGCCCTCGAGATTTTCTTTGAAGAAGACACTGACCCGAATATCCCCGCTGCGCAGGGGGATATTGATCAGTTGGTCCGACTCTTCGTAGATCGCCTCAGCGTCCCGGATCAGCTCCTGGGTCATGGTCTGCACGGCCACGTGTTTGGCGTAGTACAGCTCCAGGGTGGCGAGAACCTTCGACATCAGGATCAGGGAGCTAATCGAGTTACTCTCGTAGACATTCACGTAGGTCTCGTTGGGATCGACTCCCAGGCTGACCAGCTCGTAGGCAATTTGAAAGGTCACCGCCGTGGTTTTAGGGTAGATGAAGGAGCCGGTGTCGTACACGATGCCCATGTACAGGGCTTGAGCCATGGGCAGATCCAGCTCCAAGCCCATCTCACGGAACAACAGGTAGAGAATCTCGCAGGTGGAGGAGGCGTTCTGTTCGATGTGATTCTGGGACAGCTGAACCGTCTCGCTGTCGTGATGGTCGATGATGAAGTACTCCTTGACCCGGGGCAGGACCAAGGTGGCTACCTGTCCGATGTTCTTGATGTCGTTCACGTCCAGAACGAACAGGCCGTACTCTTGGATGTCCTCCGGTATCTGTTCTTTCTTGACCAGAACTTCGAACTCCCCGGCGTCGTCGTTGAAGACGAATTTCTTGGGCGCGGGGTCAGCGTTGAGGATGCGGGCGGTCTTGCCCAATTTGCGCAAAGCCCGCAGCATGGAGTACTCGCTTCCCAGAGCATCGCCGTCGGGAGTTTCATGAGCCGTGATGATGAACTTGTCGTATTTCTCTATAAAATCAATTACCGCTTGGTTTGGCATTCCTGATCCTTCGATAACTATCGAATCCCGGCGTTCGCAGGGCACTCACCCTTGCTCCGCCTCCTCCGCTCTGACCACAGAGCTGCTCCGGGTTAGTTCCTTTATCGATCGCAGCTGTTGTGGGCCGACCCGTGCCCCTACCAGGCATCCGGGACCGATTTTGTAGCCCTTGGGAACTTCCGCGTTTATTCCGAGAACCGTGACCCCCTCTCGAATCTGTTTGGGGTAGTCGAAATTCCGAGCTCCCGCCTCTTGCATGCCTATTCTCGTGTTCTCTCCAATGTTCGACGATCCAAGATCTCCAAGATAGGGCAGAACCAGGGTTTTGCACAACTGGGCTTTGCCGCCGATGCGGTTTCCGTTCATGAGCACCGAGTTTACCACCGAAGCGCCTCTGTGTACCACAACATCGGGAAAGATGAAGCTTCCCTCCACGTATCCCTCGATTCGAGCGCCTGGGGCAAGGAGAGAGTTCTTTACGTGGCCCTCCTTCTCGATGATCGTAGCCTTGGCAGAGCTGCTGGTTTTCTCCGGCCTGAAAAGCCTGGACAACACCTCCACCCTGCCCTTTTGGCCGACGAGCCAGAGGTTTTCTTTGAACAGCTGGGTCAGATTGTTCTGAAAGAGGATCCTGCCGGGTATGTCCTGGATCGCCTCGAAGGAGGAGCGCATTACCTGGGAGAACAGAGCGGTGGACAACCTTCGGGAAAGGGTGTGTCGTTTGCCGTAGCTTTCCAGAGCATCGACCAGGGCTTCCCGCCGAGCAAGGTAGATGTCCGTCTCTACCTTTCTTACGGACAACTTGACAATCGGGGCCTTTCGGTTCTCGATGGCGGAATTGAGGGCGTGCCTGTCCAGATCGCAGACCAGGGTCAAAGGGCACAACAGAATCGTTTCCGCCGGATCGCTGCGCACCGTGTCTACCAATCCTTCCAACCCTTCATCAAGAAAGACTAGAGTCTCTTTGTCCTGTCTGCCTCTCGAAGTGATGAACGGAAGAAGACTGCGGTAACGACTGTCGGCGAACACGGTGTAGCCGCTCTTGTCAAGGTGAGCAAAGTTCATCGCGGCGAAATCGAGAAGGCAGTAGCTTCCCCAAAAAGGGAATGAGGCACTGGGGATTCCCCGGCTGAATCCAGGAAGATCACCCGGAAATCCGCCGTCTACAAGATAAACGCTGCACTCATGCATAATTGAGGAAACCAAAGAGATTTTGTGCTTTTATCCTCAAGTTATTCAAGGCCCGACCGAGTCAACTGCCCGTTGCTCAAAAACAGGTTGAGAAAACACGAGCAGTTTCAGCTCACGCGGGCAAGCCGGACCGTGATGTCCTTCTTCTTGTCCGGGTCCAGACGTACCCGGAAATCGAAATCCAGGATGTCGAGAGGGACATCGTAGAACTTGGGAAAACGCTCGGATTTGAGCACGGTTATGCGAACACCCTTCTGGATCGCCATCAGACGGGCGATACTATCCGGATTTCGCTTGGGATTGACGTTCACGGAGCCTTCGGCCAGCTCGAGGTACAGGGGCTTGCCCTCCTTGATCTTGTGGATCTGTTCGGGCTTGTCCCCCTTTTGGGTACCCACAACCACCCGAAAGCGGTACTTCACCTTTTTCAGACGAGAGACGAGGAGTATCGCCAGCAGGACGAGGACGATCAGTACCACCAGGGCAATCAGCATCCAGAGCCAGAAGTTTTCGAAAAAGGTCTTCACGTGGTAGTCCACCTCGGTGACCACCGGTAGAAACCGATCTTCGCTGGAGAAGAGGAAACGCAGGCTTCCGGTATGATCTCCGGATTCGAGGGGCTGCGGAATTTTAACGGTCATAGCCAGGTTCGTTGTGGAGTCCGGAATAATCGCGAAGGAGGCGGGATCGGCGAGGATGTTTTTCTCCATCCCGTCGGGTAGGGTCAGCCGGATCGCGTTGATCGCGACGGTCTTCTCCCCGGTGTAGCCCTTGCTCTCCACACTCAGGGACACCCGGCTCCTCCCCCTGAAGTCCACCGGGTCCATGGTCACATCGCCGCTCACCTCCATCGAAGCCAGGAACTCCCGGGTCTTCTCCACCAGCTCTTCCGCCGTAGGCTGCTCGGAAAGATCCGTGTAGCTCCCGGCCATCTCCTCGGCCAGCCTCTTGGCCGCCTCCTCCAGGCCGACACCCAGGATATGGACCTTCCAGCCCTTTTTCTGAATGACCTTAGTGTTTTCCAGGAACTCGTGGTTGAAGCTGCCGTCGGGGGAGTAGTATTTGCTCTCCGGCGGAGCTTCCTGGATACCGTCGGTGATCAACAGGAGGAACTTCTTGCGCCCCGGTTGAGAGTATTTCTCCACTTGCCGGCCCAGGACGTCCAGGGCGTTTCCGATATCGGTAAAACGGCCGTCCGCCAGAAGCTGAGCAATGATAGCCTTGGCACGCTCTCTGTCCTCGTCGCTCTGTATGGTTACGGAAACAGGGATCTCCGTCTGGCCGTAGAAGGCTACGACAAGGAAGAAGTCCCCCTCGATCAGCAGCTGGTCGATGAGGTAGGTATTGACGTACTCCTTGACAGCCTCGATCTCCTCCACCATGGAGAGGGATTTGTCCAGGGCGATGATTACATCGATCGGTTCCTCCCGTTCATCCGCGAGGGCGGAGAAGGGCAGGAGAAGGGAAAAAACAAGTAAAATTAGGGAAAAAGTGCGAATTTTCATCGGAAAGCTCCTCAAATGTGGACTATACTATTTCAAGCATGCACCATATTTTTTTAAAATGGAAGTGAAAAAAAAAATTTGTGCTTTACATTTTGATCTAGGTATGAATAATTTAAACTAAGATCTCAAAACGAAGGAGAATAACAATGGCGAGTATAGATTTACCCAAAAGTCCGAATGTTTTTCACCCGGAGAAACCAAGTGCCGTAGGGTCTCGTAACTCCTTGGCTCAGGAGTTTCGTGATCAGCAGGCGGAGGTGGATCTGCTCCTCAGCGAAGAAGTCGACAAGGTCATGAACCATATAAGCGCCAAACTGCCACCTCAGGTCCTCGAGCGATTGGACGTGATGGGCGGTTTGAAAGAGAAGATCTACAACTACTACAACCAGAACTACCAGAACATGTTCAACCGCTACTCGGTAACGTCGGAAGACGAGATGGTGAAGAAGGTCAGGAACTTCGTAGACAAGGAAGAGATGAAGACCCTGGCCCGCTACACTCCCAAGGAGATTTCCGCCCTGCTCGATCAGATCGGCGGTATGGACAAGTTCAACACCGGTGAGATCGAGAAATCGATCGTCAACATGTACGGTCACCTCCACGGACATATCCAGCGCGGTGTAAACGACCTGGAGACCCTGACAAACAGCCTGCTGCGGCAGAAAACCGATGTCGGTGCCTTTGTCCGCGGACAGAACGCCTACTCGATCGTAAAATGTTCCTTCAAGGACAGCAATTACAAACCCAAGACCGTTTCCGACGTCAAGCTGTCGGTGAACATCCTCGATTCCGAACTGATCAGCCCGCTCTTCCACTACCAGGTCACGGTGGAATATCTGATCAAGGACATGCTCTCCAAGCACGTTCTGGACCTGATCGATCGCGAGATCGAGCAAATGAAAGAGCAGATCATCGACGAGGGTCGGGAAGAGCTGTCCGACGGCGAAATCCTCTTCGAGAAGATGAAGAGGGTGGAGAAGTACACATCCGACGACAAGGACGATCCCAAGAGCAAACGCTATACCTTCTTTGCCAAGAGCCTGATGGACCGCATCGAAGGCCTGCGCGCCGAGATCGATCCGGAAGAGTACGATCCGGTCAACATTCGGGAAAATCTGAAAAAGATCATCGACCTGGAGAATATCAGAAACCGGGGATTCAACACCTCAATCAACTCCATCACCTCGATCCTCGACACCTCGAAGATGGGCTATCAGTACATCGAAAACCTCAAGAACGCCCGCGAACTGGTTATCCGGGAATACGAGGACACCGATGCTGCCCGCCTGCCGGACGAGCGATATTCGATCAAGCTGAAATACTACGATCAGGCCCAGCTGCTTGAAGAGCGCAAGGGCTATGACGTTCAGATGAAGAGCATGGAGGTCGAGGTCCAACACCTCTGGGATGTGCTGGATATGGTCTACGAAGATTCCAAGTTCATGAGGGGTATCGTGGACTTCAAGGATCTGGCCAAGCGTAAACGCAACAAGATCAAGAGGAAGATCAAAGCCTTGACCGGCGATCCCATGTACGAAGACATCGAGAAGAGCTGGGACGAGGTAACCTTCGTCGTGCCGGGGGAAACCGAAGTCGAGCGCATGAACAGAACCTACTTGCCCGAAAAGGACAAGGTCAAGAGGCGGATCATCATGATGCGGGATAAGCTCCAGAAGGTGTACGAGTACAAATACCCGATCCAGCGCCGGGTCTCCGAGGAGCGCCTGAACTACCTGGAAGGGCAGTTCAACAACTTTGACTACATGATCAATCCGTACCACATCCAGCCCGGGTTGATCCTCGACATAGACATCACCTCGATCAAGAAGAAGAGAGCCACTCTGGACGGAATGGCCAACGTGCTGAACGAGTTCCTCTTCGGCGTGTCCAAGGGATTCGCCGACGCAGCCTTCGCCGCCTTCTCCAGACGGCGCTCCACGGTGCGCGAGGACATCGCCATGTCCTTCAGCGGCTCTGGCCAAGAAGCCGCGGGGGAAGAGTTCGTCGACATGATCCGCTCCGGAGAGACAGCGGCATCCCAGGTCAGCGATACTCCCAGAGCAGGTGTGGTCGACGCGACCAGCCGTGGGCGGGGACGCCCCAAAGGCAGCGGGCGGGGGCGCCCAAAGGGAAGCGGAAAAAGCCGCTCGCGGGGATCTTCAGGACTGAAAGAGATCTAACCTAACAATGCTTACAATCGGTGATCCTCTGCCCATCCAGGCGGGGGATCACCATTTTATTTTCTACACACGGAAGCTGTGTATGCTGCAATGGGTTTTTGAGAATAAAAGGAAGCTCCGGGGATAATCTCATCCGGGGGCTTAAAAGGGGCTTTAAGTAGTGAAGGAGTCGCCATGGCAGAAGCTGTATACGAATATGTTGGTTTGAGCACACGGGACGGGTTCAATCGTTCCCTCCGGCACTTCCTGGCAGTGAACGATATCCTGTCCGATTTCGAGGGCAGACAAAACCTGGCGGATACGCTGAACAGTCTGCTTGACGAGAAAAGCGTTCAAGCCAATCAGATTGGCCCCATTCTGAACGCCTTGTTGGTCGGCCATCCGAAGTACAACTACCAATCCCGGTCGTACAATCTGGTCAGAAACATCGAGGATTTTGACCCGATCGTCTCTGTAGTAGAAAAGTGGGATGCCGTGGATCTGGTGCTGGCCTATTATCATCCGGATTTGGGATTGACTCTGATCAATCCGAAGAACAAACAGCATTGGGATTCCGCGCAAGCCCTGCGAAAGAACGAGCTGCTCACCATCTACTGCGGTACCTTGACCGAGAAGGCCCCGGCGAAGCTACTTGAAACGGCGATTGATGCTCTGGTCTATCTGCTTTCAACAGGGAAGAGCAAGGCCGGTGCCAGCCTGACACAGGGAAAGTTCAGGTGGAAGGCTCCCAAGCCGCCGGCTCCGGCCAAGCCCAGGGTGCGAAAAAAGGCGGGAAGATCGCCGGCCCGGACCAAGGCCAAGTCGACTGCCCCGGCTGCGGCTCAGAGCGCAGCGCCGGCAGCGGCTGTCCCGGCGGTCGAAGCTCCGTCGAAGAAGCGCCGCATGACGCCGATGTACTCGATTCCGGTCTCCAACGAGCTGTTCCATAACGGGAACGTGGAAGCGTGGAAAAAGATCATCCAAAGCTACAACATGAAGTATCCGGGTTTGGAGGTGTTTATCTTCTACGAAGGCGAGCGCATTCACGACATCAACACCCTGTTCAAATGGGGCAAGGTCAAACATGGCTCCACGATCATGATTGCCATCGCCGGCGAGGATATAAAAGATCTGGCCAAGCTGCAGCGGTACCTCAGGCAGGGAGCCAGTCCGGCCTTTGAAGCCTTCCTCAGGTTTCCCGTCAATACCGTTTTGAAACTGTTCTAGCAGCAAGGGGTAGCAAGATGAAGAGAAACGTCTACTTTTTCGGCGATAAAGAGTATGTAACCAAGGAAGAGGTGCTGACCAAGATCGGCATCCGCGGCCGCCGGGCCATGGAGCTGGCCGAGCTGAATCTGCCCATTCTGCCGGGATTCGTCATTGACGCGGAGGTGGCCTCGGATCTGGCCGAGATGCCGATCAAGAGCCATCTGCAGAGCTTCTTCAAGAAGCTGGAGGCGGGTACGGGCAAGCGCTTCGGTGACCTGGACAACCCGATGCTGGTGAAAATCGTGATCAGCCCCAGTCTGGTGATTACCCATTATCCCACGCTGCACAACTACGGCCTGACCGACAGCACCCTGCCGGGATTCGTGAAGTTTGTCGGGGAGAACTTCGGGCATCACGAAGTACAATTCTTGTGCAAGGGCAACCTGGCTATCGAAGCCCGCATCGCGGAGCTGGAGAACAAAGAGAAGTATTCTCAGCGGATTCGTCAAGCCGCCGGCAGGTTGGACAAGCATCTCTTCAGCAAAATGAGCGCCCGGGAGCGGGATGCAAGCGTCGGGGAAGTCACGCCCCTGCTTCCCGAAGGATTCTTCTCAGGGGATGCCTACGACCAGCTGGAAATCGCCCTGAAACGCATCAGCTACATGCTCAGCCTGGACGAGATGAACAATCGGGACACGGCACTGCTGATCCAGCCGATGGTTTATGGAAACTACGGCAAGGGCTCCGCCAGCGGCAACTTCTACACCCGCAACATCGTTACCGGAAAGAAGACGCTTCAGGGCGAATTCTACCAGAGCGCTTTCGATTCGATCGGCGCCGCCGGGAAAAAGATCGACACCATAGAAAAGAAGTACCTCAGCCAGCTGGAGAAAATCGGCAGAAAGGTGGAGGATCACTTCAAAGAGATCCGCTCGATCCGCTTCACCATAGAGAACAAGAAGCTCTGGCTGATCGATCAGCGGGCGGTGATGATCAAGTCCACCCAGTCGGAGATTCAAACGCTGCTCGATCTATACAACCGCAAGGTGGTGGACGACAGATATGTAGTTTCTACCGTGAAGCCGCAGCAGCTCAACGAGATCCTGCACCCGGTGATCAACCCCGATTCTGTGACCAAGATGAAGGCCTTGGACGGTGGAATCACCGGCGCCCCGGGTGCGGCCATCGGCCGGGTGTTCTTTACCACAGAAGGGCTGATGAACGCTTATAAGGATGCTCAGCTCAAGGGTGAGGATACCCGTTTAATCCTGTGTATGCCCGCAACCTTTGCCGAAGACGTGAAGGCTATCGAGGTTGCCACCGGGGTCCTTTCCAACGAGGGAGGATACTCGGCCCACGCCTCGGTCGTAGCCCGCCAGTACGGAAAAGTCTCCCTGGTGAAGCCGGAGCTTCGAATCCGGGGCAAGAAGGCCACGGTCGGGGATGTGACTATTTCTGAAGGAGACTATCTCACTCTCAATGTACCCTACTACGGGGATCCGGCGATCTATCTGGGGACCGCCGAGCTGATCGAGCCGGATCCGAAGGATTCGGGCTTGCTGGAGTTCAACAAGCTGGTGCAGAAGCACCTCGATATTTCCGCCTTCCATGTACGGGCCAATGCCGACACGCCGAGGGATGTGCGGCTGGCCAAGAGCTTTGGGGCCGCCGGGATCGGCTTGTGCCGGACCGAGCACATGTTCTTCGACGAAAAGCGGATCAACATCTTCCGGGAGATGATCCTGTCGGATACTCTCGAGGAAAGAAAAGCGGCTCTGAAGAAGCTTCAGGGGTTCCAGAAGGCCGATTTCTACGAAATATTTAAGGCGATGAGCCCTCATGAGGTGACGATTCGGCTTCTCGATGCTCCGCTGCACGAGTTTCTCCCTCACAATGATGAGGAGATGAAGAAGTTCATCGCTCATTTAAAGTCCAGCCAGGGCGGAAAGGCGATCTCGGAGCGGGAGGTTCGTGCCCGCTGCGACGGTTTGGCCGAGTTCAACCCCATGCTGGGCCATCGGGGTTGCCGCATCGCCGTTTCCTTTCCCGAGATCTACGAGACGCAGATTCGAGCCATCTTCGAGGCGGTCTACAAGCTGCAGAAGGAGAAGGTCCCCGTTCATCCGGAGATCATGATCCCGATCATCATGAACGAGAGCGAGCTGAAGCTCATGGTGTACGGAAAGAAGATCGAGGGTGGATTTATCCGCGGACTGGTCGATGTGGAGGAGGAAGTCCGCGCGGCTGCGAAGGCCACCAAAGTCGATTACAAGATCGGCACCATGATCGAGCTTCCCGTGGCTGCCCTGGGCGCCGGAGAGATTGCCCGCTACGCCCAGTTTTTCTCCTTCGGCACCAACGACCTGACCCAGACCACGCTGGGGTTATCCAGGGACGACTTCAACTCCTTCATGCCCGATTATACCCAGTTCGACGTGTTGGACGGAAATCCCTTCCAGATTCTCAACCCATACGTGAAGGAACTGGTCGAGCTGGCTGCACGAAGAGGCCGTCTGACCCGACCGGACCTGGTTACAGGATTATGCGGCGAGCACGGAGCGATTCCGGAGAACATACGCTTCTGCATGGAGGCGGGGCTGGACTACGTTTCCTGTTCCTCCTACTCCGTACCGATCGCGGCTCTGACCATAGCCCAGGTCAACATCGAGAAGGCGTCCGGCGGCGATAGTTAGGGATACTCAGGGCAAATCGGTAAGGAAAAGGGGGGTTTTCCGCCCGGTTAACCTACCCGGTTAGGGCGTGTCCTGCCAGATCGTAAATTTATTGAGTCCCTTCACGATCAGTTTCGCAGCTTTGGCGGCGTCCGCCTTGGGCACCGCGGCTTCTCCACTCAGAGTCTTCTGAAAAAAGGTCTCGATCGATTCCAGTACATCTTCGACGTTGTAGAAAATCAGAGCGAAATTGATGCCCGTAGGCTTGATGATGGTGAAGGACGAGTAGGTCATCACCGCTTCCCGGCTCACCATGACACGGGTTTGGTTTCTAGCCACCGCGGTTTCCACCTCGCTGAAGCGGTGGGGAATCTGGTAGGCCGTATCGCGGGTGTACGGTTCGATATGCTTATTCGTGTAATTGGCCGGTTCCGCCAGAACGAACAGCTTGTTTCCGTCCGCCTGGAAAAGCAGTCCCTCCTCTGTGGGGTAGATCGTCTTCACACTGTTGTAGGCGACGACTTCGTATTTCGAGTATGCCGAGGTTTCCTGAAAAAACGATGATATGATATACCCACCTTCAAAGGGTAATTTCCCCTCGGCGAAGGCTCTAAAAAGATCGAGTGCTTTGACAGCCATATTTTGCGGTTCCTCCTGTGACTTTCAGTCTCTGTTATACTAGAACGGAGTAAAGGCTCGTTATTTCAACTATTTTTCTTCTGCCCATGGGAACTTTTCCGGCCTCTGCCGCCTTCCTCGGCCCTGGCTTTGGCCTGTTTCAGTTCTTTGGCCCTCTTCACGAAGCGCTCGGCGAACTGATTGTTCCCCATCTTACCGTAAATCTTTCCTAAACTGCTGTGGGCCTGCCAGTTATTCGGATCGAGGGAGATGACGCTGCGAAAGATTTTTGCCGCCTTTTCCAAATGTCCCTGGGCCGTGTACAACGATCCCAACCGAAGCTGCAGCCAGGAATCGTCTCTGAACAGTTTGATTGCCTTTTCAAGAAGCAGAATCACCGTCTCCCGGTTGCCGCTTTCCTCGAGGCAGAACACGAGAGGTCTGACCAGATCCAGTGATTTTGGTGCCTCCAAGATAAGTTCTCTGTACAGGAGAATCGCTTCGGGATATTTTCTGGTCTCTCGATAGCTGTGGGCCAGCATGATCCGATACTCCGTGTTTTTCGGCTCATAGGGAAGGATCTTTTCGACCTGAGTGCAAGCCTGAGCATAGCTCGCCTGAGAATAGAGAAACTGAGCGAAATCCTTGCGGATCTCGAAATTGTCCGGGTAGTGACGCAGGTATTCTGAGTACGCGCGCCGGAGGTTGCTCCTTTTTCCCAGGCGCAGGTAGATCTCGATAAGCCGGAGCAAAGCCTGCTCAAAGTTGGCAACCCGATCTAGAGTTCGCTGAAACCATCCCTCCGCCAG
>Ga0315547_1002922_pt1 | contig 11508 bp, 17 predicted proteins | sample SalMarSW160240MG_2_FD_202542 | JGI IMG/M metagenome (GOLD analysis project Ga0315547, IMG submission 202542) | Salt marsh sediment microbial communities from the Plum Island Ecosystem LTER, Massachusetts, United States - Salt Marsh Sediment SW1601-240 ... | reverse complement strand
CTCTATGAGTCGAGGCCGAATAATGTCGATAAGGTTTTCCTGTTGATGTTCTGGCAATGCCTCAATTATATCGAGAACCTCTTGAAATATTATAGTGTGCTGGCTAACCATTAAGGACCTCCTCTTTAAAAATGTCTATTGGAAGCCTAACAAAAGATAAGGTTACTGTCAAAGAATAAACTCAACTATCACCCCCGCAAGGGGTGGCTTCTATTTCTCTACGCTCAATGCACTGAAATGAGGATTTAGTCCTATTAAAATATGGAAAGCGTGCTATGGCGTCAATGAAATAATTCTCCACCTTTAAGATAATAACAGGCCGCCTACATGTCCTTATACCGTGGTAATTCAAAGTGAAGCCACCAGCCCACAGGGCGGGGCCTCACCCTTAAAGGGGCATAACCCATTTAAATTCCAAAAGAAATAATGAAGCATTCCTCCGCAAATAAGACAATCCAATCTACATCTTACAAACACCCAGCAGAATGTTCTAAGGGGTTCTGACGGGTGGCATACAAGTTGCATTATTAATTAATCAGGCATGCTAGCAAGCCAAAACAATAAAGAAAGGAGGAGCATCATGGCAAAGATCATGAAGTCAACAGATTCTTCGAGTCTGGCAGAAGTTGTAGACCGGATCCTTGACAAGGGCATAGTAATAGATGTCTGGGCAAAAGTGTCTCTGGTCGGGATCGAGCTTCTGTCCGTCGAGGCAAGGGTGGTAATCGCTTCAGTCGAGACCTACCTGAAGTATGCCGAGGCCATTGGTTTGACAGCTACTGCGGCCGCGCCGGCATAAGCTGGACTCGGAAAAACAAGGGTATTCTTACCGTGGGGGCTGGCTCAACAGTCCATCATGGTAAGATGCCCTGTATCAACACTCTACCAGGAATCATCGCTGACTAAGATATAAATAATAAGAAAGGAGAAAGAAAATGGGCCCTTTAACCAATGATATGACCCGGTTGCGTGATGACATAGATGCTTTGCACAACAACCGTGAAACATTTATTACTGATTTGATGCACAACGTGGCCGCGATGCAGAGTGGTTTCCGCAACGACCACGCAGAGATGGCTAGAAAAGGCCAAGATGACCGGGAAGCGTTCGTATCTAATCTAAGATCTAATGTGGTCGAGATGCAGTCGAACTTCCGCAACGACCACGCGGAGATGGCCAGGAAGCTCATAGGTGATCTCGGGATGTTCGCATCTGACCTGAATAAAACAGTCGCCGGCCTGCGACAAGAATTTGCGTCCGACATAGAAGGCGCTCACCAGGCCTGGTTCGGCCAGGCACCTCGTGAGCGCACGACAAAGAAAGAGACCAAGCGCAAATCCAGGGAAGAGGAAGTTAAGGCGGAACCTGAGAAACCCGAAGAGCTGATCCCAGATGACCTTACCGAAATTCAGGGCATTGGCCCTAGTAGACAGAAAATCTTGAATGAGGCAGGGTTTTATACCTTTGCACAGTTTGCAAAAAGTACCCCTGAGGATCTAAAAAGGGCTTTGGGAGAAATGTCAAAACTCGTCGACGTGGAGAAGTGGATCGAGCAGGCCAAGGAGCTTGTGGAACCCGAATAATAACTGCGCGAAATCAGTGATCTCCTCTTTGGGCGATTGCTGTGTTTCGGACAAAGCAGTATAAGGCCTTGAAGGATGAACATGCAAGAGTTTACCTGCTCATTCTGTGGCGGTAAGGGCAAAGATCCCTTCGGAATTATGTCCTCTCTCTCCAGATGTTGCGTCTGCGGGGGCAAAGGAGTAGTGCAGGTACAAACACCCTACGTGCGCTGTGTACACTGTCAGGGCACAGGAGCCATCAAGACCCTTACTTGCACTGTGTGCGGAGGGAAAGGTTTTGTTCCTGCATTGGCAGGGCCAACCGTTGTGTGCCCTGAGTGTCATGGCACGGGCGACGACACCTCGGCGCCGGCGATGGCCTGTTTAAAATGCTGCGGCCATGGCTGGGTTCCCGAGTAATACCTAAAGCGAGGAGGAATGGTAAATGGATGATAACGTATTGAAAGCTGTATCCTCGGCAATAATAAGTGACCAAAATGATGTTGATAACATCCTACCCGAACAAAGCGAGGAGTTCGTCCTCACCCCCTACGTTCAGGAACTGACGGAGCGGGCCCTCGCCTATCTTGAGGTTGGCTACCCGGTCCACCTCGCTGGCCCGGCAGGAACTGGAAAGACAACCCTTGCCTTTCACGTGGCTGCTCAGCTTGGCCGACCGGTCACCCTCATCCACGGGGATGATGAGTTCGGGAGCTCCGATCTCATTGGCAAAGATTCCGGGTACCGCAAGAGCAAACTCATTGACAACTTCATCCACTCCGTCCTGAAGACCGAGGAAGAGGTGAAGACTCTCTGGGTAGACAATCGGCTCACCACGGCCTGTCAGAACGGCCACACTCTCATCTACGACGAGTTCACCCGCTCGAGGCCTGAGGCGAATAACGCGCTCCTCAGCATTTTGGAAGAGAAGATCCTCAACCTGCCAAGGATGCGCAGGTCTGGAGAGGATTATCTGGACGTACACCCGGACTTTCGAGCTATCTTTACTTCCAACCCGGAGGAGTATGCAGGAGTCCACAAGACCCAGGATGCGCTGATGGACAGGCTGATCACCGTCAACCTCGGCCATTTCGACCGAGAGACAGAGATCCGGATCACAACAGCCAAGTCGGGTATTCAACAGCCGGATGCCGAGACCATCGTGGATATCGTGAGGGAACTGCGCGGCATTGGCGTGGACAACCACCGTCCCACGATCCGGGCTCCGATCGCAATCGCCCGAATCCTTACCCACCGGGGAGGTCATGCCCGGGTAAATGATCCTGTCTTTCAGTGGGTCTGCCGCGATGTCCTGAATACGGATACGGCAAAGGTCACCCGTGGGGGCCAGTCACTCATGTCGCAGAAGGTAGATGAGGTTATCAAGAAGGTATGCGGACAACAAAAGTAAAATGTCAGAGGCGACCAGTCATCAAATACACCGAAAAGAAAGGAATACGAACATGTCAGTCCCTAAAAGGAATCTAAAAGGAGTGCAGGATATTCGCACTCATTCAGGAAGGGTGGATGAGGCACATCAACCCTACAAGGCTTTTATGAAGATTGCAGCCCTTGAGATGGAGAAGGCGCGGCGTGGCGAGGAAAGGAAAAGTGCGATGCACAGGGTGAAAACTATCGATGAACGCTTCAAGGAGATCGAGGCCGAAAAGGCTGAGGTGCTGCAGGCGGTGGATGAAAAAAGTAGAGGTAATCCTTCCATCGATTCAAGGGGTGTTGAGCCAAAGGTTACCCATGGCCGCAACACACGCGGATTCAGGATTAGATACTGAACTCAAGGAAAGATTTGCGATGAAATACGCTCAGGAGGTTCTTGGCAAGTTCTGGAAATTCAAAGGGAGACAGTACCGGAGCAAGCATTTCTTAGGGGCAGTTACCTGCGCCTACTGCCACGGCAGTGGCGTGGATCCAAAGTATGGCAATACCAGCCGATGCCCCGTTTGTAGCGGCACCGGCGAGATTAGGGTCACCCCACCCGTTGTCACCTGCCTGAAGTGTTCCGGCTCAGGACGTGAGGGCGGCGATTTGACCTGTCTGGCCTGCAAAGGCATAGGGGTGGTCTCCGTCCGCAAAGAGGCAGATAGCTGCCCCAAATGCAAGGGGACTGGCGAGGAAGGGGTCTTTTATTGCAGCCTCTGCAATGGGCAGGGCATCGTATAATAAGAAGGATAAGGAGAACAACAAATGAAAATCAATTGTCTTTCCTGCGGGCATAAGGTGGATATAGGGGATGCCTATGATGACTATGAGGGGCAGATCAAGTGCTATGTCTGTGGTGCAATCCTGGAGATCAAGACAGAGGAGGCCAACCTCAAGTCAGTCAGGTTATCAGATAATATCTTGCCGCAGCCATCGGGAAAGGAGGCCCTTGAGCGTACCCGATAGAAATTCTTGATACTGGATATTTGATACTGGATACCTGTAAATAGATAAGAACCATTCCTTGTTTTATCCAGCATACAGTATCCAGGATCAGATCCCAGGATCTTGGCTTCTTTCACCAATAAATCAAGTGTCCACTAAACAGAGGTGTGAACATGCCTGAAACAAGTTCAGAGAAGAAGGGGCGGTACTTCTATGCCGTCATTTCCGGTGCCGATGAACGAACATACGGCGATTTTGGCATTGACGGGGGGATCGTCTATAGTATCTCTGATAGCCATGTTTCAGCCATGGTCAGCGACGTTCCAAATGAGAAGATCCGCCCGGAACGCCGCCACCTCGCTGCACACCAGGAGGTACTCAAACGGCTCATGGAGGACAGCACCCCTTTGCCCCTGACATTCGGCATCATTGCAAACGGCCCCAAAGCAATTCAAAGAATCCTCACCCGTAATCGGGAAGCGTTTCTCGAGCAACTTTATCGAGTCGCAGGCAAGGTGGAAATGGGACTGCGGGTCACCTGGGATGTGCCCAATATCTTTGAGTACTTAGTTCATACTCATAAAGATTTAAGGGCTGCACGTGATCGGCTTTTTGGTACCTACCGGGAGCCTACGCAGGAAGAGAAAATAGAAATGGGTCGAATGTTTGAACGCCTCATCAATGAGGATCGCGAAACCTATACAGATATGGTGGAACAGATATTGTCTCCGAAATGCTTTGAAATTAAAGGTAACACACCACGGAACGAACAGGAAGTGATGAACCTTGCCTGTCTCATTGGAAGAGAATACCAGCCGAAGTTTGAGGCAGCCATATTCAAAGCAGCCGAGGTATTCGACAACAACTTTACATTCGACTACAACGGGCCCTGGGCTCCCCACAACTTCGTGGATATAGACCTCGAACTCTGATGTGAATTGACGAATTGAGGTATTAAGGTATTGGGGGATTGAATGAATGTCGTTTATTAATATTACATTCCTAAATCCCTAAAATCTAAAATCCAAAATCTAAAATCGTAAATCACATCATGTTGATTATTGACGATATCTTGCTCTTCCCGATCAAAAGCATCCTCTGGATGTTTCGTGAAATACATAATGCTGCCCAGCAGGAACTCGCCACCGAAGCAGAAGCTATCACCGCCGAACTCAGTGAGCTCTATATGATGTTGGAGACCGGGAGGATCACTGAGGACGAGTTTGACGCCAGAGAAAAAAAGCTCCTGGACCGCCTGGATAAGATTCAGGAACAAGGAACCCGTACAGAAGATGAGGATAATGAAGAAGAACAAGAGTACACTGAACAGGTTTAAGGTTGAACACAGGCATGAGCATAATCACACTTTTTTCCTGTATGACCGTAACGTCAGGCTTTTACTCTTTGGCGGCAAAGGCGGGGTAGGTAAAACCACATGCGCAACAGCGGCTGCACTCCGCTTATCACAGAGTTATCCCAAGGCTTCATTCCTCCTCGTGTCAACAGATCCAGCCCACTCCCTAACTGATAGCATAGGAGGCTTTTCCCTTCCCCACAATGTAAAGATGATTGAGCTTGATGCGCAGGAATGTTTGGCTACCTTTAAGGAAAAGCACAACGAGAATCTCAGGGAGATTGCATCACGCGGGACATTCCTGGATGACGAGGATATCAGCCAGTTCCTCGATCTCTCTCTTCCTGGCCTGGATGAACTTATGGCATTTTTGGAAATCTCCAGGTGGGCGGAAGAATATAGCTACGACTGTATTGTGGTAGACACTGCCCCTACAGGCCACACGCTGAGGCTGCTTGCCATGCCGGAGCTGATCCTGAAATGGCTCGAGGCACTGGATGCATTGTTGGCCAAACACCGCTACATGAAGCAGCTGTTCGGAGGGACCTATCATCACGATGAACTCGATAAATTCCTCCTGGAGCTATCCGGATCGGTCAAACAGATGGAGACCTTGCTTCGAGATCCTATACGCTGCCGTTTTGTACCCGTTATGTTAGCCGAGGCACTGAGCATCTATGAGACCGTGTCATTAGTGAATGAGTTGGAACGATTAAAGGTGCCGATCACCGATATCGTGGTTAATAAGCTGTATTCGCAGAGCACCTGCCCGGTGTGTGAGGATGTGCGCCTCCGTCAAATGAGGGAACTGGGTCACCTTCCCGCAAAACTGGGAAGATATTCTCTCTGGGGACTCCCTCTGTATCAGCAGGAAGTGCTTGGTGTGCGGCTTCTCGATGAGTTCTGGCATGGTGTGTTCTCACTGGACGAAGAGATATTCGAAACCCGAAATCATCAATCATCAATCATCAATCCCTGGCCCAGACCTGGTGACTCGGGATATGGTGAGGGAAAGGGAAGCCTACAGAAACAGCAAGAGCAAGCGCATGGTAGCCAAACTATGTCGCACCAGGGCGGGCATCAATCATCAATCATCAATGTCGAAAGTCCCGCGGATCTCCCCTCTTATGAGATAAAACTCTTGCTGTTTGCCGGCAAAGGAGGGGTGGGAAAGACCACTCTCGCCTGTGCCACTGCTCTGCGCATTGCCCTTGATCTATCAGGTAAGGAGGTTTTTCTCTTCTCCACGGATCCAGCGCATTCCCTGTCGGCCTGCCTGAACACACAGATCGGACCCAAGCCTACGAGGCTGGCCCCTAAGCTTACAGCTATGGAAATCGATGCACAGGCAGAATTCCAAACCTTGAAAGACCAGTATGCGGAAGAACTCGAGGGATTTCTGAGTGCCATATCGCCCAATCTCGATCTCACATTCGACCGCGAGGTTATGGAACGGCTCATGGACCTCTCACCTCCAGGCCTGGATGAGGTCATGGCCCTCACCATGGCCATTGAGTTCTTGGCCCAAAGGCAATACGATGTCTTCATACTTGACTCGGCACCAACCGGGCATCTGATCCGGCTCCTGGAGCTTCCGGAACTAATCGACCAGTGGCTCAAGACCTTTTTTGGGCTCTTCCTGAAATATAAGAACATTTTTAGACTCCCCAAGGTCTCACAGAGACTGGTGCAGATGTCCAGAGAGCTAAAGTATCTGAGATCAATTTTAAATGACCCGAAGAGATCCGCATTGTATGCCGTTACTATTCTGACGGAGATGGCTTTCCAGGAGACCGAAGACCTACTGGCTGCCTGTAAGCGGATTGAAGTAGCAGTGCCTGTGCTGTTTCTCAACCTTGCCACACCTTTGAGTGAGTGTACGTTATGCTCTGCTCTTTACCAAAGGGAAACGCATGTCAAGAAAAAGTTCCTAAAGAGCTTTTCGGGCATTCATCAAACCCTGGTTTACCGCCAGGGTGAACCCCGCGGCCTGGATCGACTGGGGGAGTTAGGAGAAACTTTGTACCAGCATACAGAGAAAGTAGGAATTAAGCCCCAGTTAAATAAGGAAAGGCCCCAGTGCAATGGAAAGCCAAAAGCATTGCACGGGGTAAACATTTAACGGGGTAAAAATTGGGGGATTAAGGAATTCGTAATTCCTAAATCCCTGAATCCCTAAATTTATTTTTATAAGGAAGGACCTATGCCTGATATTTCACTTGATGAAACGGAACATGTCTCGCTTTGCGAGGCCCTCGATCGCATCCTGAACAAAGGTGCTGTCGTGGTGGGAGAGGTGACGATTTCGGTCGCAAACGTGGATCTAATTTACCTGGGACTCCAGGTAATACTAAGTTCCATTGAAACTGCACGCCAGACACTATCATCAAATGCTTATTATTCCCCATCCTCAAACGTGGGGTTAGATGAGGAGGTTAGAACCAATGAATTCTTCGGAAGCCCATAAAGTAGAATCAGAAACCCTCGGTGACTTTGCCAGGGTGATGCAAGCGGGCACCGCTCCGCTATCTGGACAATCTGCAGGCGGACACGAAAAGGCAGGTCGGCTAAACCTTGATCAGGATAATGTTAAGAATGGGCTTGGACAACTGGTTCTCACATTGGTGAAACTCCTCCACGAGCTTCTGGAGCGTCAGGCCATAAGACGCATTGACGCCGGATCACTGAGCGATGACGACGTCGAGAGGCTCGGGATTACCTTAATGAAACAGGCTGAGGAGATTGAAAGGCTCAGAAAAGAATTCAATCTGGAGGAAGAAGACCTCAATCTCGATCTGGGCCCGCTGGGAAAGCTTTTGTGAATTGAAGATTGAAGATTGAAGATTGACAATTGACAAATAAAAGAAATTCGATTTTCAATCATCAATCCCTGGCCTACCTAGATTCAGTTATGGAAGGTCAGACATAGATGAACAAGAGAAGAAAGCGATTATTCAAAGCATGTCGCGCTCTCCGAGGCGTAGGCTCCGGAGGCCAGGGCGGGCGTCAATAGTCAATTAATAACAATAATCAATCTAAACCGGAGGTTTTAGCATGGCCATTCAACGCGCCGCGCAACATTCGATCCAGACTACCAACCTGGCGGATCTCCTCGAACGTGTCCTGGACAAGGGGATCGTTATCGCCGGTGATATCAGGATCAGCCTGGTGGACGTGGAGCTTCTGACAATCCAGCTTCGCCTCGTGATTTGTTCTGTGGACAAGGCCAAGGAGATGGGCATGGATTGGTGGGTAAATAATCCGGCCTTCAGCCGGCAGGTCCCTCAGGAGCAATCAGCGGATTCTCTAAAAACGATAGATGAGAGGCTGGAAAGGCTGGAGAAATCCTTAGCAAAATAGCCTGGCCTGGAATCCCCTATGTGGGGGTCTTCACTTTTATCCCTGGCAAGCATGGTAAGGAGGGAGGATCAAGCATGAACGGAACAGAAAAGGTAATTCTGGTTATCGCAGCGGCGGCCGTGGTAACTTTGCTCTCCTGGCCGTTCATGGCCGTGCCAGAGATGCAAAACATGCTCATGGACCACCATAATCCGGGGGAGTTTGTTGGCGCTGAACAGGGTTTCGAGAATAGCCGGATCATTGCTGAATTGCAGCGGGGCGTTGATATACTGGATAAACAAGTTAATAAGGCTTTGGATCAAGCAAAAGAGCGTATGAGAACGGTGAGGCTCGTCCCTGTCGTAGTCACTGCCTACAATCCAGTAGTGACCCAAACAGACAGCACTCCCACAATCACTGCCTCTAATAAGCGAGTTAGGCCTGGGATTGTCGCTCTATCCAGGGATCTTGAGGAGGAATTTTGCTTTAAGTTTGGAGATCCTGTGGTAATTGAAGATCACGGCTCTTTTGTCTTTGAGGACAGAATGAACAAGCGGTGGACAAGACGCGTGGATATCTTGATGATCTCCAGGGCAGCCGCCAGGAAGTTTGGGGTCCAACGTTCATTTCTCGTGGTGAATTATTAGGAAGCTTTTTTAAAAAATTTTGAACAAATGGAGATTTGAGAGGGACGCATTAAAGAAGTGGCTCAATAATGGAGAAACAACCAAACATCAATCCCAGCCGTGAAGGAAAAGCCAAAATGATTACAACGGAAGAAGCCGTCGTTTCAAATGATCATATGAGATCTCAAGATTCTATTACTGAAGGTACCAAGGGCCTGATCAGTCTCATGGAGAAGGTCTACCTGGAGCGGGGCTTTGACTTTCGCGGATATAAGGAGAGCACCCTGACCCGCCGTCTTGGCCGTCGACTGCGCGCCCGAGGTGTCCAGACCTATATTGACTATGCTCGCGTCCTGGACAATGACCAAACCGAGTACGATAGGCTCTTTATGGACCTCACCATTAATGTGACCAGTTTCTTCCGTGACGTGGTAGCGTTCAAGGCACTTGAGGAGGTTGTCCTGCCCGAGCTGATAACGAAAGGAGAAACGAACATCCGTATCTGGAGTGCCGGTTGTGCAACCGGTGAGGAGCCGTACTCCATTGCCATGCTCCTCATGGAATGTTTGGATTGGGAAAGCGGCCTACGGGAGGTCTTTATTCTGGCTACTGACATTGACAACAAAGCACTTGAGCGGGCTCGGGAAGGGCTTTTTACCCCGAAGGAGGTGGAAGGTATCAGGCCGGCATGGCTGGAGAGGTACTTTTGCGCCGAGGGCGGTGGCTTCCGCGTGAAGCCGTCCCTTAAACAGTTGGTGACCTTTGAGGAACACAATCTGGTCAGCAACCCGCCTTACTGCGAACTTGATCTGGTGGTCTGCCGCAACGTGCTCATCTACCTGAATCCCATGCCGCAGGCTCAAATGATAAAGGGATTTTATTCAGCGTTGAAACAAGGAGGATTTCTCCTGCTCGGCAAGTCAGAAATACCGGTGGGAGAGACAAGGACGTTGCTTAACTGCATAGATAAGAAGGCGAAGGTATATCAGAAGGCAGGGTGAATGAGGAATGGTGACTCGGGATATGGTGAGGGAAAGGGAAGCCTACAGAAACAGCAAGAGCAAGCGCATGGTAGCCAAAAGAGGCCAGGGCGGGCATCAATCATCAATCACTAAGCTTGTCGTCATCGCTGCCTCTGCCGGGGGGATTGATGCCCTGAAGCAGGTGCTCTCAGGCCTGCCAGCTGATCTGGCTGCGGCGATACTGGTGGTGCAGCACCTTAAGGCCGATCGGAAAACCCGCCTGCACGAATACTTGACCGGCACATCCCCATTTCAGACGTACCTGGCCAGTGACGGCATAAGCCTGGAAGAAGGCGTAGTATATGTGGCTTTGCCAGGGAAGCACATACACATCGAGAATGGACACATCGTACTTAGCTCTGAGGAACCGATGAACTACGTCCGTCCCTCGGCTGACGTGCTCTTCGCCTCGGCGGCAGAGTCCTTTGGAGGCAATGTGATCGGGATAGTCCTTTCGGGAACCGGTCGAGACGGCACTCGAGGATGCCAGGAGATCAAGGCGAAAGGAGGAATGACTATCGCCCAGAATGAAGCGACCTCTCGCTACTTCGGTATGCCCAAAGCTGCCATCGACGCAGAGGTTATCGATTATGTGCTTCCGGTGCAGGAGATCGCAGGCAAGATAATGGAGATATTAAAGATTGATGATTGATTATTGATGATTGTTGGAGTACAGCGTAAATCCCGATTTATCGGGGACGATTGAGGGATTGTGAATTGCCAATAGCCAATCGGTCAACGTAGTGAGGCATTAAGGATGTTTTTGTTTAGGTTTCCGAGTAATCCAATATACCCAAATAAGAGCAATAACAGCCACACCCAACAAGATTAAGGTAACGGTCATGTTGTTTCTCCTTATGCAAAGAAACGGCTGCAATTGCGGAAGCAGACCGAGGGAAATGCTGCTTCTGAACTGCGGATCAGGTTTGGACTAAGCTACTTTCTCAAGAGGTATGTTCTCAATATTAATGTTAACGAGATCTGATATGTCCATTTTTTCATTTACATCCAAGATTTCTATGCCGACGATATGGCCTTTTTCATCAAGGTCAACCGTTACACCTTCCTCAATATCAATAGAGTCACAGACCTCTGCTTCTCTCAGTCTAATGTATAATGCATCGATACTCTTGCTATATTCAATTCTCATAGCGTTACCCCATAAAAGGCTTTTTCCTAATAGTAACTGTAATAATGAACATATGCTCAGGTTCTTCTTTAAA
>Ga0315547_1002921_pt1 | contig 11514 bp, 4 predicted proteins | sample SalMarSW160240MG_2_FD_202542 | JGI IMG/M metagenome (GOLD analysis project Ga0315547, IMG submission 202542) | Salt marsh sediment microbial communities from the Plum Island Ecosystem LTER, Massachusetts, United States - Salt Marsh Sediment SW1601-240 ... | reverse complement strand
GCAAAGCTTCCCGAGACATGCCGACACCATGGTCGGAGATAAGGAATAATAGCTCCTTTTCATGTTTCTTGACCTTGACCGTGACACTGCCGCCGGGGTTACTGTATTTGATGGCGTTGCTGAGGAGGTTGATGACAACCTGCCTGATTCGTTCGCCGTCTACCTCCATTTCCGGTAATTGCGGCGGGATATCTTCGCTGAGTGTGATGTCCTTGTCACGCGCCAGACTGTGAAAGCTCTTCAAGGAGTCGAGGATGGTGTCCCGTATCGGTGTAAGAGTCTTGTTTATCTGAAATCGGCCGGATTCCAGCCGCGACATATCCAGCAGGCTGTTGATGAGATTATCAAGGTGCAGGGTTTCGCGGTCGATAATCTGCAGGAATTCCTGCTGGGTGGCGGGGTCGGGTACCTGCCCGTTCAAAATCAGCTTGGTGAAGCCGCTAATCGACTGTAGCGGTGTGCGTAGTTCGTGTGAGACATTGGAGAGGAATTCGGATTTCATCTCGTCGATTTTGCGCAGTTCTTCCTCGGCCTCCTTGCGTTCCGTAATGTCCCTTATTATGGCTGTAGTGATATAAATTTCTCCGGTTTTTCTTGCTGACAGGGATAGTTCAATCGGTACTTCGTTCCCGTTCTTCCTGAGACCAGCACCCTCTGCTATCCGGTTCCTATCCTGGCCTGCCCCGATTTTTCTGAATTCAGCAAATGCTCTCGTCATTCTTTTTCTGTCTCTCTCAGGGATAATCTTCATGACATTTTGACCCAGCATCTCTTTTTCTTTGTAGCCGAATATTCTCTCAGCCCCCTGGTTCCATATGATAATCCTCATCTGATGGTCGGTGGATACAATACCGTCGATTGAGGTGCTGATGAGCTCGCGGTATTTTTCCTCGCTCCGTTTCAGAGCTTCCTCAGCCAGCCTGCGCTGAGTTATCGCTGAGGCCAGCGCCACCCAGCCGTAGCGTTTACCGGCATCCTCTATAGCCTGTAGACTTATGTCCACCCATACCTCACCGTACTTGGTTCGGTGCAGCTGTTCTTCCTGATAGTAACCGTTATCTTCAATCATCTTGAATCGTTTATTGTTTTCACCGGGACGGGTCTCTACTATCTCAATAACGTCCAGCAGCTTTTTGCCGATAGCCTCGGATGCATTGGTTCCGTAAATTTGCTCGCTTATCTTATTCCAGCGCGTGATAGTGAAGTCCGTGTCCGTCGCGACAACGCTTTCGTGGATAGACTTAAAAGCAGCGTCTGAAAAGCGGAGTGTCTCCTCCACCCGTTTGCGCTGGGTAACATCTACCCAATTTGACAGATAGTATTTAAATACACCGTTGACATTTATCGGTGTTATTCTTATCTCAACCCAAATATGTTCCCCGTTTTTAGTCTGGTTCATTTGCTCCATTATTACGTTGCCGCTTATCTCTCCTTGTTGCACGCCGGTAAGTCTTTCCCCCCTTTTTTCTTCCAGCCACCACGGATACGGCATTTTCACGCCGGCAATTTCCTTTAAAGTGAAACCCATCAGCTTTTCAAATGCCGGATTGACGTATTTTAAGGAGGTATCCGGGTTAACAACGGTAATTGGGTTCGGTGAGTTTTCCAGCAGGCTGGTGCTGAATTCCTCGCTTTCGGCTAACGCATCCTCCGCCTGCTTGCGTTCGGTGATATTGCGTAAAGAAGCCAGGTAGGCGGGTTTGCCTTCCCAGTTGATTTCGACCACGCTCATCTCGGCCACGGTTTTTTCCTGGCCATCGTGGGAGATGTCTATCTCCGATGTCTTGCCTCCATCCAGCGGAAAGTCGAAGGGTTTGTTCAGGAGGTCTTTTTTCTTACGTCCTAATAGAGATTCCGCCGCCGGGTTAGTAAAGAGTATGTTCTTGCCCTCGCTGACCACGATAATAGCATCGGCGTTTTTCTCCAGGATTTTAAGCAGATTAGCTTGGATATTACATATTTCCTGTGTATACTGCTCCAACTCATGCTGAAGCCGGGACCTTTCGATGGCGTAAGAAAGGGAGCGTTCTATCTGGGTGTCCTCCAATTGCCCTTTCACCAGGTAGTCCTGGGCTCCGGACTTCACTGCCTTGATAGCTATGGCTTCGTCGTCAAATCCGCTCAGCACTACCAGAGGTATATGTGGTGCTTCGCACAGAATCTTGGTGACCGTATCGAGCCCGTGGCTATCGGGCAGACCGAGGTCCGATAGTACCAGGTCGGTTCCATTCCGGGCAAGGTGTTCCAGTCCATCCTGGAGCTTGCTTACCGGCGTTATGGCAAACCGGGCATTAACGGACCTGTCCAGTTTCCTTTTTATCAACTTGAGGTCGTCCGGATTATCTTCAATGAGCAGGACTTTTATCGTTTTATCTTCCATTTTCCGGCACCTGAGCAACGTTGTTGTCAGTTCGCGTGTGTTAGTAAAGTCCAGTTATGAGCGGGTGCTTCGTTTATCAGCAGCCAGTACAGTCCTATCTGGCGCACGGCTTCGACGAACTGGTTAAAGTCCACCGGCTTGCGGACATAACTGTTAGCCCCCGTCTTGTAGCCGCTGACAAGGTCCTGTTCCTCTTTTGACGAGGTAAGGATGACTACCGGAGTAAGCCTGGTGTGCTCATCAGCACGCAGGCGCTCCAGTACCTGCAGGCCGTCCAGTTTGGGTAGTTTCAAATCGAGTAAAATAAGCCTTGGCGCGTCCCTGGCAGCGCGGTCGGCAAAGGCTCCCCGACAGAAGAGGTAGTCCAGGGCCTCCACACCATCGCGGGCTACTACCACTTTATTGGCGATATTATTCTTGCGGAATGCTCTCATTGTTAGCTCTACGTCATCGGGATTGTCTTCTACCAGCAATATTGTTTCATCTCTTATAACCATTACTTCACTCCTTTAATCGAGAGTAAAATGGAAGGTGGCGCCTTTCCCCACGGCTCCCTCGGCCTGGATGGTGCCACCGTGGCGATTGATAATGCGCTGTACCGTAGCCAGACCGATGCCGGTACCGGGGAATTCGGTACTATCGTGAAGACGCTGGAAGGCACCAAATAGCTTATCGGCATAGGTCATATCGAAGCCGGCGCCATTGTCTTTCACAAAGTAGGTCTTCTTGCCGTTGTTCCGGGTAGTGCCGAACTCTATTTTTGCGTGCGGAGTCTTGCCGGTGAATTTCCAGGCATTACCAAGCAGGTTTTCGAGCAGGACTCTCAACAGCTGAGGGTCTCCGTTGGCAGTCAGCCCCTTATCTATAATGAACTTCGCCCGGTGCCCCTGCCGCATTTCCTGAAGCCCGGTGGCGATTTCTTCTGCCAGCGCGCTCAAGTCTACCGGCTCTGCATGCATTTCGCTTCTGGTCAGGCGGGATAGCTTCAATAAACCGTCAATGAGTTCACCCATTTTCTGACTGGCGCCGCGTAAACGTTTCAGGTAGTCCTGGCCGTTCTCGTCGAGTTTATCGCTGTAGTCTTCCAGCAGCGCCTGACTGAAGCCGTCAATGCTCCTGAGCGGCGAGCGCAGGTCGTGTGAGACGGAGTAGCTGAAGGTTTCCAGCTCTTTATTGGTAGCCGCCAGCCGGGCACTGGATTGCTCCAGCTCTGATAGTGCCTGTTTCAGCTTTTCTTCCGCCTGCTTGCGCCCGGTGATGTCCCTGCACACGCAGAAGATAAGCTTCTGTCCTGCGAACGTTGCCCCATTGGTGCTTATTTCAACGTCATAAATGGTACCATCTTTACGTCGGTGTTGCGTTTCGAAGTGGTCGCCGGTCTCGTCAACACTCCGGATCATTTCTCGCACTTGCTCAGGCGGGTAGAGAAACTCCCAATCCCACACCTGGAGCTGACGGACTTCCTCGAGGGAGTACCCGAGCATCTCGGCAAATCGCCGGTTAGACTCATATACGTTGCCATTATGATCAAGGACAACAATCCCGTCCCTCGACTGCTCGATCAGGATGCGCCGCCGGATTGCTTCGTTAGCCAGTGCTTCCTCTGCCCGCTTGCGCTCGGTGATGTCGCGGGCGATGAGGTGCATGGCTACAGGTTCGCCGTTCTCATCAGAAATAATCGAATGGGTCTGCTCTATCCAGATTATACTGCCGTCTTTACGAACCAGCCTTATCGTGATAGGTTTCTGGTGTTTTTTGTTATCAGACGTGAGGTATTTTTGGAAGAACTCTCTATCATCTGGATGGATCATTTCCAGTCCGAGATTAGGGTCGTTATAGAACTCCTCCTGCTTGTAGCCGGTAAAGCGGAGGCATGATGGACTCACGTAGTCTGTCCTGATTGTCGGTGCCATTTGAATACGTGAGATAAGATCGGTGGCGTTATCCGCAATAAGGCGGAAGCGCTCTTCATTGATTCTTAACGCCTCCTCCGCCCGCTTGCGCTCGGTGATGTCGCGGGCAATCTCAATGGCACCTATTATCTTGCCATCACTGTCATACACGGGTTCTCCCGAGACATCCCAAGATCTCCCGTCAGGAGTCGTCATGCTGCCAGAAACACTTGATTTAGTCTCCAACGCCCTGATTACCGGACAATCATCGCAAGGCTTGTTCCGCTTATGCCACAATTGATAGCAGTGTTTACCAACCAAATCTTGCGGACTTTTACCGATAGAGCGTGCTGCTGCTTCATTAGCCCACTTAGTCGTCAGCGAACTGTCTTGAAATATAACAAGGTCAGAAATAGCATTTAAAATACTCTTTTTATCGCTCTCAGACGCCGCCAGTGCCTCCTCCATCTGCTTGCGCTCGGTGAGCTGGCGTTCAACCTCGGACTGGTCATGTCGGCGGACGGCTGTTACCGCTATCACGAAGAAGAATATCATGAACATAAAAGCCAGTGACTGAATCAGATTTGCTGTGGGTGCATCGATGAAAGGTATGAGAACAACGATAATAGCAATGTAACTGATGGCGACAATCATTGTACGGCGCAGAGATAGCAGTAAGCTGGAGACCAGCAGGGGCAGAGCCAGCCACGGTAATTGCACTGGAACGTTCGCCTGGTTAAGGCTGAAAAGAGCCATGGTAAAAATTGGGAAAGCTGGAACGGTTACCGCGAGCACGGTTGCCAGCCGGTGGTATCCGGTACGGCTGAGGACGTAGCCAGCCGCAAGGATAGCGGCCGTAACCAGCATAATAGGCCATGAACTGTTGCCGGCATTCTTTACTGCTATCGCACCTGTCAGGGTGTTGATAGTAATAAGTAGCAGGAAAGTTGACAGCAACCTTACCCGCCGGCGCTGCTTTTCTTCCACACTGGCTGATGGTTCGATTATCCAGCGTAATACCACGGAGGCGTACCGGAAGCCGTTGACTTTTATATGCTGCCTGCTCGGTGACCCGGTGGCCATGGTTTCCTCCTGTAACTTAAAAAAGAAGAGACGGGGGTTATCTTATTACACTTAGCTTCCACTTACTTACTACTTGCCGTATTAAGCGATGAGCTGCTAATAGCCGGTGGTAGCCTGGGTGACCAGCCCGGTCGTGCTGCATGAATAGGTGCCCTTGGTTGTCGCTGTTCTCAGGTAAGCAGGATATAGCACGTTACCGGTAGGGAACGCCGACATGTTGCCGGTCGCCGACGTAGCCGTAACCGAGGTTATGGCGCCTTTCGCCATCATTGTATCCATGGCTGTCTGTACGGTAACCAGCTCGGCCTTGGCGGCTTCTATCTGGCCTTCACCGGCAAGTCCGGTAACATTGGGCAGGACGACAGCCGCCAGTACGCCCAGGATAGCCACGACGATAAGCAGTTCTACCAGGGTAAAACCTTTACTATCACGATTGATTTTCTGAATAAACCTGCGCATGATATTACCTCCTGACCTGTCACTGTTTTTATATATTTTCACTATTCACCTCCCGGGAATTTCGTATCTGCACGTCCTTTTATTTGAGTTGCGTCATACGCTGTTACCTCTCCGTTTTTAGCTTTCATATGTAAATTGAATATATTGCTGCGGTCATTATTGCTGATTTTCATGATATGTGTTTCGTACCGGTATGCCGTACTTCGTCAGGAACTCAGAGAAGTTGTCTCTCTCTATCCGGTAGTGTCCGCCGGGGAGCCGAAACGCTGCCAACCGGCCGTTGGTAATCCACCGTAACACGGTGGTGTTACTGACTCCGCAGCGCTTGGCAATAAAACCGACGGAAACAAATTCCGGCGCCCATTGCTCAGATGCGTTCTGCAAGCTAACCTCCCTTTTTACTTTACAAAATACCTGCTGCTCGGCTGGGAAACTGGATTTGTTAGCGTATTTGGTGCTAGCAGTGTTTGATACGTTTGAAGTATATGAAAGCAGCATCACAGTGATATCACACAGCTATGATGAAAGTTCACAGAATTATCACAAGGGGTGTTTTTTATGCGTGCTTTTGGAGCGACGGAAAGGATAAATGCCGGAAATATTGTGAGCATTATGTGAAATTGAGGACGGCTGATTTACCACCTGTAAAAAGACCGGCTTCCCCTCCCCCCCTTCGGGGAAAGAGGAAGCCAGTCTGCGGATAGGGAGGTGGTTTTACGAAACTTTTCTGCGGGTACGAGTTCGCCAGTAGACCAGTCCGATGATGATAGCCCCGGCAGCAGCTACACAGATGAAGATGAGCCAATCGCTAATCCGTGTTGGTGCTGCCTCGGCTTCCGGTGCCGATACCTCAGGAACGACCGGCGCTACCTCGGCAGGTACCGGCTGGATTTCGGCAGGTGCCGGTGTCGCTTCGGGTTGTACGGACTCTGTCTCTGGTGGTGTTGCCGGTGTCTCAGCTGGTGCCGGCTCTTCTTCCGTTTCGGCAGGTACTTCGCTGACGATGAGCGTGGCGGTCATGCCGCCGACATTTATCGTATAGGTGCCGACTTTATCCGGTTCCAGGGTGAAGCTGAGCTTCTGGCTGGCATGTCCGGCCAGATTGACTTCCTCGGTCGCGGTCAAGCTCTCGTTTACCGCGAGTGTCACTTCGTAGCTGCCGGCGAGGTCGCCGGTATTGGCTATGGTGGCGCTGGCGGTAGCGCTTTCATCAGGACTAATTTCGGCCGGGGTTATGGTAAGCTCACTGACTTCAAAGCTGGCAGCAGCCGTGTGTGCCATGACGGTGTAGATGCTGAAATGGCTTATCGGGACGGTAATGGTATTGTTGGCCGGGTCGGCGGTACTGCCCTCAAGCTCAATCCAGTGTGCGTCCTGCCACGTGGCGATGACCAGGTTCTTCTCGGCAACTCCGGCCGGCACCAGTGAATCATTGTACTTGAAGGTCAGGTTTATCGGCGGGTTAAAGACGGCGCCGCTGGGGCCGATGTCGTAAGCCGTACCGACAATTTTGGTGTCAGCGGGTGGTGCTGCTGGTGCCGTGGTATCCTGGATGGAGATGGAGTATAACCGTTTCCCGTCCTTTTTCGTGCCGATGGTATTTCTGGGTATGCTAATCTCAACTTTCCCATCTATGGATTCCGCAGTGGCGTAACTTATGAATCTTCCGTCACTCGTAACGTATTCAATGATACTGGTAACACCGCCGGAACCGCCGCCGCCGCCACCACCGCTGGGATATGTGGTGACTACTTCGGATGGCGGTGGTGCCGGTGTTCCAATCAGCGTCCAGGAGCTGAAGTGGTCAGGCGAGGCATAAGCTATCTTATTGGTGGTGTCTATGGTCGTGGTCACTTCGGTCCAGGCACCGGTATCAGGATTGAGGTAGGCTACCTTCAGGTTTTCTTCATCCAGGCCGGCGGCTGTAAGATTGGCGGAGTCAAAGGGGAAACCGATATTCCATTCCACTCCATCGACGGCGGAGCTCGAATCGACATTGGTTATCCTGCCCAGCATGTCCGAGGAACCTTCCGGTAGCGTAGCCAGGGTATCCGGGGCTACATCGACCTTGGACGGAGTGATGACACTGGCTTCGGCGCCATCATTGATAATGCCGTTGATGGTGATTTTATCACCCCACGGAGGTTCCATATCCATCGGAGTGCTGGCGGTAATGGTGGTCGGGTCTAAACGAGGTGATGCGTATGGAGTAATCGTAGTGCCTGAAGGCGTACAGATAACCATGACGTCGGTGTTGTGCGACAGGGCGCCGCTGGTCCCGGTAATTCTGAATGTCCAGGTGCCGGGTTGAGAGTTGGCACTTGCTGTGAAGGTTACTATCTGTTTACCCATTCCGGTGGTGGCTGAGGGTGTTACGCTGCCGGCCGTGTAGCTGATGCTGGACGGCCAGGTGGCGTTGGCGCTGCTCATGGCAACGGCCAGGTTCACGGTCCCGGCGAAGCCGTTAATGGCGGTTACGCTGACTGTGGTGTTGCCGCTGGAGTTCGGGCTGACGGGTATTGTGTTCGGGGCCAGGTTGATGGCGAAGTCGGGCGTGTTGGCCGGCGGCACCACGTTAAGCGTAATGGTCCGTGTCTTGGTAATGGCACCGCTCGTACCCGTTATTACCAGCGGGTATCTGCCTACCGTGGCCCCCGCCGGTACATTGAGGGTCAGCGTGGCTGTCGTCGGTGTTGCGATACTCGGAGTTATCGTCGACGATGGTGAGATATTGGCCGTAGCACCGCTGATGGCGCTGAGTCCGGAGACACTGAGGGTAACGGCGGACTGGAAGCTCCCCATCGGCTCTATTTTGATTGTAAACGTGCCGGAGCCGCCCTTGGCAATATCAACCTTCATGGGGTTGGTGTAGAGCACGAAGGAATTGACCGCCGAAGGTTGCAGGCTGAACGGCCTGTCTATGGATATACCACTCGTACCTCCGGTAACTCTTATCGGGTGGATACCGGCGCTCATGGACGGTGCCGTAATGAGGGTGGTAAAACCGCCATCTTGCATAGCTGTAATGGTACTCGGGACGGTGGCGATGGCATTGCCGCCAAACGTAACTGTTACGGTCTCGCCGGCGGTGAAGCCAGAGCCGGAGAGGGTGATATCGGTGTCAGCCGGACCGCTCTGCGGCGAGATATTCATGTTGGCTCCTGTAGATATCACCATGAAGCCCAGCGGAATGGCCCGGTAGACGGTGCCGGAACCTGCTTCGAGGGCGACGTCGTACGGACCGAGTGGTGTAGCGACATCGACATCTATCAGCACGGTGACAATCATATCCTCACCGGGCACGGGTGTCTGCTCTATAGGAGCGACGATTTCGCGGATGCCTCCGGGTGCTCCGGTAAATTTACTGATGGTAGTACCGGCAGGATTCTTAAAGGTAGCCGTGACTCCGGGTGCCAGATGCCCGACACCGAAGACAACGTGCTCCTGGAATCCATTCTTGGAGGACAGTTTCATGGTGGTGTTGCCGCTCTGCCCCTGGACTACCTCAAGAAATTGCGGCGAGACGTTGAGGAAGAAGTCGGCATTGGTAGCCGGGACGATGCTGAAAGTATTCTTGGAGGCCATTACGCCGTCGGACGCTTTGAATATATAGGTTCCGGGCGGTACCTGGTCGGCGGCGGGGACGGTAATCTCCGTGGCCCAGGTACCATCATTCTGAACGAGGATGGTTCCGGGGGTAATATCAATCGGTGTCGGCGCGCCAGGTGGTGCCGCGGTCAGCGTGATGGTGTTGCCGTTGGTGAAACCGGCACCGGATATGCCGATGTGTTCGCCGGGCCTGGCCTGTGCCGGGTTGATAGTTACGGTGGCGTGTCCCTCGCCTCCGCCGATATCAGGCATGACACCAAAGCCGAGCGGCACGGCAACTGATTCGCTGCCGCTGACGCCGCGTATGTTCAGCGGGTAGGGACCGGGTGGTGTGCTGGCGCTGACACTCAGTGTCAGAGTCGCACTTCCGGAGCTGCCGGGTGTGATAGTAACGATATTGCTCGGGGTAAATGCAGCCGTGATGCCCGGCGCCAGACCGTCGACAGATAGTGTAACGTTGGCCGAGGTCGTGCCTACCGACTGTACATTTACGATAGTGGTGACCTGGCCGCCCTGTACGACCGGTGGCAGGTAGGGTGGTGAGGGCTTGAGGATGAATTTGGCCTGGGCGCTCCTGATGGAGAAAGGCCGCGAGTCATAGAGATAACCGCCGCTGCCATCGCGCACGGCCACCCGCACGTCATAGGTGCCGGGGGTAAAGCCGGTAGGCATCTGGAAGACGCCGTTAAAGTTGCCGTTGGCGTCGGTGGTCAAGTCAGCGGGAATGGCTACCCTGTTCGCCCCGAAGTTCAGGCTGGTAACGCTCTTATTGGCCGGGAATCCTGTCCCGGAGAAGGTTATCTTGTACTGTTTATCGTAATAACTGGCCGGGGCGTAATCGGGTTCGAGGGTAAATTCGGGTACCTGGAAGTTGGCTGGCGGCGTTACGCCGAGGCCGAAAGGCACCATCCTGGTATCGCCGCCGCTGACACCACGTATGGTCAACGGGTAGTGGCCGGGTGGTGTGGAAGCCCCGGTGGTAATGGTCAGCTGGGTGCTGCCTGAGCCTCTCGGTGGTACGGAGATAGTGGCATTTTCAAAGGTACCGGTGACTCCGGGCGGCAGACCGTCCACGTATAGCTGGACGGTAACGGCCTGGCTGGTGGATTCAACAAAGATGGTCGTGTTGCCCGAGTCACCCTGTGGAACGCCGGGAATGAAACCCGGAACGACATTCAGCTTGAAGGTTACGCCGGCATCCTCTATAAAGAATGGCTTGGCGATGAATACCGGATGCATCATGCCCGTTTTCTGTGCTTCTATCTCAACCATGTACATGCCGACACCGAAATCGCCGGGGACATTAAAGACGAGGTTGGCATTACCGTCGCTGTCGGCCGCGGTATTGACTGGTACGGGTAGTTCTCTGCCGGCGAAGCGCAGGCTGGTAACGCTGGCGCCAGATGGGAAGTCGGTCGCTTGTATCGTAACCTTGGTTTTCACCGGTCCGGAGGTCGGGTTGAGGGTAATTTCAGGGAACCAGACACCCTGCTGCTCCATCCAGCTCGTATCCATGAACATCATTTGCGGCTGTACGTCGAATTCGATATGGGCATAGAAGGTCTTCTGGACGCCACTGATAGTGGCGGTGCCCTTAATCTCGGCGCCGTAGTGTCCCGGCGGGATGGTGGTTGGCGTCAGGGTAAGTATAGAGCTGCCGGAACCTCTGGGCGGTACGCTTACTTGGCTGACGGAGAAAGCCGTGGAGATACCCGGCGGAATCCTCTCCACACTGAGGGTGACGTCAGCCGCTGAGCCCATCGAGGTAACCCTGATGGTAGTGGTGCTGCCGTCGGGTGGAATAGGCGGCAGCCAGTCGGGCTCGGCGCTTATGGTAAAGGCGATGTCGTCGGCGGTCACCTGGAATGGCTTCATCATAAAGACCGAAGGCTCGTTGTCTTTCCGGGCTTCGACCTCTACATCATACCAGCCGGAGGTAATGTTGGCGCTCCACATGGTCTTGGGTACGTTAAAGACGAGGTTAAAGTCGCCGTTATTATCGGCGGTCGTACCAGCGGGCACAGGGAGGTTCGTGTCGGCGAAGCGCAGGCGGGTGACGTTAGCGCCGGCCGGGAAGTCGGTGGCACTGAT
>Ga0315547_1002917_pt1 | contig 11520 bp, 10 predicted proteins | sample SalMarSW160240MG_2_FD_202542 | JGI IMG/M metagenome (GOLD analysis project Ga0315547, IMG submission 202542) | Salt marsh sediment microbial communities from the Plum Island Ecosystem LTER, Massachusetts, United States - Salt Marsh Sediment SW1601-240 ... | reverse complement strand
ATCTTTCGTGGGGACGCCGGCACCCTCGTCAATACTCCGCAAGTCGACCGCGTTGCTTTTCGATAACGCCCCGACCATCGACGCATAGCAAAGATAAGCAAACGCCCCTCCCATATCCATCGCCACCGGGAAGAGGGGAGTCTGGGCGGGACAGGTGCCGATAATCATCGTGTCCTGATAGCCGAACTTGTCCAGGTATTCTCTGATGAGTCTCGGAGCCAGCCGTATCCAGGCTAAATCCTGCACCATATTCCCCATGCAGTGCACCAGCGGATATAAGGCCTTCTGCCCCTGCTCCGCCGCCGTAACCGCCTCGATAATCATACAGACTATGTTAACACTCAACGGGAAAGGGGCGCTGGGCAGCCATCCGTGGAGGTCCTTGCATAAAATTACTCCCCTATCGGCGTACCAGCCGATAACCCTCATACCATTCTGGCTGCTTTCCACAAGCTCCTGTATCGTCATATTTTTAGAATAGCTGCCGAAATTTAAAAACCCCATTCCCGCCTCCGCCGTCGTCATGCCGGAAGCGATAGCAATTTCCCCGCCGGCCCCCCTGGGGCTGAAAGCGGCATCGATGCTTTCAATGAGTTTCCGGGTCTTTTTCACACCCTGATTAATGATGGGATACCCGTTCAGAAGCGCCTTGCCGGTCCTGTTGCACTCCTTGAGAATCTCCTCCACCTTATCAAACTGGCCGAGTCGCGTATAGCTATCGGTGGTTACCGGGATTAAAACCACTCCCGAGTCCCTCAAGCCCCGGCAGAGCTCAATCATGTCTTCAAGTATCGGCGTTCCGGCCCTGGGGAAGACGCTCATCCTGCCCTCTTCACGCAGCTTTACCATTACTTTCCACCAGATTTTGCTATCGGGCAGACTTTTCTGGTAGGCCACCGCCTCATCGAAATCAACCTCTTTGCCGGTCGGCCATTTATCCAGTTCTTCCCGCCTCTTTTTCATCAGGAGTTCATCGTCTATCTTCTTGTTCCGGACTCTTAGCTTCTCCATTGATTCCTCCGTTGTTCTAGACAATCATTTAACAGCATTGTTCGCGGCAGGTCGTCCGTGATAAGTCGCTACCGCTTCTTCAGCTTAACCGCCCGGCCTTCCTCCCGATGATAAGAAAGTGGCCTCATGCGCCGAGAGCGGCTGTCCTCCGGCGACATAAATAATCTGGCCGGTAACATAGTCGGAAAGCCCCGATGCCAGGAACAGGGCAGGTCCGGCAATATCTTCCGGAGTGCCTATTCTCCCCAGGGGCACTTCCTTTTCGGCAATAGCCGCAAACAAGGCGTCCCTTTCCGGCCCCGGCGGCTGCAAAGAGTCCCAGAACGGCGTTTCAATGGGTCCCGGAACGATGGCATTTACGTAGATATTCCGGGGAGCCAGTTCGAAGGCGAGGTTCAAGGTTAAACCCAGAATCCCGGCTTTGGCGCAATGATAATGCAGCACGGAAACGGCCGGGTCTACGGCGCCCATCGAAGAAAGGTTGATTATCTTGCCGTATTTCTTCTTTTTCATATGGGGTAAAACCGCCATACAGACCAGAAACGCTCCTTTCAGGTTCACATTCAATATTTTATCCCAGTCCTCTTCGGTGGCGGTATCGGTATCTCCACCCTGTACGCCCATGACCCCCCCGGCATTATTGACCAGAATATCTATCTTGCCGAACTGTTTGATAGTCTCGTCCACCATTTTCTGCACCTCGGCGCTGTTCGATATATCGGCCTTTATCGCCAGCGACTTGCGCCCCAGGGCCCTGATTTCTTCCGCCGCTTTTTCAGCGCCATCTATATGCAAAGCATTGACAACAACATCGCAGCCCTCCCGGGCAAACTTGAGGGCGATACCCCTCCCCATTCCTTTAGCACCACCGGTAACAATGGCCACCCTGTTTTCGAGTAACACTGTATACCTCCCAATTTATTTATGCGATAATATAAAATATCTGAAGTCCTGAAGGCCTGCATCCCCGGCACCCGCCATACAGTCGTTACTATAATACGCGTTATGTTATATTATATATAATGACATTGACAGGATGCCTCAACATATTATACTAATCTTATTTCACTACATGCAAAAAACCATAATATACTGCAACAACGGATAAAATGATAATCGCGCTAGAGGAGGCATAAATGGCTAATAAATTCCAGGGTAAAGTGGCGCTGGTCACCGGAGGGGCTTCGGGAATCGGCAAAGTCACCGCTCAAATTTTCGCCCGCGAAGGGGCGAAGGTCGTCGTATCCACCGATAAGAATATCGATGGCGGTGAAGATACGGTGCGTCTCATTAAAGAAGCGGGCGGCGAAGCGATTTTCGTCAAATGCGATGTGTCCCGGGCGGCGGAGGTGGAGTCAATGGTCGATAAGTGCATTGAGACGTACGGACGACTGGACTACGCTTTTAACAACGCCGGTATCGGCCCGGACGGCAAGCGCGTGCCCGTGGTCAACATCGCCGATTGCCCGGAGGAAATCTGGGACCGCACCATAGACATCAACCTGAAAGGCGTTTTTCTCTGCATGAAGTACGAAATAAAGCAGATGCTAAAGCAGAAGTACGGGGCCATCGTCAATACATCATCGGTGGGGGCATTGAAACCCGTGCCGGGCTTCTGCGCCTATAGCGCCAGTAAAAGCGGCCTGATAGCGCTTACCAGGACGGCCGCCCTGGAGTGCGCCACTTCCGGCATCCGGGCCAATGTAATATTGCCGGGACCCACTGAACGTACGCTTTTATACGAATACCTTACCGGCACCCATCCCGAGGAGAAAGAGCATATGCTCGATGTGGTGCCGATGAAGCGGGTGGCGAAGCCGGAGGATATGGCAGAGGCCGTTATCTGGCTTTGTTCCGACGAAGCTTCATTCGTTACCGGCCACGCCATGCCGGTCGACGGTGGCATGACCGCGGGATAACCGCTATATTCTTATTAGAGAATCGGGGGAACGAATAATGATGGATAACGCAAAGTCCAATAAGGAAATCGTCGATACTTTCTGTAACGATGTGTTCAGAAATCATGACCTTAGTCGCCTTGATACATATATGCGGGATGATTATATCCAGCATAACCCCGACGCATCCCAGGGGAAGGCGGGATTTATAGATTTCTTTGAGATAATTTTCAAGGCTATACCCGACTTTCAATATACCCACAGGAAAACCGTCGCCGAAGGTGATATAGTAATGGTGTACAGCACCACCACGGGGACGCATACGGGCGGCGAGTGGCTCGGCAAACCGGCAACGGGCAACAGGCTGAACTTCAATGTCGTGGACATCTTCCGCGTACAGGACGGAAAAATCGCCGAGCACTGGGATGTGGCGGACACCTTTAAATTGTTCGGACAATTAGGTATTATAAAACGATTGATAGATGAATCCGGATACTAATTTTTTACGGAGGAGAATAAAAGAAAATGCCCAAAATCAACGCTGAAAAGTATTTTGTAGAGAAACCCGCTTACGAGGTAACGCCGACCGAAGAAGTTAAAGGCCGTCACCCCGCCATGACCTTAATGAGCAATAATCTGGTTCCCGGGGCTGACATGTACGTGGAAGCGGGCTGGGTGACCGGCATGCCGGACCCCGCCACCCACATTTACGAGCACGTCCACGATTATGATGAAATCGTCATACACATCGGCACTGACCCGGATAATCGCGAGGAACTGGGCGGTGAAATAGAGTTCCTGGTGGATGGCCAGCCCCTCACCATCAATAAGAGCTCGGCGGTTTTCGTGCCCAAGGGCGTCAAACACGGGCCGCTGACCTGGAAGGGTTTTAAGAAACCGCATATAGAGTTAACCATAATGGTCGGCGCCGGCACCCTGGCCGAGGCCGACCCCGGCGGTCATGAAAAAAGGAAAGGAGATTAGAAAATAATGGTTCACTGGGATAAAAAGTACTTTGTAACGGACTTGAAAAAGAATATCGTCCCGGCTGACTGGACTCCGGTATTGACCGAAAACGAAGGCTCGCTCCTGATTAAAATGGACAGCGAGGTCCGCGAAGGGGCCTTCTACATGGATACGTCCTGGTACTGGCCCGGCAAGTGGCCCGAGTCCAAAGGCGAAGAGGGCGTCGCTAAAGAGCACGTGCACGACTATGACGAAGCCATCGCCTATATCGGCACCAACCCGGACGACATTTACGACCTCGGTGGTGAAGTCGAACTATGGGTAGACGGCAAGCAGAATATCCTGGACAGGACCTTCATCGCCTTTATACCGGCGGGAATCAAGCACTGCCCGCTAATTATCAGAAGGGTGGACAGGCCGATTTTCCACTTCACCGCCGGCATGTCCAAGACCTACACATAGTAAAAAAATAAATACGTATACCTGCTGACATGAAGGCGAACCCCAATATTTAATATCCGCCTGACGCGTGGTTCCCTTGTTTTTCAGGCTGCTATGGTGTATTGTAAAATCGGCTCGGGTCGGGCAGACCTTGCATCACATACATGACCAGCCGATATCGTAATCAATTCAGACCCATTACTTAAAAACCAGATGCGACCGTAGCTCGGTAACGAGCACCGGAATGAGTGAACAGGTGTAATGGATAGCAGAAAGTCGGGTAGTTCGAGAATCAGGCAAAGCCGACTCTCCGGCATGAGCCGGAGGACTTTTATTAAGATTACGGCGCTGGCCGGAGCCGCGGTCGCCGCCACCCGCATATTCGGCCGCCCCGCCCTGGGTTCCGCCGTTTATTCCCCGGAGCTACCCGGGGGCGAGGGCATCATCACCGAGAAGTGGGTGCCTACTTCCTGCCTGAACTGCGCCACCCGCTGCGCCACCAGGGTGAGAGTGGTTAACGGCCGGGCGGTTAAGGTAACCGGCAATCCCCTGTCCCGTGTCTCCGAAGGGGAGAACTGCGCCCGCGCCCATGTCGGCCTCCAGGTTTTATACGACCCCGCCCGTATCACCACCCCGCTGAAAAGGGCAAATCCGGCGAAAGGCAGGGGTGTAGACCCTGGGTGGACTGAAATATCCTGGGAGCAGGCCCTTAAAGAGGTTAGCGGAAAACTTAAAACGCTTAGAGAGAAAGCGCAGCCCGAAAGGCTGCTGCTTCTCCACGGACTGACTACCGTCAGCGACGAGGATATTTTACGCCGATTTGCCGATGTTTACGGCACACCTAATTTAATTTCCTCGGACGGACTCCATAACGAAGCGGACAAGGCCGGCGAATGGATGGCGGACGGTCACTACACGCAGAGCGCCTATGACCTCGAACGCACCAACTACATCCTCTCGTTCGGGGCGAGTATCCTGGAATCGTACAAGCCGCTGGCGCGGAGTTTGAGAATGTGGGGGAAAATCCGGCGGGAACGGCCGATTCGCGCTAAAGTAGTCGTCATCGACCCCCGCTACTCGGTTACCGCCGCCAAGGCCGACCGGTGGGTGCCCATCAATCCGGGTACCGATGCCGCCCTGGCCATGGCGATAGCCCACGTCATTATAACCGAAGGCCTTTACGATGCCGATTTCATCAAGAATTGGACATCCGGGTTCGACGAATATAAAAAACTGGCTATCGACTATTACGCCCCGGAAGCGGTGGCGGCCATAACGGGCATCCCCGCCGATACTATCCGGCAAATAGCCAGGGAATTCGCCAGCACCAGACCGGCGATTGCCTGGAGGGGGCGGGGTGCCACCAGCTGGCCCAACGGCTCTTACACCGGCTATGCCATATTCTGCCTGAACGGGCTAGTCGGCAGCATAGATGTTCCCGGCGGCGTGACTTATCAGGAGGACCCGCCTTACACTCCTATGCCCGACCCTGCCGAAGATGATATTGCCAGAGCGGGCAGGGCCAGGCCGACGCTGGACTTAAGGAAAACAGGCCGGTTTCCAGCCGCCGCCGTGGCCACCAATCAGGTGGCGGATTCCATTCTGGAAGATAAGCCGTATCCGGCCGAAATCGCCATAGGCTTTAACAGCAACTTCAACATGTCCGCCCCCGGGGCACGGCGATGGGACGAGGCGCTCGCCAGGGTACCCTATTATGTTCACGTGAGCCCGTTTATCAACGAGATGGCGGAGTATGCCGATATTATCCTGCCATCGACCACTTTTATGGAAGAGTGGGCTTACGACCACTCGCCGCCGGGCTCGGGATTCGCCGAGGTGAGGATAAAGCAGCCGGTAGTGGAGCCGCTGTATAACACCATGAGCATCTGCGATATCATTATCCGGCTGGGCTTGAGACTGGGGGGCGTTGTCGCCGAGAACTCTATCGGTATCGGCGGCACTGCCGAGCGGTTTGTCCGCTACCGTACTGAAACCCTGATGCCCTGGGAAGAACTCAAAGAAAAAGGGGTCTGGGTGGGGCCGGCCTACGAGTATTATAAATACGACCGCATATTTAAGACCCCTTCCGGCAAATTCGAATTCCGTTCGGGCAACCTGGAGAGCCTGCTTAAAGAGCAGGGTGAAGAAATCAACAGCCTGACGGGCATGCCTTACTACCGGAACGCTGAATTCATGGGTGACAGCGGCGATTACCCGCTGGTATTAACCACCTACCAGCCGCTGTTGAATATCGAGAACGGCAGCCAGAACTACCCCTGGGCGCAGGAGATGTTCCTGGTAATGCATGGCGCGGGCTGGACTAATTTTGCGGAAATCAACAGTAAAACCGCCCGGAGCCTGGGAATCGAGGACAGCGACACGGTCTGGGTGGAATCCCCATTCAATAAAATCAAAGTGAAGGCCAGGGTGTTCGAGGGGATTCACCCCGGTGTGGTCAGTATCGCCCGCGGACAGGGTCACCGTACCGGCGGCGAATGGGCCAGAGGAATAGGCGTCAATCCCAACGAAATTATCGGCGTGGACTACGACCGGCTGAGCGGACAGTCCGCTCTCTTCAATACCAGGGTCAGGGTCTACCGGGCATGAGGTAAGAAAACCATGGCAAGATGGGGAATGGTAATCGACCTGGACAAGTGCACCGGCTGTCAGTCGTGTTCCGTTGCCTGCAAGGCGGAAAATAACGTGCCGCACGGCTCGCCGGAGGAACACGAGAAACGACAGGCGCCCTTCTGGCACAAGGTTATTGCCGTCAGCAACGGCACATACCCGACCGTAAAAACCGACCTTATTCCGATGCCGTGCATGCACTGCGACGACGCCCCGTGCGTGACGGTGTGCCCGGCCAAAGCCACCTACCGCCGCGAGGACGGCATCATCATCCAGAACTTCCGGCGGTGCATCGGCTGTAAGTACTGTATCGTCGCCTGCCCTTACGGTGCCCGGAGTTTCAACTATAGAGAGCCGGATGATGAAGAGTACCACCGCCCCGACCCTCCCCCGGAGCGCGCCGACAGGGGTATCTGGCCGTTTCCCCACCGGGTGCACGGCGTGGTCGAGAAATGCACCTTCTGCTTCCACCGTATAGATAAGGCGGTTAAGGAAGGGAAAAAGGTGGGCGAGGAAGTCCTCCCCGCCTGCGCCGAGGCCTGCCCGACGCACGCTATATCGTTCGGCGACCTTGACGACCCCGAAAGTCAGGTGGCGCGGCTGCTGGCATCGCGACAGTCGCTGCGACTGCGCGAGGAGATGGGCACCAGCCCGAAAGTATTTTATTTACCCAAATGAGGAGCACTAATTGACAACGGATTTTGTCGCTCTTGAGGGAAAATCAAGAGGCTACCGCTACCTGATAGCGGTCCTGGCCATACTGGCGCTGGCCGGCTTCGTCAGCTTTATTTTGAGCTATATCCAGGGGCACCAGTTGTTCGGCGGCAATAACGTTATTCCCTGGGGCATGCCCATCGTTCTCACCATCTACCTCATCGGGCTTAGCGCCGGCTCGCTCATCCTTTCCTCGCTGACCTATGTTTTTGGTAAAGAGGAATACCGCCCCATTGCCCGGATGGCGGTCTTCCTGGCCATAGTCCTGATATTCGGGGCCATGCTTTCCATCGCCATAGACCTGGGCAGGCCGGAGAAGTTCTGGCGGCTTTTCATGTTCTTTTACATGAACAACATGGCTTCCATGTTCGCCATCAACGGGATACTCTACGGGGGCTACTTCATCATCAGCCTGGTATATCTGGGGATAATCTTCTCCGGCAACCACCGCGCCTCCCGGATAACGGGTATCATCGCCGTAGGTTGGGCTGTCCTGGTGCACATGGGCACGGGGGCGATATTCGGTTTTATCGCCGCCAGAGAAGCCTGGTTCTCGCCGATAAAACCACTGGAGTTTCTGGCCGCGGCGCTTACCTCGGGCGTAGCTCTATTGATTGTCGCCGTGACTCTCACCCTCGCATTAAGCGGCCGGGAGTTGAAAAAAGAGATGGCGGCTTCGCTGGGGCGACTGCTGACTTACTTCATCATCATCCTGCTCGTCTTGATTATCGTGGATAAGTTGACTCACCTCTACTCGCCGCACCGGGAGGCAACGCTGTACCTGCTGACCGGACAATATAGCTGGATTTTCTGGGGTTTCCAGATAGGTCTGGGGGTGGTTATACCGCTGGTTATCTTATTCAATCCACGCATAAATAAGACCGTGGGCTGGGTGGTTACGGCCGCGGCTTCGGTGGTTATCGGTGTTTTCTTTGAAAGGTATTACCTGGTGATTCCGGGGGCGGCCTATCCTATGCAATATTACCCGGGGGAAATACAGGGTGTCTGGGGTGCCACTGGCTCCTTCCCCCTCACCCCGGTGGAAATGGTACTTTCAGTGGGTATAATCGCCTTCCTGATTTTTATTTTCGTCATGGGCCTGAAATACTTGGAACTGCTACCGCCCGCAGAACCGATAAAGGAAGCAGTAAAAGAAGGCGAGGAAGAAGCGGAAAAGGCGGAGAATACCGCCGAGGCGAGTGAAGGACAAAAGGATAAAAATGAACAGTAAAAAAGAGGAAATAAGCCGACGGGAGCTTCTGCAAAAGCTTTCACCGCTCGGCAGGGTGAGTCTCGATGCCGCTAAATGCACGGGCTGCGCACTTTGCACGCAGGAGTGCCCTACCGGCGCATTGACGGTCTCATTAAGCGAAGAGTCCGATACCTTCAGGCTGCTTTTTAAGCACGGCGTCTGCGTGGCCTGCGGCAAGTGCGTTGAAATCTGCCCGGAAAAGGCCCTGCGGGTAGAGCGCCTCCTCGAACCGGATAAACTGGAAGGGCAGTCGGTACTTTTCGAAGACGAAATCGCCCGCTGCTCGAGGTGCGGGTGCGCCATCGGGCCCAAGGCGATGATAGAGAAATTGCAGGCCAGAGTGACGGCTTCCGGTCACTCTATCACGGCACAGTTCGGACTCTGTCCTAAATGTAAGACTCAAACCCAGTTCGGAGATTTAACTGGAGAACATGGACATATTTCTTAGAACCATCGCTATTATCATCGAGGTGCTGATACTGGCCGCGATAACCTACGCCGTGCTCTACGGGGTAAGGCTCACCACCTCCGACCTGGGTATCGGGCCGAAATATAAAAAGGCCATAGTCCTGGCGCTTCTGGCGGTCGGTTTTATCGTCGTTATATTCTTCATCGCCCACCTGACCACGTTTTATCCGGCGGTATGATAATTCAGGGAGGAAATTAAAGGAATATTTTAATGTCTTTAAGCGAACTTTTCTGGGCAGACCAGCTGATTTATATCAAGGATATCTTCCTGCCGATTATCATCGGCGTGCTGGTGTTCGTTCCGGTACTGGTTGCCGTTTTCGTCTTCGGTCTGGGACGCAACTACCGCCTCTGGAAATTAGGGCAGCCGGACGACCGCTCGGGGAACTGGTGGCAAAGGCTATTTACGACCCTGGCGGTAGCGGTGGCTAATATCCGCATTATCCGGAGAAATGAACTGTATCCCGGCATCATGCACGCGCTTATCTTCGGCGGGGCGGCGATTCTGGTACTGGGTAAAATAATCAGGCTGTTTTCATATCTCACCGGCATCACCAACCCCCCGCAGAGCGTCTACCTGTATGCGTCCTGGGCCGCCGAGCTCGGCGCGGTGCTGCTGCTCATCGGCGGCATCATGGCGGTAATCCGCCGGTATATTATCCGTCCGGCACGACTGGACAACAAGCCCGAAGACAGCCTGCTCTACGTCTGGCTCTTCCTCATCGTTCTCACCGGCTTCATGGTGAAGGGATACCGCATCGCTGCCAGCGATACCGCCGCCACGGACTGGGCTACGTGGTCGCCGGTGGGCTATTTGCTTTCGCATATCTTCCCTGCTTTTCTGGTTGAAGCCAAGAATGAAATACTGGTATGGCACCGGGCTATAATTCACACCGTACCGGCCTTTATCCTCCTCGGCTATATCTGGTTAAGCCGTTCCCGACTGCAACATATACTGCTATCGCCCATCAATATATTCTTCCGCTCACTCAAGCCGAAAGGGGCCTTAAGCCCGGTTGACTTCGAGACTACCGAGCTTTTCGGCGTATCCAAAATCGAGGATTACACCTGGAAACAGCTTATGGACCTCGACGCCTGCACCCGCTGCGGGCGCTGCCAGGACGTTTGCCCCGCCAACTTCAGCGGTAAAGCTCTGAATCCCAAGCAGGTTATCCTGGACCTGAAAGACCACCTTTACGAGACTTATCCCGTGCCCTGGCAGAGTAAGCCCGTCGAGTCACGTAAAGACATGATTTCCGAAGTTATTACCGATGAGGTAATCTGGGAATGTACTACCTGCCGCGCCTGTATGGAGGCCTGCCCGGTTTACGTCGAGCACGTCGATAAGATAATAGATATGCGCCGCAACCTGGCCATGGAGCAGAGCCGGTTCCCCGAAGATGTCCAGAACACGCTTAAAAGCCTGGGGGCCAGGGGGCATCCGTTCCGGGGAACGACCGCAACGAGGACCACCTGGTTTGAAGGTCTGGAATTAGAAGAGTTGGGAGATAATAGCAGCCCGGAGATACTGTACTGGGTGGGCTGTACGGGAGCTCTCGAAGACCGGAATATGAGTGTGCCCAGAGCCATGGTCAGTATCCTGCGGGCGGCGGGGGTAAATTTTGCCATACTCGGCGAGGAAGAGAGTTGCTGCGGCGACCCGGCCCGGCGCATGGGGGATGAATACCTGTTCCAGACAATCTGCCAGGGTAATATCGAGATTCTTAAGGCGCACGATGTGAAAAAGATACTCACCGCCTGTCCCCATTGCTTTAACACGCTGAAGCACGAGTACCCGCAGTTCGGGGGTAACTTTGAGGTTATCCACCACACCCAGTTTATCGCCGATTTAATCCGTAACGACAGACTGAAACTCGGTGCGCTGGATAAGGCTAAAATAGCTTACCACGATTCGTGCTACCTGGGACGTTACAACGATATTTACGAGGAGCCCCGGGCAATATTACGGGCTATCAAAGGAATTCAGGGCGTGGAGCTAGGGCGCTGCCGTTCGAACAGCTTCTGCTGCGGCGGGGGCGGCGGCCACATGTGGATGGAAGAGGACCCGGAAAAGCGGGTCAACAACCGGAGAGTCGAGGAGATAATCCAGGCGAAAGTGGATATTGTGGCCACGGCCTGCCC
>Ga0315547_1002914_pt1 | contig 11525 bp, 7 predicted proteins | sample SalMarSW160240MG_2_FD_202542 | JGI IMG/M metagenome (GOLD analysis project Ga0315547, IMG submission 202542) | Salt marsh sediment microbial communities from the Plum Island Ecosystem LTER, Massachusetts, United States - Salt Marsh Sediment SW1601-240 ... | reverse complement strand
CCAGTGGACGGAGGTGACGTCCGACCGTCCTCCTTCGGCATGGGGCTCTCGTACTCCTCGATCATCTGTCCGTTCTTGTCTAAATACTGCAGCTTCAAGCTATCGGAGATGAAGATGACTTGCCCAAGCTCTTCTGTGATATTCCGCCTAGGCACAACCGGCTTCCGGTGAATCTCGAAGTCTCGTTTACACTTGAAGAAGGCAATCGGATCTTGCTCGGCCCATTGCTGATACCAGGCCTGCGATGACGTGCCTTTAGCCTGTTGCCAGGTGTACTGCATTACGGAGCGTGAAGCAGCGAGGAATGCGCTTAAGTAGCAGCGGAACGTGCGTTTATCCTCCTTACCCCCCGTCAGTTTGTCATGGAAGAACGCGGCCTCATCCAGCTTCACTCGAATGCCGCTCATCCGGATCTCCTTCTCGACCTGGTTGCTCGGGGCATTCCTCTGTGTGCCCGAGTTGCCGTTGCTACAGGCCCGACCCATGCCACTCGCGCGCTAGCGCTTCACGGCCTCTTCGTACAACTGTTTCAGATGCTCCATTTCACGGGGTCTTTCCTCACCCGATGTCGCAAAGAAAATGCGCCGTATGGGAAGGGCGTGTATCTCGTATGCATTGACATGGTTATTCGTGCTCGTCAGCCGAAACCGCCACTCCCACAGGGCCGAGTTTAAATGGGCGAGCACGGCGCGAAGATTGTAGGCGGACTCCGCGATGTAGTTGACGCTGTCAAAGCAGAAACGCCCCTCGGGCACCATACAGGCAATGAGCCTTCTGTAGTTGTCCAGCGCAGCATTGCGCTGGAACCCCGGCCTTTCAGTTTCGTGGTCGCGCTTACGGGACCCCTCTGAAAGCTCGCGGAGATAGGCTTCCGTGTGGAGGTACTTCGTCGCTCCCTGTTTGGGCTCGGGTATGAAGTGATAAGGCTGTATGTTTCCCCCTCGAGCAACGGGACTGCCGTCGGCCTCCGCAGAGAGGAGGTGGGCCATCGCCGTCTCGTTGATCTCTCCCTGATTCACTTGACCGATTTCGCGGAAAGGCAGATACACGGGGTGGTCGATCAGCTTAACGGCCAAGTGCCAGTCCTGAGAGTCTGCTAACGGAATGGAAAGGGTGTCCGGGGCAATCCTTGCCAGGCTCTCGTAGGTCGCGGTGTAGCAAGGAGAATCGTCTTCCATGACACGACCCGAGTGCGAGGCCACTGTACCCTGCGATGCTCCGTTCGCATCGACAACGACAATGGCCGTTGGGAGCTTGGCCTCGAGGAAAACCCTTCGATGTGGATCATCTTTCTGAGGGAAGGCCTCGATCCGCCTGAAAAAGAACCGCTCAAGCCAGAACCGCCTAAGCTTCGACGCGTAGCTGTCAGCCAGAAGGGCCATGGGCAATATGAAAGACATGGAGCCCCGGGCAGCGCATAGGTGCAGTGCGCGTGCGAAGAACAGCTCGTAGAGATTCAGTTTCCCTGTTGCAGCCAAGCTCAGGACCTGCTGCCCGCGCACATAGCGCCGTACGAGGGCAAGGTCCTGGCCTGTCTCCTTGTCCGCCAAGACATCGTACGGCGGATTGCCGACGACGGCGTCGAAGCCGGCGTCTGGCTTCTCCTGGACTCCCTGGCCTCGGCGCTCGAAAAAGACCTCCGGGAACTCGACTTCCCAGTGGAAGAAGCGCCTCTCTCGGGCAACATGGCAGGCCAGCGACAGTCGTTCCTGGTCCTCCTGAGAGAGCTTCGTTACGCTCTCCTCGAAGTTGTCGAGCTCAATGTCCCTGCCAAACTGAATGAAATGGCTGGCGTGTTCGATCCCGAAGTGCTCTGCCGTCAGGCTGTCCAGCATCGCCCTGTAGCCCTCGACGCGGGCGTCTGCCGCCCAGTATTCCTCCCGGCTGCGTTCGACGTCCTCGAAACTGGCGTCCGAGAGCTCAGCCACGGTCAGCATATGCTCAACAGCTCTCTTGAGCGAACTGAGGTCAATCCGCTCAAGACCGCCGGCTTGCCTGGTCTCCCTCTGGAGTTCCTCCAGGGTGGAACCAATAAGGCTGTTGCCGCACTTGACGTGGTGGTCGAGGAAGGAGAGCGGGGCGCCAGCGGTGAAGGCGTGGAGCCAGAGGCTGAGCTTGGACAGCTCGACGGCCAGCGGGTTCAAATCCACGCCGTAGAGGCACCGCTTCATCACCATGCGCCGCAGCAGGTTCTCGTCGGTGAGCTTTCCCTCCTCGGCCTCGATGTCCTGCTGCCTCAGCGACTCGACGATCTTGCGCCGGTCCTCGTGTATGCGCTCCAGCACGGGCGAGTCCGGGTACTTGTTCAGCATGGCGGCCAGGCGCGTGGTCATGTAGTCCAGCGCGCCGACCAGGAAGTGCCCGCTTCCCAGCGCGGGGTCGAGCACCTTCAACTCCAGCACGCGCGTGGGGGGATCGTACTCGTGGTCCGGCTGGACGCCCTCGAGCTGGTTGAGCAGGAACTCGCGCCGTTCGCCATCCGACCTCAGGCCGCCCCAGAGTTCCCGCCCGGCGCGGGCCTCATCGGCCGGCTTGTCCTTCAGTACCTCGTCCAGGATTTCATCCCATGGTCGGCGCTCGTCCTGGCTCGCGCCGACCTCCTGCGACAGCTCGTATTCGCCTTCGATGCGGTCCATCTGCGGGCCGATGGTGTTCTCGACGATGTAGCGGACGATGTAGTCGGGGGTGTAGTAGGAGCCCGTGGCCTTGCGCTCGCGTTTGTCGTTGGTCAGGTAGAGGTCGCCCGGCTTCTTGTCCGCCGTGGAGGGATCATCGGCCGGTTTCCAGACAGGCTTGCCCTTCTCGGTGGCCTTGACGAGGTGCGTATCGGCGACGTTGAGCTTGAACTCCAGCAGCCCCTCGTAGACCGACCCAAGGTGGCGGACGCCCAGGTCGCGGAAGTCGATGAAGTCGAGATGGGCGTAGTCGCCTTCCGTCTCGGCGTGGCGAGTAAGGAGCATGACGGCGTCGGCAAGGTACCTGTCCGCGATGGCGTTAGCTTCCAGGAACTCCGCGGCCGGTTTGAGGTCAGGATCGCCGAGCCCGTCCGGGGCGAACAGGCCGCCGTTGTAGCGGGGGACGTTTAGGCCCGAATCGCCGCCGTTAATGATCTCGAACAGGTTGCACAGGTCATCCCACCAGTCCGTCGAACGGGCCCCCAGGGACACGCGGTCACGGAGCGCCTCAAAGACCTCCTCTTTCAGGTGCGCGAGGCTCTTGGTGCGGTAGCCGGCATCGTCGCCGACCGCTATCAGGTCCCTGGCCTCGGCAAAGAGCAGGAAGAAGAGGCGGTAAAGCAGCAGCAGCGTTGCGCCGTAGATGCAGTCCAGTGTCTCTCGGTCGTCCGGCCCGACCTCGACACCCTCCTCATCGCGGAGGTGGCGCAAGAAGCCTTCCGCGATGGCCGGCACCACCGAGTCGAAGATGCGTTCCTTGAGCCTGTCCTCCACCTGCGTGGCGTACTGCTGACTCTCTTCGCGCAGGCGATCCAGGAAACATCGGCCCTGCTCGTCCGGCTCGAAGGCTTCCACGCGAAAAAAGAGGCAGAAGCGTTTGAAGTCTTCGGCGTCCCCGGACCTAAGGATGCCGGCCAGGTCCGCCTCGTAGCAGAGGATTTCGGCGGTTTCAGCGCCGTTGAGGTACAGCCGCCAGGTGCCCCCGTTGGTCAGTATGCCCCAGCACACGCCGGAGTCGCGAAGATAGTCGATGATCTGAAAGTGCGGAGAGCGCCCGCGGTCAGGCCGGCGGTCGCGGGCATCATCGGCGCTACGCTGTTCGAGGGGACGTTCCCAGTACTTGGCCTCGGCCAGGGCCGCCACCTTCTCCATGTAAGGACGGGCGCAGGGCTCCTGGCGGGAGGCGACGGTGCTGCGCGCTTCGCGCTGTTGCTGATCCGTGAGGAACAGGGCGTAGTCCGGGCGGTACTCCCTGTCGAGGGCACGGAAGGTGATCTGGGTCTCGTAGCTCCAGCCGAGGGCATTGAGGACGGGCCGGATGAACTGCTCCTCGGTCTGGGGCTCGTTCAGCGTGGGGAGAGCGTTGGCCTTCTGTTTCAATAGCGCTGAGAGTCCGGCGCGGAGCGTGCCGTAGTCCTGATCCCATTCCGGCAGTTCAGGCAGACGGGTGGCGAGGTAGTGGTCCGAGAACAGGCCCCGATTGGTGGTATATGACGGTCCCATATCTTCTGCGGTAGAGAGCAGCAACCCAGGCTGCAAAGCGGCCTGATTCTACAACGTGACGGGCAAGAGCAGCAAGCTAGCGGCCAGTTCGGGGAGCAGTCAGTCGGCCGGTTCGCCGGCGTGCACATCAGGTGTTCAGAACTGGCGGCCCGCGTTTGGCCTGACGCCCAGGACGTGACCCGGGATCGAGAAGCCAACGCCTTCTCGTGCAGGTTCCTACGGCCACAGCAAGCAAGCACCTGTCCAGTCCCCCAGGAAACCTGAAAGGACCTTCTTGCGGAAGGTTCGTCGGACCGCAGCCAGGGACACAACGAGGCAACAGGAACCTTGCTCATCTTCACGGCCGCTGCCACTTGCGAGCTCCTCAGGGCGCACCACGCTCAGGGAGAACCCAAGAGGATCGGAAAAACGCCGCAGGACGCGCCGGGCCAACCACGAGGCCCTATCGCTGGAGTCGACGACGATGACTCGTTCCCATGGGGGAAGTCCTGCGCAGAACAGGGTCGGTGCGTGGCTCGCCGATGCCAGCTTCAGGTGGGAGCCGGGGAACCACCTGCGCCAGAGGCCGACGGCACCGAGCCGGCCAGGAACCACCAGCAAATCGAAGTCCTGGCAGAGGCGCCTCCCTAGCCTGTAAGGGCTCCCCCTGGCACAGGTCACCTCCGGTTTCTGGTTTCCCGGGAGGGCCATTTGCATTGCCCGTTCGATGTTATGGAGTTGCTTCTGCGCCCTGTCGGCTTCTCGCTTCGCAGCAATCGCGGCACCGACACCAGGTCCCGCAAAAGGCCCTAGGAGGCGCGGGAAGGACGCCAGCGGCAGCTGCGGAGTATAGACAAGCACAGCCACCCGCAGAGGCAAGTGACGCTGAAGGGCCCCGGCAAGTTCCGTGAGGTGCTCCGGCGCATCGCGCATGGTGGCAATGACGCACGCACGGAGCTGCTCTGGCAGAGCAATGTCATTCATCGGTCGTCCCTCGGCCGGCGCTTGCCGGCGCCTCGTCAGCGCGTGCAAGGGCAGGTTCGCCGCCCCGCTGGCGCAGGTGGACCGTCTGCGTGGGGAAAGCAATTGAGAGCCCCAGGTTCTCAAGCGCGCCCATGATGGCAAGGTTGACCCGTTCCTTGGTGGCCAGGTACGCATCCCAGGTGACGTCCCTGGTGAAGTAATAGACCAGGATGTTCAGGCTGAACTCGCCGAAGTCGGTGAACCGGATGAGCATGAACTCCTGGTCGACGCCTTCGTCCCCCTGCAGGATGCCGCGGATAGCTGACACCGCGTTCTGCATCTGGTCCGCCCGCGTGCCGTAGGTGACGCCGATGGTCTGGACGACCCTCCTTTTGGGCATCCTGGACCAGTTGTCTATCACCTCGTTGGCCACCGTCTTGTTGGGGATGGACACCATTGTGGCCGGCCAAGTGCGGATGCGTGTGGTGCGGAATCCTATCTGCTCCACGGTGCCTTCGGTGCCGGCGACCTTGATCCAATCGCCGACCAGAAAGGGCCGGTCCAGGAATATGAAGACCGAGCCGAAGAAGTTCGCCAGGGTGTCCTGAAGCGCCAGAGCGACGGCCAGTCCCCCGATGCCCAACCCCGCCAGGAGGCTGGAGACGCTGTAGCCGAGCAGTTGGACGACCCACAGGAAGCACACGATGGCGATAGTCGCCTTGAGGGCCCGGCGAACCAGCGGCAACAGCTGGTCATCGAGCTTGGACTCGGAGCGTTGCGCATACCCGGCCAGTGAGCCCACGATAGCATCGACTGCCCGGAAGAGGAACCAGACGAGAATCGCTCCCGTCAGAACCTTCATTGCTCCGAACACGAAGGGCTCCACGTCGGGCTCCCGCGGCAGCGGCAGGACGGCGAAGGCCCCCGCGAATCCGGCCAGGACGAACACGTAACCCAATGGCGCCGCAGCTGCTCTGGCCAGCCCGTCGTCGATGGCGAACGGCGTCTTCTCCAGCAGCGGGATGATCCGGCGAGCAAACAGATAGTCGCTGACCTTCTTGAGAATCAGGCCGGCCAGAATGAGCAGGAACGCCGCGCCGAACTGCCAGATGGCAATCCCCATCACTTCATGGCGGCCCCACGACGACAGGTGGGCAGTCAGCTCCGACAGCCGAGCCGGCGCTGCCGCCTGTGCAGCCAATGCGGTGGAGACCCACGGGCGCAATAGCGTTGTGCATACGAACAAGCCAACCGGCGCAATGGCGAAAACGGGAACGCCTCGTGGTCTTCCGGTCATGCGCCCTGGGTCCCTCCGTGCCCTCCTATTGCCCTCTGACGTACTCGGCAAGGTCGAAGATGCTCCTGATTCCGAGCCTGGCTGCATGGTCGCGGCGCATTGTGAGCGTATAGGTGTTGTTGAAGCCGAACGGGTCCAGCCAGACCATGTCGTAGTCCTCAGCGAAGGCCTGTTTCACCGCCTGATAGGCAGCATCGGGGTCTGAGATGACGTCCCGCTTGAGGATGTTGACCAGGCCGGTACCGGTATACTCGGCATAGAGGTCGAGGTCGCCGGACTTGAGCGCGTTGAAGCAGATCATCGTGCCGCCCAGGTTGAGCTTGCGCCTGACCTTGATGTCCGAGGAGCACTCGATGAGGGCAGCAAGCATCTCGCCGAGTACTTCCTGTTCGGTGAAGTGCTTGCTTCCGATCGTCACTGTGCCGGCGGAGCCATCGCCAGGCGATGCATCGGCGGCGAGCAACTCCTGCGAAGTCAGGAACTCCCTGGCGACCTCGGCGGCCTTGCGCCCCTCCTCGTCGACTTCGTAGTTCAACCGCTGCATCGCCGCATCGGAGATCTTCCCACCAAGGCAGTTCAGTATCTCCTCTATTTCCGGGTGCTCCTTCAGCGTCTCGGCCCGCACGAGGGGGGCAGCGTAGTACGGCGGAAAGAAGCCCTTGTCATCGTTCAGGACCAGCAGGTCATAGGCAGGGATACGGCCGTCGGTGGCGAAGGCGTCAATCACGTCCACGGCGCCGTCGGCGACGGCCCTATACATCAGACCCGGATCCATCTGCATGGGTTCGGCTACGAACTCGAATCCGTAGTGCTCGCTCAGCCCCGAGTAGCCGTCGGGCCGGGTGAGGAATTCAGCATCGAAGGCCGCCCGCATCCCTGTGGATGGTCGGCCGTAGCGAATCAACGTCAGGACGATGCCGGCAACGATGACCACGCCGAGAACGATCAGCAGACGGCTCTTGGTCGACATCTCACTCCCCTTCTACTCTGGAATGGTGGCTCTCGCGGATGCCCTCAGGCGTGAGCCAGCGCTCCAGGCGGCCGAGCAGCCAGTCGGCCGTCACGGCCAGCACGGCCGCAGGCACGGTCCCGGCCACCAGGTAATCCATCTGAATGCTTCGAAGGCCCTTCAGTATGAGGTCCCCGAGCCCCCCGGCGCCTATCAGCCCGCACAGGGTAGCAATACCGATGGTCCAGACCGTCGAGATCCGTACTCCCGCCATAATGACGGGCAACGAAAGCGGCAGCTCGACCGAGAACAGTATCTGGATTGGCTTCATGCCCATGCCCGTTGCCACCTCCACCACAGAAGGGTCGACCTGCCGAATGCCGGTGTAGGTGTTCCGCAATATGGGCAGTAGCGCGTATAGCACGAGGGCCACCAGGGCAGGCAGCGTGCCGATGGTGGGCAGGGCCACCAGTGCGAACAGCAACACGATGAAGGATATCAGGGCCAGGCTGGGGACAGTCTGGATGACACCGGCAGCCCCCAGGACAGCCGACACGACTCGGCGCCGCCTTGTGCGTGCCAGATAGATCCCCAGGGGCAGGGCAATCGCCGCGGCGATCGCCATCGCGAAGAACACCAGGAAGGTGTGCTCGTAGGTGCGCCGCAGCATCTCGGGGCCGAGCTTGCGGAAGAACGACAGGACAGTGTTCATGGCGCTCCTCCCGCTTCCCCAAGCACCTCAGTGATAGCTGCCAGGAGGTGTCTCTTAGTCAGATCGCCGAGGTAGCCCGTCCGGTCGTGTACGGGCAGTGCGCTGGCTGCCGTCTTCTTGAAAGCATCGAGCGCTTCGATGAGGGTGTCGGTTGCACGTAGCCGGTCGCCGATGGCCGGTTTCTCCAACCTTACCTCGGCCGCTGGCATCACACTGCGCACCCTCCTGGTCAGCAGCGAGAGTTGAAACCGGTGCTGGCCCAGGAACTGATCCACGAACTCGTTGGCGGGGCTTTCAACCAGGTCGGCCGGGGTGGCCAACTGCTGGAGCCGCCCGGCGTCCAACAGGGCGATCCTGTCGCCCATCTTCGCCGCCTCGAACACGTCATGGGTCACGAAGATGATGGTCTTGCGTATCTCGGACTCGAGAGCGAGGAACTCGTTCTGGAGTTCCTCCCGCGTGATCGGGTCCAGTGCCCCGAACGGCTCATCCATGAGCACTATGGGCGGGTCGGCGGCCAGGGCCCGGGCCACGCCTACCCGCTGACGCTGTCCCCCGCTGAGCTGGACGGGATAGCGGTCCCTGAACTCCTCCGGCTGGAGTCCAACCATAGCCAGAAGGTTGTCGACCCGTTCGGCGATGTGTTCCTTGGGCCACTGGAGGAGCTGGGGCACGACTCCGATGTTCTGCCCAATCGTCATATGGGGGAAAAGGCCGATGTGCTGAATCGCATAGCCGATCCTTCGGCGCAGTCCGATAGGATCCTGGGCCTTAACGTCGGTGCCGTCGATCAGGATTCGGCCAGTTGTCATGTCAATCAATCGGTTGACCATCTTCATCGTGGTCGTCTTGCCGCTGCCACTCGTCCCGAGCAGGACAACAGTCTCCCCCTCGGCCACCTCCAGCGACAGGTCCCGCACGGCCTCAACGCCGCCGGGATAAGTCTTCGACACATGGTCGAATCTAATCACCGTGTGTCCTTTCCAAGTGCCGTGGAGGCTTTTGTTTTAGCCCTTGCGAACTTCGAAGATGCCGACGAGCGCGTGGCCGCGGCCTGCACCTTCCTGCAACTGAAGCTCCAAGCTCCTCAACGTATAGCCCAGCTGAGGCTCGATGATGTTGGCCCTTGGGTCGCCCATTCGCATCCAGGCCACGGCGTCTACGACACGATCGAGTGCCATGATGGCTATCTGAAGGGCCGGAGGAAACGATCGCCAGTTCTTTGTTCGCACGGGGTTTTGCCGCTTCTCAAGGCGTCTCTGACAGTAATCAACGAGATTATTCCAACAGAACTGCTGAGCAGCGAAGTATTGGTTCAGTTCGTCGTGTCCCGGCACCGGGTGCACATGCGCCTTCAAACGTTCGAGGTCCGTACGGACATTGTCTTCGTGCAGGGAGTTGACAGCGCCTCGTACAGGCTTAATCCAGTCGTTGTACTCACGCGTGTCGACGTGCCGTCCAACGAATAGAGAGCAGTCATAGAGGTCCAGCGCACGCACCTGCACCTGGACGTTTGTCGCCGCACGCTGAACCAGAGAGCGCACCTCATCGCCAAGCCAGAACCGCATGGGGAAGTGTTCTGCCTCATCCCTCGACCCGCCTGGCAGCCAGCTCATCGAGTAGTCCAACATCCTGTCGGCCGGCTCATCCCAATAGCACGGCCACTCGATAGAATGCCGCCCCAGCCACTCGCCAACGACCAGCGCCCTTTGGCCAGCATGTTCAACTATCTCACCGAGGAGACGCTCCATTGCGTCGCCATCGATGTGCGAGAAGGAACCGTAAGAACAGAAGTACAGATCAAAAGGCTGCTCGTCTTTCAGCGGGAACCCCTTCGAGAAGTCCCCCTGGCGGAAGACGACATTCGGCCGGTCGGCGTAGGTGAGATTTCCCTGGTTGACCATGGCCTCGCACAAGTCGCAGCCCACGTACTGCTCGATCATGTCGATGGGCAGTGTCCTGGTCTGATTGAGGCGTAGATCGGCTTCCTTCCGCATCAACGATGTAAGTAACCGCAGCCCCTCGCCAGTGCCCGCCCCCAGGTCAGCAACGCGCACCTTGTCGCCCGACCGTTTCTTCCTCTCCACCAGCCTCCGCAGATAGGGCCGTAGGCTCATGCCTCTTATCTGATCCTCCCAGTATATCCTCACGTTGTCGTGCTTGCCGGCAAGTCCGCCGCGATAGGCCTGGTAGTGGCCATCGGAGACGAAATCCGAATAGACCGCTTGAGACTGTTCGCTTTCTGTCATAGCCAGACTCCTTGAAACTGTATGCCGCAAGCACCTGTGAGCTATTTCACGCGAGCCTTCTGGGGTTGTGCTCTGCAACTGATGCCATAGGCTTTCTCAACGTAACAAGCGGCTCTCTGCGCCGTCCCCAGAAGCGAGTGCTCCACAGGTCGGCCTTCATCGCGCAGTGCGTCCGCAAGCATCCGACCAGCAAGTTCATCAATAGCAAACGGATTCTTGCCTACTAAGAAACCGATGTCGTGCTCCAGCATGGGCTCCTGGCGAGCGTTCACGCAGTCGCAACGCTCGGTGACGGAATACATGTGGAGAACGTGGATGATGTTCTCCCATCTGCCGTTCATCAGGCCCATCGTGTAGTCCGACATGCGCAGAGGGAGTGTGTCCTCACCGCGCTGCCAGTCCGTAATATCTTCCCCCTGAAGCGTAACGGCCCCGCGCTCCAGTGCGCAGACGGCTTCGCATTCACCACAGCCGATGCAAAGCTCCGGATCGACGACAGGACAGGGATCGTCGTCGCAGAGCTGCAAAGCGCCTTCCGGGCAGCTCTCCACGCAGCGCCCACATCGTGTGCAAAGCTCAGCATCGAACCGAGGCAGCAATGACTGGTGCATACGCAGCTTGCCGCGCAGCGCCGAGCAACCCATCGCGATGCTCTTCACACAGCCCGCCACTCCGGCCAGGCCGTGCAGAGTCAGGTGAGCATGGTTTATCACGAAGTCGGCGGCAGCAAATCCTCCAGCAAGGTAGAAATCCTTGAAGCGACCGATGCCAGCCAGTTGGTTCTGCTGTTGCTCTTGTTGGAAGTCGAGCTGCCCGGGCACAGCAGTAGATGGCCGATCCAGCACAACGAAGGGGACCCCGGCATCGCCCTCCGTGGACCAGCCATGTCGTCGTGCCAGTCGCATGTAAGTGGACGCATCGCCCATCGGGTTCTCCCTGTGCCCGCGAGCTCCTGTGTATGCAACGGTTGTGTCGCCGGCCACGACTGCGGACGCGCCCCGCGTTCGCAAAAACCTAATGCTGCCCGCCATGTATTCCGGCCTCATGTGCGTCACGCACCTCGGCTCCCCGATGTGAACTTTGAGCAGACCTTGCCCCGCCGTGGTGCCAGGATGAACAGCACAAAGCGCTTCGTAGACGGCCTCGTTAACTCTGTCGGCCGTTGACCCTTCTGCCCGCCGCAAGTCCGTGTTGACGA
>Ga0315547_1002913_pt1 | contig 11525 bp, 13 predicted proteins | sample SalMarSW160240MG_2_FD_202542 | JGI IMG/M metagenome (GOLD analysis project Ga0315547, IMG submission 202542) | Salt marsh sediment microbial communities from the Plum Island Ecosystem LTER, Massachusetts, United States - Salt Marsh Sediment SW1601-240 ... | reverse complement strand
GAATCATTGTATTCAATCTCCCGGTAAGTAAGTCCCACCTGATCGATCCTCAAGATGAAGATGTTTCAGGATTCTACCCCTTGTTGCCTATGATTTCCAGATCTCTCTCCTTTACCTGACGAGAGAAAGTACGGAGTCTCTCCCGATACCAAGCAGGTTTTCCTGATGAGGCTGCAGTCGGGCAAGGAACTGTTCCGTCCCGTGATCATAGTGTTCGGTCATCGATAAGGTGCGGTGACCGGTAAGTTTTTGCAGATCCGCATCAGCCACCAAAGAACGGAGGTTCGAGTTCACGAAATGTCGCCAGGAGTGGAATGACAAATTCCGTTCTAATCTATCGGTATCTGAAATTCCAATATTCTCAAGTGCACGGTACAGTCTCTTCAGCACCACCTTGTGATCGATAGGTCGATACAGACTGTCGCCGTGAAACACAATTGTGTCGGGTTCCACCAATCGATCAAATTTCTTCAGCAGAATGAAACAATCATACACTACGCCAGGAATAGACACAGTACGCTGGGATTTTGCTTTGGGTTCCTTCAGCCCGTATTTCCGGTCCCAGGAACAGTTGATCTCGACGAAGTCAGGGTGAACACAGTGCCAGCGGATCGCCTGGATCTCCCCGAGCCGTAGACCTGTCACGCCTGCCAGGATATTCAAACAGTAATGAAAAAGGCTCCGGTCCCACATAGTGTTAAAACTCTCGGGATCGAATAGCCGGCGGAACTCTACCAGAGTCAGAATCCCCTTTTCCCTGGTATCCTCAGGAAGTTTCTCTACATCCACTCCCGGATTGTCTTGGATGAGTCGTTGGCGCTTGGCTTCCTTGAGCATAATTTTGAGAACCGTCAATGCTCTGTTCGCCGTGACTGCGGAGTGTCGGTTCTTTAGCGCTACCGCCCAGTTCTCGATATCAGTTGTCGATATTGAGCCGATAGATCGCCGGCCGAAATAAGGCAGAATGTGGTTCTGAAGGTACGCCCGTTGTTGCTCGGCGTAGGATCTGGAATAATGACCACGGTTCCGTTTGCGATGCAGATACTCACACTGATCCCACAGAAACCATGTCTTGGCGTAGTCGCTGAACTTCTGCCCTGGCGAAAGATTGCCAACCTCCCTGTTGATTTGCTCGTATGCCCATCGCTCCGCCTCCGCTCGGGTTGTCCGTCACTGACGGTGGTACCCAATAACGTCTTGCAGTGAGGTATAGTGCAACTTCGAAGAAGAAGGCGATGAAGGGGGGTAACTGTAACTTCTGGTGTAGAAAAACGATACGTAGTTTCAGCCGACCTCATCCGCGACGATGATCCCACTCATTATTAGGGCCCACCACCGTTAAAAAGGTTTCGGGGACCACCGGCAATGAGGTGTCTTACCGGAACTGACAGCGGTCATCCGCCGGCCGTACTCATCTCGAAATTGAATATAGTAGATGAAGCGTTTTTTCCTACGGGTAGGTCTACGATAGACGGTAAATGGCTTATGCATAGCGAGCAGTCCCCCTCAGTAACAATAGTCTCTAAGGGAAAACTGCTCACAATTTGCTTACAATTAAACGGTTTTGTTCAACCGCAATTGTTGTAGGGAACTCTAACTTCCTTCCCTACAAAGATTTAATTCGGGCTGGGCGGATTTGAACCGCCGACCCCACGCCCCCCAGTCCTGGCATAGGAATTTCCTCAAATTTTCGTGTCCTTTCGTGAATACCTGGCACGATAAGTACCCGAAGGCTGCGGTTCCAGGATGGCAATGCTGACCATGGTCTGAAAGCTGGCGATGGAAGCTCAGAAGACCTGGCGCCGGTTAAGGGGATATCAGCAGATCAGAGATTTTGGAGCTTCGTGTGGATCTATCTTATCAGCGTGTCGATCTTTGTGCGATCTCGATAAGAGATCTAAGCGCCTTATTTACAGCCTCTTCGGTGGGAAAAGCTTTCGCTACCTCCGGGTTAAGAAGGACTAAATTCGTTCCTTTTCGATAATTGTCCAAATATTTTCCTCGGACCCCATGGCCAAGGTCCCCACGCTTATACTCTGGACGTATATCGTCAGATTTGTTCTTGTTCATAGATCTTCACCTCTTTTCTTGTCATCAAACGTGCGCTGATGATCCTGCATCGATCTTCTCGATCAGTATGCGAAACGACCAAGAAGCGGTTAAATCTGGAGAGCCCAAAAGTAAGATATCTTTGCTCGCTCATAGAATGATCGGGATTGGCAAACGTAATAGCCAATGGATCGCCAAAAACCGTCCCAGCTTCCTGAAAAGTAACACCATGTTTCCGTTCATTCGCAACGGCCTTTTCAGGATCCCATACGAATTCCATTCGCTTCCTTCATTCTTTGGTAATGTTTAATCCAACATGCGAAATCTCCAGGGGCAGCCGCGTCATTTTCCCCTTGGATTCATAATACCAAGGACAACCAGGATAGAACAGCAGCTGGAGAAAACAATTCAATCCAATTGATCACAACTTCGCTGCAATAAAAAAACCTTGCCGGCAAGAAACTACGTTCCTGTTCACCTCAACCCACGAGGTTATGGAATCGGGCTGGGCGGATTTGAACCGCCGACCCCACGCCTCTGGCCGGGCGTCCCCCGACATCCTAGCCCATTTCCCCTTATTACGGGCGGTGCGCCGAAGCGCGGCGTATAGCCCATACCGCCGGATACATTGAACTCGGTGGGGTGGGAAATGCTGCGGCAGTTAAACATTTGCATCGCGGCTGGTGCCGACCTATAATAGTTACTTGAGGAAAACATGTCTTTAGTCGATCATAAACAGCTCAGACCCGATGTCGCCGCCTATATGAAAAAAGCAAAAAAAATGCAGACCATGCAGGGACTAAAATATCTGATCTTCCATCCCAATTTTAAAACATCTTTCTTGAAACTGAAACAGCAGCTCGAAGAGGATAATGACCGCCTCTTGATAAGCGGCACCATTGACATGAAAAACGCACGGATACATTTCCCTGACTATAAAACGCGGCTATATCATGCCCGGGTGACCCGTGCCGTGGTAGAGGGCGCCATGCGGAAAGCACTTAAGGGATATGTAGAAAGCCAGAACGTCAAAATTGCACGAGTTCGTGCCGGCGATATGCCTGCAGAGTGGACCGTTCCCAGGGATGACCGGGGTGGGCGGGATATTTTGTATATCCACGGTGGAGGATTCAACCTTTGTTCAGCGGCCACGCATCGTAGTATGAACGCGCGCCTGTCGTCTCTTTCGAACATAAGAATCTTGTCTATCGATTATCGGCTTGCTCCCGAGCACAAGCATCCCGCGGCTCTGGATGATTGCCTTCACGCTTTCCAATGGCTTATCGATCAGGGGTACCCACCGGAAAAGATCATCCTGGCAGGAGACTCCGCTGGAGGCTCTCTGGTCCTCGCCACCCTCCATTGTTTGAAACAACAGAAAAGAAACTTGCCAGGCGCAGCGGTGTGCATTTCTCCCTTTGCCGATTGGACCTTCCCGGGCAAGTCCTGGTTTGATAACGCGCTCACTGATCCTATTGTCTGCGACTTGCCGGTAGCCTACTTCGGCAGATGTTATCTCGAGCTGTCCGGGGTAGAATTGGACGACCCTCTGATTTCCCCTGTATACGGAGACTACACGGGCTTTCCTCCTTTGCTGCTCGTCGTATCCAGAAGTGAGATGTGTTATGACGATTCAAAACGAATCGCCGAAAAGGCGATGAGGGCCAACGTGGAAGTCAGGTTGGAGGAATGGGATGACATGATCCACGTCTTCCCATTGTTCAGTCTGGCCGCCGGATGGTCTGAGGTGGATGAAGCCCTGACCAAGATAACTGCTTTCATCGATGAGAAACTGGGGGAGTGAGTGTGATGCTAATGACGGGGAAATTTTCTATATGTTATCTTACCCCCCAATTCCGAACACATTTTCGTTATAGCGCAAGTAATACAGTTAGGTTGAGTCGAAATCAATCCTGTACTTGACTTCTTATTGTATTTCACTTATTGAGATATATGATGAAAAGTTTAGATGAAATAGTTTTTGAGGTTACCCAGGAAGACGATGGCGGATTTGTCGCTGAGTGCTTGAACGAAGACATCTTCACTCAAGCAGATACTTGGCTGGAGTTGCGGCAGAACGTGAAAGACGCGGTATCTGCATTCTATTTTGATCAGTCGGGACCGTCTTCAATCCGGCTTCACTTAGTTCGAGATGAACTTCTGGCATTGAAATGAAAATCCCTCGAGATCTCAGTGGGAGAGAGCTCGTACAAATACTAACTAAAAACCTGGACTACAAGATTATTCATCAACGGGGAAGCCATATGGTCTTGGAGACCGGCGGGCCCTCCCAGCATAGAATCACTATTCCAGACCACAAGGCTCTGCGAATTGGAACGTTGAGTGCGATCGTAAAAGCCGTAGCCCGACATAAAGGAGTTCCGAAAGAAGAGATTGCTGCACTTCTTAAGCTAACTTGAATCATCCTTTGGTACTACTATTTCCTCGCAACTTCGCTAAACAAAAAAAACCTTGCCGGCAGGAAACTGCGTTCCCGTTCACCTCAACCGACAAGGTTATGGAATCGGGCTGGGCGGATTTGAACCGCCGACCCCACGCCCCCCAGACGTGTACGCTAACCAACTGCGCTACAGCCCGCTGCATAAAACTGCAGGTTGTGGAGTCTATCACGGGCTCAAAGCCCATGTCAACAAGACTCCAATTGCGACCCGCCTCCTGCGATTGCCCGCAGGATTCTGGACCGGCCAGCCGCTAAACCGACTCCCCAGCTTCGTTCCCCAGCCGGGGCATAAACTCGGGGAATTCATACTCGATACGGCCGTTTTCTCTGACCTGCATCACCGTATAGCCGTTCCGAGCCATGTCATCAAGCATCTTCTCCGCCTCTTGAATCGAAAGCTCGGTCTTCAGAGCGACCAAGGCGGGAGTAACGATCCCGTTTTCTTCCTTAGCAGCTAGAAGGATCTGCTTTTCACTAGAGGCGATGCTCCTTTTCTTGGACTCAGCCACAGCCGGTCTGGTATATCTTGCCGCTACCAGACGGCGGATTCCTTCGACCATGGGCATGACTCCGACGAAAAGCAGAGGGAAGATGAAGAACCAAAAACCGGTAACCGACCAGGCGATGCCGAAGGCGATCGTGAAGATGATGCCGGATGTCAGAGAAGCCTCGGCGGATTTCCTCCTCTTGTGATACCTGCGTTGGAGTTCGTCGTCCGCCTCATCGTATCGATCCATTAACAATTATGGTACTCAAGACCGCGAATAAAGTCAATTTTCCTGTTTTGAAGAATTCCCTGAATGGTCTATACTGTGCATTAACGTGCATCAGCAATTGGGTAGAGAGGTTTGAAGGTGGCAAAAAAGAAATCGGATTCTCAGAGAACCAGGTTGGAAAAGGAACTGAGTACGGCGATCAAGCAGATAGACGAGGATGGGCTGATCTTCCTGCTTCAGCAGACCCAGATCCTGACCCACAACGCCCGGGTGGATAAGCTCAACCGTGAGATCGTAGAGCTGGAGCAGAAAAAGACAAAAAGCGGCAAAACCAAAACCGCGCCCCGTACACCCGCTGCAGCCGCCGCAGTCACCATCGATGAGTCGGAGAACGGGAAAGCCTTCTTCCTGACCCTTGGCGGTACCCGGAAGATAATGGATTTGGAAGAGATGCGCCGATTGGTAAAGATCTGCTACTCCACCGAAACCAAGACGGACGCCCTGAAGCAGCTGTACACGGTCTTCACCCGTGAGCGGGGAGATGTCCTGGCCGACGCCAAGATCAGCGGACCCGGAAGCCCCATCATCGAGGGACTGTTTCACGCCATCCGCAGCACCTACCAGCTGAAAGACCGCTAAGCCGCGAGTCTACTTTTCATGGAAGCCCGCCATGCCCTTGATCTCGGGGGCCTGACCGGTATCCTCCTCGATGCCCCGGTGCACGATAGCCGCCACACCCGTGGCCAGCCCAAAGAGGTTGATGAAGCCGGTGGCATCCCCGTGATCGTAGGAACTGGCGCCGAAAGAGGCCAGATCCTGGAGGTAGAGGGAGTACGGTGATTTGCGGCCCGCCACGATCACATTGCCTTTGTACAGGACCAGGCGCACCGTGCCGCTGGTGTACTCGGAGATCTTTTCCATGAACGCTTCCAGGCTCTCTCGTAGAGGGGTGAACCATTTCCCCGAGTAGACCAGCTCGGAATAGCGCATGGCAAGCATGCGTTTGAAGTGAAGCGCATCCGCATCCAAAGTGATCTGCTCCAGCTCTCGGATGCCGGCGTGCAAGATCGTTCCCCCGGGTGTCTCGTAGACGCCGCGGCTCTTCATGCCCACCTGCCGGGTCTCCACCATGTCCACCCGGCCGATGCCGTTTTCAGCACCTATGTGGTTCAGCTCCTCTACCAGGGCGAGGGAGGACATCTTCTTTCCGTTCAAGGCCACGGGAAACCCCTTCTCGAACTGTACCGTGATCTCGGTCTCCCGGTCGGGAGCTTCCTGGGGACTCTTGGTGCGCTGGAACATGTCTTCCTTGGGCCGGCTCCAGGGATCCTCCAGATCGCCCCCTTCGTGACTGATGTGCCAAAGGTTCTCATCCCGGGAGTAGATCTTCTCCTTGGTGATCTTTCCCAGATCGATCTTGTGGGCTTTTGCGTAGTCGATGGCTTCCTCCCGTGAGCGGATGTCCCATATGCGCCAGGGAGCGATCACCTTCAGGTGCGGTGCCAGGGCTTTGTAGGTGAGCTCGAAGCGGACCTGGTCGTTGCCCTTGCCGGTGCAGCCGTGGGCTACCGCATCGGCTCCCTCTTTCAGAGCAACCTCCACCTGATGCTTGGCCTGAAGGGGCCTGGCGATCGAGGTGCCCAATAGGTACTTCTCCTCGTAGATCGCTCCTGCCCGAAGAACCGGAAACAGATAGTCCTTGACGAACTCTTCCCTGACATCGAGCACGTACAGCTTCGAGGCTCCCGAAGCCTTGGCCTTTGTTTCCAGACCGGTCAGGTCATCCTCCTGGCCGACATTGGAACACATGGCGATGACTTCGGCGTTGGGGTAGTGCTCCCGCAGCCACGGAATAATGATCGAGGTATCCAGGCCTCCCGAATAGGCCAGCACGATTTTCTTTATTTCATCCATAATACTTCCTTCCCCTCAAGTTATGTACTGAGTTCGATTTCTCCGGAGTTGAGTTTGTCGAACACCCGGGCCATTATGGCAATTCCCGTATCGATCTCCTCGGTGCCGATGATCAGAGGCGGGGCGATGCGCAGGATGTTTTGTCCCGATCGGAGGATCAACATGCCCTCCTCCCGGAAAGCCTGAAGCAGCGCCGGCATGGAGTCGGCATTCTCCGCTCTTTGCGGCAGCCGTTCCTGCAGGACTTCTATGCCCAGAAGGAGTCCGCGGCCGCGCAGACCGCCTAGAAAAGAATATCCCTTGGCCAGAGCTTCCAGCTTTTCTGCCAGATACTCCCCCTTGTCCCGGATCTGAGCAATAAACTGAGGATTGGACAGGATGTCCCAGACCTTGGAGGCCACTGCTGTGGTGACCGGACCGCCGCCGAAGGTGGTCCCGTGGTCTCCCACGTGAATCAAGGTATTGATCTTTTCCGGGATCAGAACCGCTGACAGGGGAAGGCCGGCGGCCAGGGGTTTGGCCAGGGTAATGATGTCCGGTTCCAGGCCGACCTCGGTCGAAGCGTAGAAACTGCCCGTCCGACTCAAACCGGTCTGGACCTCATCGGCGATCAGGATCAGATCGTGCATCCGGCACAGCCGGTTGAGGGCGGCGGCGAACTCCCGGCTCATCCCCGACAGGCCTCCCTCGCCCTGAATCACCTCCACGATGACCCCGGCAAAACTCTCATCCAGAGCCTTTTCCAAGCCATCCGTGTCGTTGTACTCGGCCACTTCCACACCGGGAACCAGGGGCAGGAAGGGAGCCTGGTACTTCGCATTCGGGGTGACGGACAGGGCGCCCATGGTGCGGCCGTGAAAGCTGTCCGAAAAGCAGAGCAGCTTATGGTGCCCCTCCCCCTTCCTGCGCAGGGCGTACAGACGGGCATACTTCAGAGCCGTCTCGTTGGCTTCCGAACCGCTGTTGAGAAACTGCACGGCCTGGAAATCGCCGCTGGCCCCATGCACTCCGTGCGCTATCATCTTGGTTGCCAGTTCGAGGGCCGGTTCGGTAATAAAGAGGTTGGAGATGTGGACGAGCTTCTTCATCTGCCGGCAGGCGATCTCTGCCAGGTCTTCTCTTCCGTATCCCAGGGCATTGACCGCAATCCCACCTGTGAAATCCAAATACCGTCGACCTGCAGCGTCCTCCAACCAGACCCCGTCCCCTTTGCTGATCATCAGCAGCTCCGGCGAGAAACAGTTGGGAAGCGGGTGCTCCTTGATCAATGCCGTATCTCTACTCATAACGATTGCTCCTTCACTCTTCTATAGATGAATACAGGTACCCATTCCGCCCTCCAGCAGAGCCCGAAGGGATCCCCGTCCGCAGAACTGTCCGATGATGACTTGCCCCACTCCATGTTTCAGCGCCTCCACAGCCGAGGTGACCTTGGGGATCATGCCTCCAGTGATGGTGCCAGCGGCGATCTCCCGGCGCACCTCGTCCCGGTTCAGGCTCTTCAATACCTGGCCGTCCTTCAGCACTCCGGGGATGTCGGAGATGAAGACCAGGCTATTACTGTTCAGCCTGCAGGCGACTTCGAAGGCTACGGCATCGGCGTTGATGTTCACCCCCACCCCTCTTTTGTCCATGGAGGTCGAGGACAGAACCGGGAGAAAGCCGGCTGTAAACAGCGCCACCAGCAATCGGGGGTCCACCTCGGCCACGTTCCCCGTTCGGGTTTCTTTGCCGTCCACCCTTCCCAGGGTGCGGCCGCTGAAGGTTTTTCCATCGGCGCCGCACAACCCCACCGCGGGCAGACCGCAGGATTGAAAGAAACGGACCAGGTGTTTGTTCACCTTTCCCGACAGGATCATCTCCACCACATCCATCTCCTCGCTTAAGGTGATCCGGATGCCTTCATGAAAGCGGGGCTCGAAACCGAGCTGCTTGCTGATGCGGGTCACTTCCGCTCCCCCTCCGTGTACGATCAGAGCGTAGTGGCCGGCTATCAGATCCTTCAGGTCCGCGGCAAAGGGACGCAGCTGCTCCAGGTCTTCGGCGGTCTTGCCGCCGATCTTCACCGTGATCACCTTCTTTGTAAGCCCCAGGGTATCCACAGGCACCTCGGTTCCGCTTTTTCAGATTTCCCCTGCCAGGGACAAGCCGCTGGTCTCAGGGAACCCCATCCGGACATTCATGTTCTGAACAGCCTGACCGGAGGCACCTTTCATCAGGTTGTCGAGAACCGAGAAGAGAATCAGGGTGCTGCCTTCTATATGCCAGCCGATATCGCAGCGGTTGGAACCGCGCACCTCGGCGGTTTGAGGAATTCCACTACCCCTGAGGCCGATGAAGGGTGCTGCGCCGTAGGCGGAGTCAAAGAACGCAGCAACCTCCTGCTCTGTGATGCTTCGGGACAGGGGAACCATAATAGTGGAGCTCATCCCCTTTCTCAGGGGGGCGAGGTGGGGAACGAAGAGGATCGACGCTTCTGGGGCTTCGCCTCGAAGCTGCTCCTCCATCTCCGAGACATGCCGGTGCCGCTTTCCCGGCGCGTAAGCACAGGCATTTTCGCTGCGTTCGCAGAACAGGTACTCCGCCTTCACCTTTCGGCCGGCTCCGGAGATTCCGGAGATCGAGCTCACATGAATCTCCCCGCCGATCAAACCAGCCCGGGCCACGGGAAGCAGGGGCAGCAGTACCGAGGTGGGATAACAGCCGGGATTGGCGATCAGATCGCTGGAGCGAACATCTTCTCGGTACCACTCTGTCAGCCCGTAGACAGCCTGGTTGAGCAGATCGGCCCGTGGCGGCGGCGAGCCATAGGAGGCCTGGAAGGTTTCGATGCTCTTCAAGCGAAAATCGGCGGACAGATCGATGATCACCGACTTCCCCAGAAATGGAGCACAGAGACGGGCCGATTCGAGATGGGGCAGAGCGGAAAACACCACCTCCGGATTCTGATCCTGTGCTGCTTCGAGGCTCTGGAGAGTCCCTCCATCAGGGATCTTTGCTTTCGGATCCTGAAATCCGGGATCCACTTCGGTTAGTTTCCGGCCCGCTTTCGAGGAGGAGACCGGTAGGATCTGATCGACGTCGGGATGCTCGGCGAGGAGCCGAGCCAGAAGCAACCCGGTGTACCCGGTGGTCCCTAGGATGGCAGCTTTCATTCCACCTCCTCCTCCAGGCCGGGAATGTGCTCCCGCAGGGCCTGGAAGAGCCGGCTGCAGGACACTCCGTCCCTAGGAATGAGCAGGATGGTATCGTCCCCGGCGATGGTTCCCAGCACTTCCCGGATGTTCAGATTGTCGATGGCAAAAGCCACGGTGGAAGCGTGCCCGGGCAGAGTCTTCACCACACCCTGGGGCCCTGAGAATTCGATCGAGATGAAGCCCCTGCGGAAATCCTCCACCAGGCTCTTGTCCGACCCCACCTTGCTGGCGGAATCGGAGAAGGTATATATATACCCCCCCTTGCCGTCCGGGATCTTTCCTACCTTCAGGTATTTCAGATCCCGGGACAGGGTCGCCTGGGTGACGTTGAAGCCCTCCTCGGATAGGAAGTTGAGCAGCACTTCCTGGCTGTTGATCTTCCGGGTTTCAATGATGTGTCGCAACCGGGCAAGGCGTACAGACCGTTCCATAATCGTTGTCCTGCATGTTTATGATATATAGCTGTATATTTTTACATTATTCACAAGAGAAAGACAAGGATCATTTCACGAGGGATTCTGGACTCGCCGACTTGCCGCACCGGCTGTCCTAGGGTACCTTGTAGCCATGGAGCAGGAAACGCAGCTGCTGAAGAGCCTCGGCTTTCCGGATCTTCGATTCCACAGCGCCTTCAACCACTTCGACTTCAAGCGCCCCGGCCGGAGGATCCTGGTCATCGGCCCTATGGGCTCGGGGAAAACCGAGTACAGTGCCCGCGTGTGGCGGGATTCTCAGGTTGCCCAGAGAAAAACCGGATTGGTTCGGGAGATGACCACAGCCTCGGGAGCGGATCGCCGAAAGGTGTTTTTCATCCGTTCGATGCTGGACAAGGAGAGATTTCCCGACTACCCCGCAGACGCCCTGCCCTACCGAAACGGATATGAACGCTGCGGCGATTACACCGCAGACATTAGAGATTCCTTCGAGCTGGAAGCGGTCATCGCCAAACATCCGGAGGTAGGCACCTGGATCGTCGATGAAGCTGCCTTTTACGAGGAACGTCTGGCCTATGTGGTCGAAAACGATTCTCGGCTGCGGGGAACGGTGTTCATCTTTCCCTCGCTGATCCTCAATTTCCGTCGAGAGATTTTCAACGCCACCGCCAGACTGCTCCTCGAAACGGCCACCGACATCTTTCCATTAACGGCCTACTGCGAGCACGGTGAATGTCTGGAAGACTCTCTGAAC
>Ga0315547_1002911_pt1 | contig 11527 bp, 6 predicted proteins | sample SalMarSW160240MG_2_FD_202542 | JGI IMG/M metagenome (GOLD analysis project Ga0315547, IMG submission 202542) | Salt marsh sediment microbial communities from the Plum Island Ecosystem LTER, Massachusetts, United States - Salt Marsh Sediment SW1601-240 ... | reverse complement strand
CCCTTCCCGCTGATGAACCACCTGAGAGAATCACCGAATGAATCATTGAGTTGCTCTGGTGTAAGCTCAACGTTGACATTCGGATAGCCAAGCTTGCGCTTAACATAATCGATGATTGCCTCCCTGTCGCGGGGAAGCTCGTACTCAGCCGACATTACAACCTCCACCACGAAAAATAATCCCCTTGGGGCGAGTTGCCCCACCCCAAGGAACTTAGTTCCCTACCACTACGCGCTGTATGTCACGTCACCAACATCGAGGCAGTCGATCAGACCCTTGCCTGATGCTGATCCGCCAGCCAGATAGACCGTCTCGTCTGCTGCATCCGTCAAGGTGCAGGCAAAGTGGCCATCTGCATCGGTCACTATGTATAGCGCGTTTGAGGCGGCACCGCTCTGTATCGTGCCCTTGGTAGCCGTGTTCAGTGTTGCATTGGCAGCCACGGTGGCGCAGTAAGCGTCATCGAACGCTCCCAGAACCAACTCAACCGCGTCGTCAATCGGGATACCGTACTGATCCACGATCCTCAGTTCGATTGCCGATGTGGTTGCACCACCTGTCGCGTCCGGTGTGGCAACCCACTCCACCGTGTAGACCTTGAGATCTCCAGCTTCGTACTCGATCTCCAGGACAACATCGGCCTCATCCTTCAACGCGATTATGTCGTTGGCTACCGCGTTGCTGATTACCACCGTGGCTCCGGCTTCAATCGAGAAATAGCGCGTCTCAATGAAGTGGGGATCTGACCCGTTATTTGTAACTCTCAGTTTCATAATGTTACCTCCATTTGGAGAATTAGAAAAATCCGTCTAGTAATCTTTCATCTAACCACCTGGGCTAGCTTTACTACATCCAGTCGGGAGAGCCGGGTATGCTACTTTTCTTTTCTCCCCTTACCGGATACTTTCTCCGACTTTGTTTCAGCACCTTTGGCAGGTGTCTCCACTTTTTCTGACTTGATCTCCGGCTTCTTTGGTCCCGGCCTTTTGTACTGCTCCAGATCCGGTTGGTCATCGAAGTCACCTTCGATCACAGTATCCGGGCCGAGACTGGCGCACATCTGCTTGCCGTTGCCCACGCGCCAGCGAACAACCTTCGTTACCTGAGCACGGTCGTTTTTGTCTTCGGGCAACAGAGACCGCTTGATCCAATATTTCTTCCTTGCCATGACTTCCTCCAGTTTGAAAGAAAAAAGGGAGAGGGCAGTCCGGCTGCACCTCTCCCTTCGGTACACTGCCCACAGTTCGAGGGCTTAACGCCTTACAGCTTCCACGTCACTCACGTTACAGGTTGTTGACCGTAACGGTGCCGTAGAAATTCTGCCGCAGCCGCTTTGTGGCATACCTGGTACGCAGCCCTTTCCTGAACCCTTGATCGTCGGGGTGCAGGAACGTAGTCGTCATCTCCAGCGGCACGTATGGTGCCCAAACGTAGCCCGCATCCATGAAGGACCGACCACGTAGACCAAGAAGCATCTTGTTGCTGGTGAAGAACGGATCCTGGTAAACCACCCAACGGTTCATCAGGGTGCCGACCTTGAAAACTCCGAAGTTGCTGGTCAGCGGTCCGTAACTCGGTGGCACCATGATCGCATCCATCGGAGCGGTCGGACTCTGGGCGATTCCACTGGAGTAGAATGGCCTGAAATCCTGGTGCGTGGTCAACTGGCTGATCAGCGAGCAGATTTCCGGCGAAGTCACGATGAAGTTTGCGGGTGCCCGCAGAGTCTTCTTGTGAATCTGGTTCGACACGCCCGAAAGGACGGTAACCAGGGACCGGATATGATCTAGCTCACTGGTGCCAGCGGGCACCGAGCGATCCCATGTATCTGTCGTGAGGGTTGCCCACTCCAACAGATCCATGACGATCTCGCGGTCCAGTTCCAGAGTTGCTTCCTGGCTGATACCGGTGATCAGTTCAGATTCCGCGTCCATGCCGTGCATTGCCCGCAGATCGTCGCTGGCCTCGGGGGACCAACGTACCTTGAGCTTCCGGCTCTCGGCATGCACAGTTTCCATGGCGAGTTCCAGGTAAACCTCTGGAATCTTGTCGTTGAATTCGCTGTTGTACCGGTAGTACACCTTGACGCTGTTACCGGCAGTCGGGTCGGCGCTGAACTTGAAGGCGGTGATTGCACCACTGGTGTAGTTGATCACACCAGCGGACACCTGCGGGGAAGCTGCGAAGCTTCCCGCTCCATCGTCCACGCCCGTCTGGTCAACGGTGCCGTCAGGCTGCTCATCCTTGACGGTGACCGACCACCCCTTCGTCGCGTCCAGCGGACGAACTGGGGTCCAGAGTGCTGTGTAGGCACCGGCACCACTCGGACCCCACTCGGAACCGGAGGCGCTGGCCACGGCTACTTCGCCATCCACGTACTCCGAAGAGTAGTAGCGGTCGAAATTGGCGATCATTTCGTCGCCTGAAGCCGTCGGTCCCTTCGAGGACCCGTACAGGTACTTGAAGAAGAAGACCGCTCCGACAGGAGCCGTCATCGGTTGGACGCTGACGATCTCGTTGGCGATCAGGTTCGGGAACACTTTGCGAAGAATCGGAAAGATGAACTTCGTGAAATACGCGATGTTGCTGGTGCGCGTATCATCTTCCTGGATTTTCCGCATGTGCCGAACTTGATTCTCGATCAAGATCGCTGTCACGCCACGTTTGTAGGGGTCGTTTATCCCACGGAGCAGCGGAGCCCACTTTCCGGCCAACTGAGCCACGTATGACTTGTCGTGGATCGTATTGGCCCCCATTTCCGTGAGAAGCTGCATGTTACGAGCTTCCATGTTCATCCTCCTTGGTTATACGGGGGCAAGGCAGGCCCCGCCAGTGATTACTGCGAAACCTCCGAATTTACTCCAGAGATATCTGCGATTTCCTGAATTGATACACCGAAGATTTCTGACTCACTATCCTCGGTAATCTGTCCTGGTGATGTCTCACGATGTCCGAGTTCATCTTCTGCCGGATCACGCTCGCGGCCCCTGGCTGTTCGCGCACGTATCCGGGCCATTTCATCGGCGTCACGCTCATCTAGGGTGTGCTCTTTGATGATCTTGTCAACCTCTCCTTCGGAGTCTGCTCCCTCAAGCACCTTCCGAAGCCTGGAGGCTTCCGGGTGACCAGTCAGCCTGTTCTCGATGTAGACCTTGAGGGCTAACTTGCCGGATTCATCAATGAGCTTTTCGCTCTGTTCCTGTAACTGCGTTACCGCGTCACGCAGATTGGTGTTCTCTTCCTCTAGTCCCTCGATCTTCCTGTCACGTTCCTCGACTTCTTCCCTTGGGGCGGAGTTCGCTTCGTCCTCGGATCGGCGCTCCAGTTCAGTCTTGATCGCTTCTACTTTGGTGTCGATTTCCTCAACACCATCGAATTCCTCGACCTGACCGATGAGTTGCTGAACCATCTGTGCTGTCTCTTCAGGTAGATCCTTGATCTTGCGCTCTAGGTGTAGAGTGTAGGCAGCCTTCTTGGCAACCTTGGCCAGTTCATCGTTCTCGGTCTTGGACTGGTGAAGCTCCAGGTCTTTCTCGGCCAGTTGCTTCTTGAGGGCTGTGATTTCCTCATCCTTCACCTTCACCATCTCGGCGGCCTCTGGCGGAGCGAAGAACGGGGAAAGAACCTGAGCGACCTGTTCCAACGCCACTTTGGCACCAGCCACGTCTGGGTCGGAAGTCAACTCGCCACGTACCTTTTCTTCAGCTTCGGTACGCATCTTCTCCACTTCATGAAGAAGATCCTGAGTGAATTTGCCCTTCATGCGATCTTCCACGCGCTTCTCTGCGGCAGCCACAGCCTCGCTGATGTTGTTGCTGAGTTCAGTGGCTTCAAGTAGTTTCTTGTCTGATTCCTGGCTGATCTGCTTCTTGAATTCTTCTACCAGTCCAGGATAATCAGCTTTCAACCTCTCAAGCGTAAGTCCCATGTCGCCCTCCGGTATGTGTTCCAATTCTTCGGCAAAAATACCTGGGTATGCAGTTTTGGTAGCAGGATCGGCTACGAAGTCAAATGCAAGTAACTTGTAATCCTCTCCAACGACCTCTCTCCCGTCATTTGTAGCCTTCGTCGATCCGAAACCCCTACTGCTAACACCAACTTCACAATTGGCTGCAAATAGCGCCTTTAGAATCCGGCCATTTGGCGTGTCCAGAAGCTCGGACTCACCAAAAACTGTGCCGTCATCATTGGTTCTTAACTGTGTCGTGACGTGTGACACACGCTGAAGCTTCGTTTTTCCGTCACCTGGATGATCCAATTCCCCGAATACACGGCGACGGTTGATAGCTTCCGCCAATCTTCCGAGGTTCTTCTTCCAAACATTGACTGGGTAAACCCGGTTGTTATCAGTTGGTTTGTCGAACCTGGCATACTCTCCACGAGCTATTAATTTACCACCACCGTCTTTGCCCTCTACGAATTGGACATGGAACGGCATTGTGTCAATAAGGAGTTTCTGCCCCATTACCATTCCCTCCATCTGAACTTGCCTTTCAGTGGTGTACGGTCGATCTGTCCAGGCTTCTTTTTCATTTTATACTTAGGCTTCCTGTTGTTCGGGTCCGGCTTTTCGTACCCTATCAATTCCCTGCGACCTGTTTTGTAAGATGACCGACGCTTGAGCTTTCCACGAAGAGTTTTTCTCTTCTTTGCGTCGGCCTGCTCTAGTTTTTTCTTTCACGCTGCTTACCCTTTTTGTCCTCACCACCGGACACCTTCAGGCTGGTGCCACAGGAAGGACAAAACTTTGAACCTTCTGGGACTTCTAGCCCGCACTCTGGACACTTGGACTCGTACTCCACGTCGGTGTCGTTGTCTGGAACTTCGTCGTCCGGTTCCTTGTCTGGTTGTTCGGATCCCGGAACTGGATCTTCGTCACCTTGCTCTTTCTTGCCGGATTTCTTCTCTTCCATTTCGTCGTATGCCTCCATTGCACAGGCCACGCCGGATAGGACTTTCTTGATCGGCTCTTCGGCCTCTTCCGGGGTGAGTGTGCCTTCCAGTAACTTGTTCTGGATTTCCTCCGACTTGTCGGACAGACGATCCAGGGCATCTGCGCTCTCGTACTCTTCGGCTTCCTCGAACTGGTTAGCGATCATGCATCCAACCAGCGTGGACAAGCGCATGGACTCGGCGTGTTCCACCGTGGTCTGATCCAGTTCTACGGGAGGCGGCTCTTGGACGGCCGGATTGACCGATTCAATGATCCTGTCGATCTCTTCCGCGATATTAGCAACCGGTTCTAGGCCAGCCCGGCGAATGATCATCCGTTTGCCAGTTGCCGTCTTTGTCTGCTTGTGAATCTTCGCGGAACGAGCCATGTGCTTCTTGGTAGCGGCCTTGGCCCTGTAAATCTTCGCCTTACGAGCCAGTACCGCTTTCTGTCCGCGACGGGAAACCCGACGGGTAACCTTGGCAACCCGCGCACGGGCTCCCCGGGCCAACTTGACGATGGTTTTCTTGAGTTCACTGACTTCGCCTTCGGCCTCACCCATCTCTTCCTGGACAGCCTTAGCCACCGTATCCAGTTCCTCTTCCGATAGGGTCTTGAACTCATCGTCTTCGCCCAACTCTTCCTGGATCACGTCCTTCACATCCAGATCTACCAGTTCATCGTTGGTGTTGTTGTCTTCCTGTAGGTGCTGACCCTCGCGTTCACCCTGCATCAGACCGCCTGCCGGATATACCCGCTCACCAACGGTATCTTGAACGGCGGAATCCAGTGTGGAAGGATCGATTCCGAGTTGCTTCAAATCCTCTTCCATCGTCCCAACGTTTTCGTCTCTCAACGGGAATGTCATTTTTAACCTCCGGTTGTCCTACGGCACTAAAGCCTACTTCGCCACAAACCGATTCGCGTATTGATCTACAAACGCACTTGCAAGCTTGTACTCGTACATCTTCGCGGTAACGGAATCATGTACCGTGACCATGCAAAGCAAGCATGAATCGCTTGCGACTGCCAGAGCATCCTTTAGTTCTTCGTGTAGACCACTCACGTCATCGGCGTAGTCTTCCAAGAACGCCTTGAACTCAGACACGGCGCTATCGGCATCTTCCACCTGGAATTCGTCCTTCAGGGTAAAAGAACTGTCCAGTGCTTTCTTGGCCGACTCGACCATTGCATCGACGTACTTGACCAACTCCTGAAGTGATCCAATCGCAATGTCCTGGTACTCAGCGTATCGGTCTTCGCCGATAGTATTGTCGAGAATGGCGGCAAACTTCGCCTTCGGAATGGAAGATTCGATCTTCTCCAGTCCAGAACCAACGAACTTCTTGAAAGTGTCTTCGTTCTGCCGGAAGTTCTGCTTCCAGACACGATCATCAGCCAATCGGATCTTGATCTGCTCTTCCACGCCTTCAGGCGTCACGGTTAAACCGGAAAACACCGCGTCGGATACTTCGCGCAATCGTGTGCGTAGCTTGTCGGTCGATCCGGTAGCGAAGAATTCATCCAAAACTTTCCGCGCCTCAGACCTGACAAAACCACCAGCCGCCTCACGAGTCATGATCGGGATGTCAACTTTCTCGGATTCCTTCAGGGTGACACCGCCGTCTTTATTCACATCGTACTTCACGCGAAAAAAAGAACCACCAGAAGTAGCCACGATTGAGTAGCTCGGGAAAGTCGCTACGACGCTGGCTTCACCCTCACCGAAAAGATCCTCACGCCCCTGTACAGCCTCCACCAACACTCCGCTAATACGCTCATAGCTTTTTTTTGTGAGTTCTTCAAGGACTGACTTCGGAATGAATACGTCAACGGCGTTTTGCTCCATGCCTGACCTCTCCCGTGTGATAATTACGCTCAATACCCTGTTACCAAAAATCACACTTCATTAACAAATCACAAACACCATAATCACAAAGGATAAAAGTCATGTCAAGTACCTTTTTTACGATACATTACACTACGCTGCAAGCTGCTTTTTGGGACGGATCGGCTGATATGAAGTATTCTGCCCTACGTTACACTACGCTACTATGCTGATTTTCTTTTCCTTAGCCCGTACCTGACTTCCTGGAGAAAGAGATTTGTTTCGGCAAGCTTCTGTCTGGTCATTCCGCTTTCTGATAACAGCTTGGTGAGTTTCGAATCAAGCTTGCGGTAATGCTCAATGTCTTTTCCTTCGGTCATGATGTCTTTGGCTCTGGCCACCGATCTGGTACGCATCAGTTCCATTGCCTCTTCCGGTTTCTCGGCAGCTTGAGAAATCTTTTCAGCGGCAACCGATCCTTCTGCCTCAATTTCCATGTCATGTTTTTTCTCAGAGTCTTTCTTCTGCATCAACTCGACTGCCTCTTCCTCGGAGAACTGGAAGATGCGACGCAAGATCCAATCCAGTGGAACAGTTTCCTTTAATCGATCTGACAAATCAGCACGTGCACTCCATACTTCCATCCGAGCCAGATCGAAAATAGTTGACGGGGTGGACATCATCACCTCGTACTCGACCGAGCTAGGCGCTATGTTGAGAGCCGCCATGTGCACCCGGCATGTCTTACGCACTCCATTACTTATCTCGCGCTGAACGCGCATTATAGTACGTGCGAACTGGACATCCTCTTGACTGTTGTGGACAAAAACACCAGCAGAAATAGCAAAATTGTGGTGATCTTCAACAGTCAAATCGTAACAATCCTCGACCCCGACGCGCCTAACGGCGACAACCTTGTGATTCAACATCGCACGAGCATGATGTGGATTCCTCTGAGGGCCAAACTGGATGCCCGTATTCCCCTCGACACACAACTTGTACCCACCGGCCATGTGCTCTTCTGAAAACTCAGCATACGTTGTTCCAACATCACGCAACACGCGGTAGATCAAGCTCTGGCTATATCCAGACCATTTCACAAGGTCATCACGACTACGGCACCTGTAACTGTGCGCAACCTCGATCAGGCGATCAACACAGGCATCATCACGCCATCGTCCATTTCTGTCACCACCTGTATCTGGCGCAGTACCATCACGCAACCGACTGAGCATGACCTCTGACATCCTTGAGCGCCAAGCACTGGTTCTCGAACTCCGCATGCTGCCGTCTGGATCTTCCCACTGCTTGGTCATCTGCTCAGACTTGAGCTTTCGATGCTCATCAGAACCAAGCCACTTCCAGAAATTAGATCCACTGTCATTCCTTATGGCCTTGAGATTCGCACGACAGTGGTCCTTCAATTCATCACTTGCATACCAATCATGCAACGAGTCAGCCCTTTTTTTCACAACATCAGATCGCCCAAGGGTCTTCTCCGCATGTCGAGAATGGATGCCGATATGAAGTCCAGACTCAAGCAACTCTATGTTCCCTGGCAAGTTATCCCGCTTGTTGAAATTCCTGTGATGGAACACCTCCCCTGGCAGTCGCTCACTTTGTGCAAACTCACCAACCACGCGATGCGTGTACATCCATTCATTGCTCACCGGATCAACCACCTGCTCATACCCGTCAAGCTTCTGACCATTACGAGTAGACGAAATCCTTCTGTACAGCGGCATGAGAGAATCACCAGGATTCAATTCAGCAAGCTCTCTAAATGAACCGTCTCTCATCATAAATGGATGATCGGCAGTCCCACGAACCATCTCGCCGTTATCAAGCTCAACCTCCCACACCTCGGCATCATGCTTTGTAATCCTAGAGTTCTTGGACTTTCCTGGAACGACTCGACCATCCTCATCCACAGAATACGTCCAAAAACACTCTCCAGGATCGTACCGTTCAGAAAGCTCCCTCATCGTCATCTCTCTACCATCGAGCAGTGGAACTTTCGTATCACCGGTCAAACACAGCACAGCCTTGGCAGCCTCTTCCATTCTGCCCAGATACGTCTTCGGGATCTTGAGCGCCGCAAAAAGTTTGTTTTGGAAATATTCTACGTCCTCAACGCTGTTGTGGACGAACACCCCAGCCTCAAGTGCGAAGTTGTGATACTCATTCACTATCAGGTCGTACAGTTGCTCGAACCTGCCCGTCCTTCGTACCGCAACAACCTTGTGGTTCAGGTACATGGGCCGCTCGTCTGATCTCCCCCGACCACTCCGCTCGTAATCAGCATGAATATGCTCGACGAAATCAGGCCATCGAACCCCAGCCTCCTTGAGAACCCTACTGGCTAGATTCTGGCTCCACCCGAACTGGTACAAGTCTTTGAATCGACGGATACCTTCATCAGCAACGAGGGCTCGCAAATCATCTATGGTTACAGATCTCCACCTTGGATTACCTTCTCCCTTGACTGCCTCGACGTGTTCCTGAGACCTATTCCACTCTCCTATTATCCGACCGTGCAATTGCCTACGATCCGGATCTGCCATCATCCTGACCATGCGTTCCTGATGCCGCTGCTGCCTGTTCGAGTCAGCCTCCCATGCAACTTTCATTTTTCCTCTGGCCTCTGGCGTCTGCCTGGCTTCACGCGCTCGTGCGATCACTTCCGGAGTATGCAAATACCCACTGTCGAGAACATGGTCCCTGGCGTGATCCCCTCGATCTTTCTCTCCCAAGTTCTCTGTCCGGTTGTCCCTCTTGTTCCCGTTCTTATGATGGACCACGCAGTCCTTCTTGATCCTTCTTCCGATTTCGTGCTCTACAACCATCCGGTGCGTCGCCTGCCACCGCTTCGTTCCGGGGTGATGCAGGATCTCATACCCGTTCACAGGATCCCCATCAACCTTGTTCGACACCCGACGATACAAAGGCATAAGCGACAACCCGACCTCAATCTGGTCCGCACGGACCCACTTGCCATTCCTGGTCAAGAATGGGTGGTTCCCGCTGCACTCGACCACCTCTCCGTTGTCTAGTTCTACCTCAAGAACCTCGTCAACCTTGGTGGCCCTACACGAATGAGCCACGCCGGGAACTACCTTGGAGTCTCGGTCCATGCTATACACTTCGAACTGCTTTCGCTCGGACAGTTCCTTTATCGTCGCTACCGTACCATCCATCAGCGGGATCTTGGTTGCGCCAGTAAGACATTGAAAATCAGGACCGCTCAACACGTCAATCCTGGTGGAATCTTTTCCGTCTCTACTGGGAATGAAAAAATCTTCATCATACGCAAGTGGGTTGTAGCGAAGATCGGGCTTGCCGGTGGTTGGGTTGATAAACTTTTTTCTCTTAAGCCTCTGTGCAACCTGATCGACATAAGTAAGCGCACGCTGCTGATCGAGACCACCGGTATCCACGTAAAAGGCATACCTGGACGGTGCGCGGGTGAGCTTGTAGATTAGCAGTGCGTCTTCCAGGAGCATCAACCGTTTCCAGATCCACCTAGCAGGCTCGCTGATTCCGTACCCATATAGCGAGCGGAGATGCTTGGAGGCCAATCGCCAATGTGTAACCTCCCAGTCCTCGTAAGCAGTCATCTCGTGTCCGCCCCTGACCATTGAAGCCGGTAATCCGGCCTGCGATCTCATCAGCAATGCCGCAAACTCCTCAATACCTACCTGAAAACTTCCACTGGTATCCTGCACGAAACCAAGCAACACGCCGTGTTTATCCTGTACTCTCCTGACGGTTGGAACCGGGAGGAAGTTGACACCGATCACGCCTTCGTTGGTGATAAGGTTCTCACCGTAGACATTCCCGTACTTGGAGAGCGTTCTGGCAAGCGGCCAGATGTCGTCTTCGATCCGTAGTTTCTTGTGCAACAGATCGTTGAGCATCTTTTCGATGTTCTGATCCTTGGCCGTGGCCCATATGGTCTGCTTCTTAAGGAAGTCTGGCTGCGTGGCGTCGTCGGCGTAGATGTCGTAACTGTTGTGAACCACCGTCCCATTGCAAACGAAGTTAAAATATCCAGGCACCGATATGTCATAAAGAGCTTCCCTTGACTTCAAGCGTTCTACGCGGACAACTCGATGATTTGCTCCATCAGACAAGAGATCGTGTTGGGCAACCGCCCGCTTGGCCTTCGACCACGATACACCCAACATCCTGGCAACTCCGGCAATAGTTCCGGACTCCTCAAGTGCAGCCTCCAGGTCCCCTCTCGGAATATTGATCCTGTTGGGTTGAGACAATCCTATCCTTCTACGCCACCCTGCACTTTTCCTGCGACCACGGCCGGAATCAGACTTACGCTGCCTGGTTTCCAATGAATCCCTTTTACCAACCCGGAAAGTATTTCCAGCCATCCTGATAGACATCTCAACCCGACGCTCTGGTGTCCAGTCTGGTAGGTATTTCGTGTTATCCAGACCGGCGATGTGGTAACTAGCATGGGTAGAACGATCTTCGAGACTCAGGTTCACCGGAGAATTATTAAACCTATCACAATCCAGATGATGAACCGTTTGATCCTCACCGGACTCAGCACCCAGCATCATCTCAGCCACCAGCCGATGCACCCAGGTCCACCGCTTGCCATCTGTGGTCCTGATGTTGGAGTCAGCATGTGGCTGGTGTACCTGCCAATAGGTCTTTTCCTCATTCCCATTCAGAGTACGTAGCCGACAGCGACCCGGCATTAGGCGCATCTCAGGCTTGAGGTCGCCAGCTTGGACCCATTCTCC
>Ga0315547_1002908_pt1 | contig 11531 bp, 8 predicted proteins | sample SalMarSW160240MG_2_FD_202542 | JGI IMG/M metagenome (GOLD analysis project Ga0315547, IMG submission 202542) | Salt marsh sediment microbial communities from the Plum Island Ecosystem LTER, Massachusetts, United States - Salt Marsh Sediment SW1601-240 ... | reverse complement strand
TTAAGCACCTGTTTCCTCCGGTAACTGGCTTTCCTTCCAGCATACCGGATTCCCCTGGTCTGGTGGGTGTCTTTTTTCCCGTCACCTTACCTTCAGGGGTGGGTGCTTTTTATCCTAGCATTTACATGATAGTCCTAATTTTTGCATTTTAATCACCCCGCCTCAATAAGATTAAGAATTCATTAAAACTGAGTTTTACAATAATCTACACCTTTAACTATTTTTGTGCAATACATAAAATTAACCCCCCCATCTTTACCACCAGCCCTCCACCAGTTATAATAGGGCGGTACCCCTTTAAGCCCCTGTATATAATAAGGTAGCCGGAGGTGCAACTTGGCGGCTTTATATGTGACCTCGTTAAAGGCGGGTGTGGGCAAGACGGCGGTGTGCGCCGGGCTGGCTAAGCACCTGGACGGAGACGGCAGGAAGGTGGGCTATTTCAAGCCGATGGTGGCTGATATCAGGGAGAAGGCGGTGGTGGACAGCGACGCCGCGTTCATCAGGAAGGTGCTGAGGCTGAAAGATGCGGCGGCTGACCTGTGCCCGGTCATCGACGGGGGCAATGTGGCTCGCGATATTAAGAAGGCGTACGATAAGGTCGCCAAAGGCAAGGATGTGGTCATCGTCGAAGGCGTCTGGCGGCTGAGGCCCGGGGCAAAGCCGGCAGAGGCGGCTGACGAGGTGGTCAGGGCGCTTAAGGCTAGGGTTATTGTCGTCGAACCGTATACCGAAGAGCTGGCGGAAACCGATTTGTCGGCAAAGTACCGGGGCTTCGGTGAAAGCCTGCTGGGCGTGGTGGTCAACAGGGTGCCGGCAAGAAGGCTGGAGGCTCTCTCGGAACAGCTCTCCTCCGGGGCGGGCGATGTGGCGGTGCTGGGGCTGCTCCCCGAAGACAGGCTGCTGTTCGGGCTGACGGTAGGGGAGATTGCCGAGCGGGTCGGGGGCGAAATCCTCAACGATGCCGCTAAGTCGGGAGAGGTGGTGGAGAACTTCATGCTGGGGGCGATGGTCGTCGACGAAGGCCCCCTCTACTACGAACGCCGGGCTAACAAGGCGGCGGTCTTGAGGAGCAACCGCCCCGATATGCAGCTGGCAGCTCTGGAGACCTCGACACGCTGCCTGGTCTTGAGTGGCGGCGTGGCGCCGACCTACCCCGTGCGCACCAGCGCCAGGGAGAAGGGCATTCCCATAATCCTCACCCAGGGCGATACCAATTCCGTGGTCAACACTCTGGAGATAGCTCTGGGCAAACCCCGCTTCAACCAGCCCAAAAAGCTGCCCCACCTCCTCCAGCTCATGGAAAAGCACTTCGACTATAAAGCTGTTGAGCAGGGGCTGAGCCTCAAGTAGCTTGACATAACACTAGAAACAATCCCCAAGCTACCCACCTTCGAATTGTTCCCCCGGAATTTTTTACCCTTTTTTGAAGCTGGCTACGATTTGTTTCCCGCAGCAAAGAACCTTCGCCGGAAGTAGAGCGCCACATTCACCAGCCCGATGAGCACCGGCACCTCCACCAGCGGCCCGATAACGGCGGCAAAGGCCTGCCCGGAGCTGATGCCGAAGACCGCTACCGCCACGGCGATGGCCAGCTCAAAGTTGTTGCTGGCAGCGGTAAAGGCTATAGTGGTTGTCTTGGAGTAGTCGGCGCCTATCTTCCTACCCATGTAGAAGGCCACCAGGAACATGACCACGAAGTAGATGAGCAGGGGAACGGCGATGCGCACCACGTCCAGCGGCACCTGAACGATTACCTCGCCCTTTAGTGAGAACATCACCACGATGGTAAACAGCAGCGCCGCCAGCGTGATCGGGCTTATCCTGGGGATAAACTTGCCCTCGTACCATTCCCGCCCTTTAGCTTTGATAAGGGCGAATCGGGTGAGCATGCCCCCGAAGAAGGGTATACCGAGGTAGATAAGCACGCTCTGGGCTATCTGCCCGATGGTAACCTCTACCGCCGCCCCTTCCAGCCCGAACCAGACCGGCAGCACGGTGATAAAGACGTAGGCGTAGACCGAGTAGAAGACTATCTGGAAGACAGAGTTGAGCGCCACCAGGCCGGCGGCATAGTCGGTATCCCCCTTGGCCAGCTCATTCCACACGATGACCATGGCGATACAGCGCGCCAGGCCAATCATAATCAGCCCCACCATATACTCGGGATAGGGCCAGATAAAGCCGAGGAAGAGAATAGCCAGTAAAAACATGAGCACCGGCCCGATGAGCCAGTTCTGTACCAGCGATAGCCCCAGCACCCGCCAGTTGCGGAACACCCGCCCCATTTCTTCGTATCTCACCTTGGCCAGAGGCGGGTACATCATCAGTATAAGCCCTATGGCTATGGGGATAGAGGTGGTGTCCACCTGAAAGAAGGTGATGAAATCAGCTACTTTAGGGACGAAATAGCCCAGACCTACCCCCAGCCCCATGGCCAGGAATATCCATAGGGTCAGGAAGCGGTCCAGCGTTGAAAGCCGGCTGGCTACACCAGTTGGTTCAGTGTTAGTCATGCGCTTTATTATATTGTACAATTTTTTTACCTTTTTTTGAAGCTAATCAGCTTTGTTAAGCCTCGGCGCCAATGTTATAATGAGTTAGATGGATATTCTGGCTGAGCTTAACCCGGCGCAGAGGGAAGCGGTAGAAGCAATTGAAGGCCCGGTGCTGATTCTGGCCGGGCCTGGCAGCGGCAAGACCAGGGTTATCGCCCACCGGGTAGCCTATCTTATCAAGGTCTGCGGAGTCAGCCCCCACCACATTATGGCGGTCACCTTTACCAATAAGGCCGCCCGGGAGATGGTGGAAAGGCTTAAACGCCTTATCGGGGAGAGGATGGTGGGCGACCTGACCATCGGAACTTTTCACGCCATCTGCGCCCGCATCCTGCGCCAGGCGGGCAAGGCTATAGACGTTGACCCCAGGTTCGTCATCTACGACGACGAAGACCAGCTCAGCCTGCTTAAAAGGGCTATACAGGAAATAGGCCTTGACCCCAAGCAATACGCCCCCAGGGCGATATCCTCGGCTATCTCCGCAGCCAAGAGCAGCACCGTAACCCCCCAGGAATACGCCAGGAGCACCAGGAGCTATTTCGAGGAGGTGGTGGGGCGGGTCTATGAGCTTTATCAGGCAACGCTGACCGAGAGCAATGCCCTGGACTTTGACGACCTGCTGATGAAAGCAGTCCAGCTGTTTAGAAACAGCCCGGAGACGCTGGCTAAATACCAGTCCCGCTATCTGCATATACTGGTGGACGAGTTTCAGGATACCAACCTGGTGCAGTATGAGCTAATAAAGCAGCTGGGCGGCCAGAGGCACAATATCTGCGTGGTTGGCGACCCCGACCAGTCTATCTACTCCTGGCGGTTCGCCGACCTGCGTAATATCCTCAGCTTTGAAAAGGACTACCCCGAGGCGAAAGTGGTCTTGCTGGAGCAGAACTACCGCTCCACCCGGCTCATCCTGGAAACGGCCTCTCACGTAATCTCAGCCAACCGGCAGCGCAAGCCCAAGAAGCTGTGGACGGATAACGAAGCCGGCGAGATGACCAATATCGTCGAGACCTACACCGAGCAGGAAGAGGCTCAATTTGTGGTCAGCGAGATAGAGCGTCTGGTGGAGGGGGGTAAGGCTAAGCTGGGCGACTGCGCTGTAATGTACCGCACCAACGCCCAGTCAAGGGCTCTGGAGGAAGCCTTTATCCGCTACGGCACCCCATATAAGTTGGTAGCCGGCACCCGCTTCTACGAGCGTCGGGAGGTCAAGGATATCATCGCCTATTTGAGGTTCATCCAGAACCCCAAGGACAGTGTCAGCCTGCTCAGAATAATCAATGTGCCGGGGCGTGGTATCGGCCAGAAGAGCCAGAGCCAGCTTTCCAGCTGGGCAAATTCCCTGGGCATCTCCCAGTATGAGGCGCTAAAGCGTATCGCCAAGCCGGATAAAGATGAGCAGCGACCTCACTTTAGCCCCCGCATAGTTAAGGCGCTGGCTGGCTTTCAGGAGCTTATGCAGGAGCTTATTGACCGCAGCCAGGAACTCGGCCTGGTTGATTTATTCGACCTGGTTATAAAAAAGACCGGCTATGAGGAGTACCTGCTGGGCGAAAAGGACGGCGAGGAGCGCTGGGAAAACATACTGGAGCTGCGTACTGTTGCTCAGGAGTACCGTCACCTTGAATCCGGTGAGGGCTTGACCGTCTTTCTTGAGAGCGTGACCCTGGTATCGGATGTTGACGGCCTTGACGAGACGGTTGATGCCGTCACCCTGGTCACCCTGCATCAGGCTAAGGGGCTGGAGTTCCCGGTGGTCTTTATCGTCGGCGTGGAGGATGGCATCCTGCCCCATTTCAAGTCGTTAGCTGACCCGCAGCAGATGGAGGAGGAAAGGCGGCTCTGCTATGTGGGCATAACCCGAGCCAAGCAGCGGGTCTATCTGGTCTATGCTTTCCGCCGCAGCCTGATGGGCTCTCAGATGGTGACCACGCCGTCGCGTTTCCTGGGAGACATACCCAAGCACCTGATAAACAAGGGCGACCTGTGGCAGAGAGAGGAAAGCCAGGTGATGCCGTCCTCGTCTTCCTGGAAGAAGGCTCCGGCTCCCCCCGCTGATACCCCCGAGCTTAAGCCCGGCGACCATGTCCGCCATGCCCAGTTTGGTGATGGGGTGGTGGTCAACTGCAAGCCGGTGAGGGATGATAGAGAGGTGCTGGTGGCTTTCACCAGCGGGGTGGGGGTCAAAAAGCTGCTCTTGAGCTTTGCCAACCTGGAGAAGACGGAGAAGACCAGGTAGCTATGCCAATCAGAGCCTTAGACCCCAAGGTAGTTGCCCAGATTGCCGCCGGTGAGGTGGTGGAAAGACCGGCCTCGGTGGTCAAGGAGCTGGTGGAGAACTCGCTGGATGCCGGCTCGTCCCAGGTTTCGGTTGAGGTCAAAGGCGGCGGGGTGAGCCTCATTCGGGTGACCGATAACGGCAGCGGCATTCCCTCCGATGAGATAGGACTTGCCTTTGACCGCTATGCAACCAGCAAGGTGGCTAATCTGGAAGACCTGGAGTCCATCCAGAGCCTCGGTTTCCGCGGGGAAGCATTGCCCAGCATCGCCGCGGTGGCTCAGGTAGATGTGGTTACCTGCGCTGCCGGTGAAAAAGTGGGCTCTTATCTCAGCCTGCAGGACGGTAGAATCTCCGGGCAGGGCAGCCGGGGACGGTCGCAGGGAACCACGGTCACGGTGAGCAATCTGTTCCGCAAGATACCGGCCAGGCTAAAGTTTCTCAAGTCGGTGGCTACGGAAAACAGCCATATTGCCAACGTAGTCAGCCAGTATGCCCTCGCCTTCCCCGAGGTCAAATTTTCTCTTTTAATCGATGGCAGGGTGGCGCTGAGGACACCGGGCAGCGGGCAGCTCATAGACAGCCTGGCTGAAGTCTACGGAAATGATATAGCCGAAAACATGATTGAGCTTGAGGCTGATACAACGGCTCCACCGCCCCGGATAGCGGGCATGGTCGGCTCACCCAAGATAAGCCGTTCCGGTCGGGGTAATTTGAGCTTCTTCGTCAACCGCCGCTGGGTGAACAGCCGTATGCTGGCACGGGCGGTGGAGGACGCCTATCACGGGCTTTTAATGGTTGGCAAGCACCCGGTGGCCGTCATTAATATCTCTCTGCCGGCTCAAGAGGTGGACGTTAATATTCACCCAACCAAGAGCGAGGTAAAATTCCACAACGATTCGGCAATCTTCGGCGCCGTTCGCCGGACGGTTCGCCGGGCTTTAACGGAGCAAATCACCGTACCCCGGGTTGAGGTAGCGACTACCCAGCCCATATTCCCTTCAGTAGTAAAGGAGACGGCATCGCAACCGTATGCCGGGGCTTCTCCCGATTCAATTCCATCTGCCCCGACCCCGGCAATGTCCCTGCCGGTGCTGCGGGTACTGGGGCAGCTTGATAACAGCTATATCATCGCCGAGGGCCCCGACGGGCTGTACCTTATTGACCAGCATGCCGCTCACGAGCGTATCCTCTTCGAAAAGATTAGTCAGCAGAGAGCACAGCGGGATATAGAGGTCCAGGGACTTCTTGAGCCGATAACCTTTGAGGTCAGCCCCCGGCAGGAGGCGATACTGAAAACGCGTTACCAGGATTTGGGAGAATTCGGTTTCACCATTGAGCCTTTTGGTGATAGAACCTTCCTTATCAGGGCTCTGCCCGCTCTGATTCACGACAAGGACTGGGCAGGCACGCTTCGAGAACTGCTGGACTCTCTGTCCCAGGGGGATAAAAGCGATTGGGCGGAAGGCGTGACTATTACTATGGCCTGCCACGGCGCGGTCCGGGCCAGGCAGTCACTCTCTGAGCCCGAGATGCGGGAACTGGTGCGGCAGCTGGAGCAGTGCGCTATCCCTAATACCTGCCCCCATGGCCGGCCGACCATGATTCACCTCGGCCTAAGTCAGTTGAAAAAGGAGTTTGGTCGTACCTGAAGTCCGAGCTCAAACTTGCTTAAACTCATTAAAGAGCTCTTCGTCAAGGCTATCGGGCAATTCCGACAGGGGTTTATTGGCGTGGCTGGTGAGCAGCGGTGAGATGGAGATATTACCCCGCTCCATTGCCCAGGTATCGGTGTTATCATCCACTGCCTTGTTTACCCTCTTGCGAACAAACCAGTAGTACTGGCGCCCGTTATTATATCTCTCTTCAATGATATCGGTATGGCTGTAGCGAGCGGGGCAGGTAATCTTCACCCCGCTGATTTCTCCTCCGGGCAGGTTGGGCAGGTTTACATTTAGGCATATATCAGCCGGTATAATGCCGGACTCAACCCTTCTGGCTAACAGGGCGGCAAACCTGGCGGCATCATCAAAATAGAAGTTATCTCCCCAGCCTGCCGATATGGCCAGGGCGGGAAGCCCGTGCAGGCTGCCTTCCAGGGCCGCCCCCACCGTCCCCGATATCAAGACATCATCGCCCAGATTTGCCCCCCGGTTTATGCCGGAAACAATCAGGTCTATCTCGTCCTTGACCAGCTTGCCCAGAGCCAGGATAACGCAGTCAGCCGGGGTGCCTTCTACAGCATAGCTTTCTACCCCGTCCGCCACCGGCGTTGCTTTTCTGGCTCTTACCGGCTGGTGCAGGCTGACGGTGGTGCCCATGGCGCTCAACTCCCGGTCCGGGGCTACCACCACCACCTCAGCCATTTTCTTTAATTCTTTGACCAGGGCTATCAATCCATCGGCGAATATGCCGTCGTCGTTGGTTACCAGTATTTTCATGCGTGGCTTCCTCTCTAACCCTGAATTTTATCACGGGAAGGCTGGTAACAACAAATTTAAGTCGTATTTATTCCCATACCCGCCCGCCCAAAAGGTTTTACCTTTTAAGAATCCCAAGCCCCACCCCCCACGGGGAGAGAAATATTGAATTCCCCACCCCTTAGGGAGGGTGGGCGGGAAAGAAAAACACCTGTTAAAAGGGTGGGGTGGGGAGCAAAACGCACTCTAAAAGTAATTAAATTTGTTTGATTAGGCTCATTTATGATAATATTTAGCTGTAGAACGGAGGCTAAAATGGAACCCAGGATAGGCGTTTATATCTGCCACTGCGGCAGTAATATTGCGGGTACGGTAAATACGGAGGAAGTCGCCCAATTTGCTCAGGGTCTGGAGGGTGTGGCAGTCGCCCGTGACTATAAGTTCATGTGTTCCGAACCGGGGCAGGAGCTTATCAAGAAGGACATCAGGGAATTGGGGCTTAACCGCGTCGTGGTTGCTTCCTGCTCCCCGACCATGCACGAGCCGACCTTCCGCCGCGCCTGTCAGGAAGCGGGGATGAATCCCTATCTCTTCGAGATGGCCAATATCCGCGAGCAGGTCTCCTGGGTGACCGAGGATAAAGAGAAAGCCACCGAAAAAGCCAAGGCGCTGGTCAGCGCCGCGGTAAGGCGGGTTTACTATCACCAGCCGCTTGAAACCAGAGAGGTGCCGGTCAATCCTAACACCCTGGTGGTGGGCGGCGGCATTGCCGGCATCCAGGCGGCGCTTAAGATTGCCGATTCCGAGCACAAGGTCTACCTGGTAGAGAAAGAGCCCAGCATCGGGGGGCATATGGCGCAACTGGACAAGACCTTCCCCACCCTAGACTGTTCGGCATGTATCCTCACCCCCAAGATGACGCAGGTGGGCTCTCACCCCTATATTGAACTGCTGACCTACAGCCAGGTTGAGGAGGTCTCCGGCTATATAGGCAATTTCAAGATCAAAATAAGGAAGAAAGCGCGCTACGTAGACGAGGATAAATGCACCGGCTGTGGCTTATGCCAGACCAAGTGCCCCTGGAAGGTTGACAGCGAGTTTGAAGCCGGTATGGGCAAGAGAAAGGCAATCTATACCCCCTTCCCCCAGGCGGTGCCCAACATACCGGTCATTGATACGGAGCACTGCGCCTACTTCTTAAACGGCAAGTGCCGTGCCTGCGAGAAGTTCTGTGAAGCCGAGGCTATCGATTTTGAGCAGAAAGACAAGGTAATCGAGGTAGAAGTCGGCTCTATAATCATGGCTACCGGGTTCAATCTGTTTGACCCCACCCCAATTTATTCCTACGGCTATAAAAGACTGGACAATGTCCTTACCAGTCTTGAGTTTGAGCGGATGGTCAATTCATCTGGCCCCACCGAGGGCAATATCGTGTGTAAAGACGGCTCGGAGCCGGATAGTATTGCCATCATCCACTGCGTGGGCAGCCGGGACGAGAAATACCACGAGTACTGCTCCCGGGTCTGCTGCATGCACTCCATGAAGTTCGCCCACCTTATCAAGGAGCATACCAGCGCCCAGGTCTACGAGTTTTATATTGATATCAGGAGCTTCGGCAAGGGCTACGAGGAGTTCTATAACCGCGTTCTCAGCGAGGGAACGGTCTTTATCCGCGGTCGCCCCGCCGAGGTAACCAATATCGCCGAGACGCCCGAGGAAGAGGGTAAACTTATCGTCCAGTTTGAAGATACGCTGGTGGGACGGCAGAGCCGGCTGCCGGTGGACATGGTGGTCTTAAGTTGCGCTCTGGAGCCGCAGCCGGATGTCGAGGCTGTCGCCCGCCTGTTTAATATCAGCCGCAGCGGCGATGGCTTTTTCATGGAGAAACACCCCAAGCTGGAGCCGGTATCCACTATGACCGATGGTATCTTCCTGGCGGGTTGCTGTCAGGGCCCCAAGGATATACCCGATACCGTCGCCCAGGCTTCGGCGGCGGCGGCTGAGGCTTTAGCAATGATTAGCCGGGGCAGAGTGGAAATTGAAGCCGCCACGGCAGTCATTAACGAGAGAATCTGCTCGGGCTGTCAGGCTTGCCTGGAGGTCTGCCCCTATAGCGCCATTGACTTTGATAAAGAAAAGAAGGTGTGCCGGGTTAATCAAGCCCTGTGCAAAGCCTGCGGCGCCTGTACCACCGCCTGCTTCAGTCATGCCATAAGCTTGGAACACTTTACCAACGAGCAGATTGTGGCTGAGATGGAAGGGGCGCTGGTTTAAGACTTTTCTCTAGTACTCGCTGGAGACGAAGTCTTTAATCTGGGCGTAGCTGAAAACCGGCCCGTCGCGGCAGACATAGAGATTGCCGATATTACACCTGCCGCACTTGCCAATGCCGCACTTCATCCTCTTCTCCAGCGTGGTCAGCATCTGCTCCGGCTTAAAGCCCAGTTTTTCCAGCACGGGGAAGGTAAACCGTATCATAATCGGCGGCCCGCAGACGATAGCCACTGTCTCTTTAGCCGATGGGGCTGTCTCCTCCAGTATCTTGGGGACCATGCCTACTTTGCCCTTCCAGCCCTCAGCTTCACGGTCTACAGCGGTTACCATGTTTACCGTCTTGTCCTTGTCCCACGCCTCCAGGTCATACTTAAAGCACAGGTCGGCAGGACTGCGGGCGCCGTAGACTATATCTACCTTATTATATATATCCCGGTTGTCGATAACATTCCAGATGAGAGACCTTAAGGGGGCTAAACCGATGCCCCCGCCAACGAAGACCAGGTTCTTGCCCTTTAAGGCTTCAAGGGGAAAGCTGTTGCCGTAGGGTCCCCGGAAGCCTATCTCGGCGCCGACCCCCAGCCGGTTCAAAGCGTTGGTAACCTTGCCCACTTTCTGGACGGCAAACTCCAGGTGGTCGCGCCGGGTAGGGCTGGAGGAGATACAGAAGGGGGCTTCACCGGTGCCAAGAACGGAGTACTGGGCGAATTGCCCGGACTCAAAAGTGAATTCTTTGCGCAGCTTCTCGTCCTTGAGGTTGAAGTGGTAAGTCCTGACGCCCGGCGTCTCCTCAATTATCTTCTCGATTACGGCGATATGGGGCAGGTAGACATTACCCTGGGCAAAGAAGTTCTGCTTAGTATCAGCAACGGTCATTTTCTGGCCTCTGTCTTAGTCGGAACACTCTCTATAACCCGGGTAATATCCCAGTTCACCGGGCACAGGCGGATGCACCGGCCGCAGCCGGTACAGGCGATGACATTAAAAGTCATTGGATAAAACTCATATTTGTGGCATACCTTCTGCCTGACCCGCCGCCACTTCTCCTGCCTGGGGTTTTCCATGGGCATCTTGGTATAGAGAGGGAAACTGCAGCTATCCCAGCTCCGGAATCTTGTCCCCTCCTGTTTGACCATCTCATCACTGATATCAAAGCAGTAACAGGTGGGGCAGAGTAGAGTGCAGATGCCGCAACCTATGCACTTGGCCGCGGTCTTTTCCCAGAACCCCTCGTCATCAAAGCTGGCTAACAGCTTGTCCTTGATGCCTTCGGTATTAAGTTTTCGGGTAACCCTGTCATAGGCTGTCTTTTTAGATTGTGTGGCTTTAGCTTCATCGTCCTTGGCGGCCTCTTTTAAGCCTTTAGTCTTGGCGATTAGCTCTTTACCCTTCTCGGTGACCTCCTCAATCAGGAACTCGTCACCGATATCGATTAGCATCAGGTCAACATTGGCTGACTCGGTTGGGCTGGTACCCATGGAGGTGCAGAAGCAGCTTTCGTAGGGGTTGGTGCACCCCAGCCCGACTAATACCGCGCTATTTCTCTTGGAGAGATAATAGGGGTCTTCAAGGGTTTGCTTAAAGGTCATATCCAGTATGGCCATGGCTCTGGCATCGCAGGGACGGATGCCAAAAATCAACTGGTTGCGTTCGGCCTTGGGCGGAGGCTCAATATTATAGCCCTCCTCGCCCTTCTGGAAGCGGAACATTTCCTCCATGGGGGGAAGGAAGCTGGCCTTGGGGGGGACAACCGTGTTCCGGTACCAGTCCAGAAAGCTGGTATCTTTACCGTCCCACTCAGCCATAGCCGCCACGCCGCTCTCTTTTGACGGTACCAGCACGGCAAACTGCTGGCTCCACTGTTCCAGGAGCCCGGCTATATCCTTTTTGCTTACTTTTTTATTAGCCATTTCTACCTGAATAAATCCTCGGCCTCTTCCTGCTCATAGTGGGCCATCAGTGGCAGGGCTTCCTTATCCATGCCCGACTTGAAGCTGAAAA
>Ga0315547_1002905_pt1 | contig 11545 bp, 5 predicted proteins | sample SalMarSW160240MG_2_FD_202542 | JGI IMG/M metagenome (GOLD analysis project Ga0315547, IMG submission 202542) | Salt marsh sediment microbial communities from the Plum Island Ecosystem LTER, Massachusetts, United States - Salt Marsh Sediment SW1601-240 ... | reverse complement strand
ATTCCTCAAGAATTATTGAAGCTCCTGCTCTTAATTGGCAATACCAATGGGAAGGTGGGATTGAGGAGCTGCCGCCGTTTATTGTGAGAATTAGGGGGGAGGTGGAGAAGGTTGATGTTGGACTGGGGAGTACTTATGAATGGGTTAAGGGCCCAGAGATTGATATTGTTTTTGACGAGCCGGTGCCGGAGTTTGAGTTTAAGAAAGCAAGTGTTTTGGACAAGATTAAATCATTTGTAAATAAATTAGAAGTTATTTTGGATAATTTTATTGATTTGGGAGCAGGTGGACTTCAGGAAATTGTAGAGAGAATAGAAGATGTATATAATATAACAGTATCATTTTTTTCTGATTTAGGTTTAAATCTTTTCGGCGCGAGTGTGGCTCCAGCGCCTCAATTTTTTGAAGAAGAAATAGAAGAATTAGAATACAATGAAGGAGCAAACCAAGAATGGATAGACAAGGAATTAGAAAGAATAGGAAATATATGGACAAAAGTAGAGGTTTCTTCTTCAGAAATAGATCAGGATGAAACAGATATAGATAAGTTTCAAAATATGCTTGATGATATTGCGGAAAAAATTGATATATTGAGTCAAAAAGTGTCTGAATTGGTTGCTGAGCCAGAAGGGGTTGGAGGACCAATTGAGCCGAGCGAACTAATTGAGCCAATTGAGCCAATTGAAGAATTAGAAGAGGAAGAAATTTTAGACGAAGATTTAGATAAAAAAGAGAAAGAAGATGATATTTGTTTTAAAAGCATAAATATCAATACCGCTTCCAAAGAAGAATTACAAAAAATAACCGGTGTTGGGTCGGTAATAGCCCAAAGAATAATAGAAGCAAGGCCTTTTTATTCTATTAATGATTTGATAAGGGTTAGTGGAATTGGAGAAAAGACTCTACAAAACATAATAAATCAGGATTGCGCTTATGTTGAAGGTGATACGGGCCATAATATCATTAGTCCTATTTCTGTTTCTGGCGGCGGAGGAGGTAGTGGCGGCGGTGGCGGCGAGTCCGTGCAGCCCAAAATCACTCTTTTCTATTCAGAAAATAATCCTGTAGACAAAGAAATTAAAGCGGCGCTTTCTCTCACTGATTTTAAAAACGCTATTTATGATGTCAAAATTTCAATTGAAAAAGAAGACGTTGTTTTATCACAAATTTATAGCCAAAAAGAAGATAAATGGCAATCGTCTCATTATTACCTCAAAGAAGCATTTTCCGGCTCGTCTTTTGAAGGAAGTTTTCGCTTGAAGATAACAGAAGAAAAAAATGATTTCAGGGGAGAAGCAGATATTATAGTTAGAGTTAGAGAAAGCGGTAAAACAAATTATTCTGAACTTATTAACAAAATTAATCTTAAAGAATCTGAATCTGAGCCAGAATTTGAACCAGAACCAGAGCCAGATGAAGAGGAGCAGGAAGAAGATGAAGAAGATGAAGAAGATGAAGAGGAGGAAGAGGAAGAACCAGAACCAGAACCAGAACCGGAAGAGCCCTCCCAAACTATAATTATCAACGAAATCGCCTGGATGGGAACTAAGGCCTCTTCAAATGATGAATGGATTGAGTTATATAATCCTAATTCAGAACCAGTTGAGCTTGCTGATTGGCAAATGATTTTTACGCCCTTGGAAGGGGAACCTAGAATAACTACGCTTTCTATGATAGATACAACAACTCCTAGTATTCAAGCATCAAGTTATTTTCTTTTAGAAAGAACAAACGATGAGCCAGTTAGCGATATTCCAGCTGATTATATTTTTACTCTTGAAGGAGGATTGAATAATGATGGAGGGATTTTAGAGTTGAGAGATGCAAATTCTAATTTAATTGATAGAACTGTTTGTCTTGACGATGGTAATTGGCCAGCTGGAAAAAATGAGAAAATCAAAGAGGATTGGATTAGAATTTCAATGGAGAGAATTGATTCATCGGTTTTGGGTTCTGTTCCTGATAATTGGGCAAGTAATAATCTTATTGTGCAACAAGGCAAGGATGCTGATGGAAATAAAATTTGGGGCACGCCAAAAGCAGAAAATAGTATTAAGTCGCCAACTGAAATTTCCTTTTATTTGCCTTTTGATGAATTTAATGAAATTACTTTAGGAATTCAAAGCAGTCCATATATTGTTAAAACTGATTTGAATGTTCCAGAAGGCAAGACATTGAATATTGAGCCGGGAGTGTTTTTAAAATTTTATGACCATCACAGTAAAATAACAGTCAATGGTACTTTAAAAGCTATTGGAGAAGAAGCAGATGATAAAAAAATTATTTTCACTTCTTTTAGAGATGAACCACAAGTAGGAGATTGGGACCAAATTTATTTTAGTCCTACAAGTACTAATTCTGAAATGATAAATGTAATTGTCAGGTATGGTGGCGGCCGCTATATTGTTGGAGCTGACTGTCCTTCAGAAATGGCTGGAATTTGGGTTGACCAGACTTCAATTCTTCTTAAAGATTCAATTATTGAACACAATAAAGGCAAAGGGCTTTGGTTGGTTAATTCTTCTTCAACTATTGATTATGTTCAAATTGTTAATACAAGTGTTTGCAAAGGATATAGAGAACATGGCGGCGAAGGGCTTATTATTGATGGAGGGGATCCTATCATTAAAAATTCTTTATTCAAGAATAATCTTGTTGGAATTTCTATAGATAATCTGGCCATTTCATTGATTGAAAATAATACTTTTGAAGAAAATGAAAAAGCAATTTTATTGAGTAATGCTTCCCCTGTTTTTATTAACAATCAAGCAATTAATAACGATATTAATGGGGTTTTTGTTTCTGGAAATATTACACAGGATACAACCTGGCAGGCAGATTTGCCATATATAGTTTTTATGAATGTTAATATTTTTTCAGATGTTGTTTTTACTTTAAAACCAGGAGCAGTAGTTAAATTTTATGATAAATATAGTGGTTTAAATATAGAAGGTACTTTGAAAGCAAATGGTACTGAAAATGACAAGATTGTATTTACTTCTTTTCAAGATGAGCCAAAAGCAGGGGATTGGGATAAGATTAAATTTACTAACACTAGCACTGCTTCTGAATTGAATAATGTAATTGTTAGCTATGCTGGCGGGGGTTTTGGAACTCCTTGTTCAGATAAGATGGCAGGAATTTGGGTTGACGACCAAAGCTCAATTGTTCTTAAAAATTCAATTATTGAGCATAACCAATATAGGGGAATTTGTTTGGTTAATTCTTCTTCAACCATTGATTATGTTCAATTTATAGATAATCCGATTTGTGTTGGTACTTATAAACACGGTGGTATGGGGCTGGAGATTAAAGGAGGAAACCCTATTGTTAAAAATTCTTTATTTAAAAAGCACAAATATGGAATTTATATTACAAGCGGAACCCCGATTTTTGACCTTCTAAGTTTGATTTTTGGAACAGGCGAAGAAGCAAATACTTGTAATATCTTCCAAAACAGCCAATGCGTTGACCCAGCTCCTTAATTGTGTATAATGATAATAATGAACAAAGATTTTCTTTATTTGATTTTGCTTTTGATTATTGTGTCTGGAATTTTATTCTGGCAGAATCCTAATACCATAGAGTTTTATTTTGATAAAATAAAAGCAGGAATATATCCAAACCTGGAGCTATCTGAAGATTCTGGATTGGATTTATCTGAAATTAATATCGAGAATTTATTAAGCATAGAAGAGGAGGAAGAGGAGGAAGAGGAGCTCGCCTTTACCGAAGTTTCAACGAGCGAGGAATATGGGATTGGAGGTCCTTTAATTGGAGAATTACCAGAAATAGAAGAAAACTTGGAAAAAGAGGTTGTTGTTTTGGAAAATAAGCTAACTTTAGAAGAAATAGAACAAGAAGTTAACAGAATTGCTAAAGAAGTGGAAAGAATAGACAAAGAAGTCCAAATTCTGGTTGTTTTGAATAAAAGCTAAAATGGATAAAGAAAATCTCATTGAACTTACAAATAAAGTTTATAAACTAACTTTGCTTTTTCCTAAAAAAGAGCCATTAAGGTATAAAATAAGAGAAATTGCTGATGATATTTTAGTTTGCAACTCAGGTTCAAAGAAATTGCAGGATAATTTAGGCATTCTTAAAAAGTACTTTGAAGTAGCTAAATGGCAGAATTGGGTAAGTTATTTTGATATTTTGGAGATTGAAAAAGAATATGATAAAATAGCTACCAGAGACCCGGTCTCTGTTGAACTTTCTGTTAAAAAAGCTAACGGAGACCGGGTCTCTGGAGTTTTAAACGGGAGAAAAGAGAGGATTTTAGAGATTTTAAAAGAAAAAGAAAGAATTCAGGTTGGGGAGGTTAATGAGATTTTATTTGATGTATCTAAAAGAACTTTGCGAAGGGATTTTGAACAATTATTAAAGCAGGGCTTGGTTGAAAGAATAGGAGAGAAAAACAATACTTTTTACCAACTTAGTTCTGATAGGACATAGATGTCCTACCTATGTCCTATGTTTGTTGAAACAAGAAGGTGTGGTTGATATCGGATATCAACCAATAGTTGGTTGATATCCGATATCAACCACGATACTTTAAGATGAATAACCCTAGAAAAATTTTTACACAAATATACGATGATTATGTAGATAAAATCTATCGTTTTATCTTTTTTAAGGTAAATTCTGAAGAAGTTGCTCAAGATTTATGTTCAGAAACGTTTTTGCGCGGATGGCAGGCATTCAAAATCCAAAATCCAAAATCCAAAAATCAAAAAGAGATTAAAAATCCCCAGGCCTTTTTATATCAAATTGCCCGTAATTTAGTAATTGACCATTATAGGGAAAAAGGTAGGACACAGATTGTCCCAGCAGATTATGTTTCAGTTACTGACCCTGGACAAGATTTAGAAGAACAATCTTTGTCTAAATCAGATTTTGATACAATTAAATTAGCTTTAACTGATTTGAAAGATAATTATCAGGAATTAGTTGTTTGGCATTATATAGATGATTTATCAATTTCTGAAATATCCAAGCTGGTTAATAAGTCAGAAGGAACAGTTAGAGTAACGCTTCACCGGGCTTTAAAATCCCTTAGAAATAAGGTTGAAAACGGATAACCGATAGGGGGAATGTCTGTCGGTATCCGATACCGACAGGACTGTAATAAAAGGCCTATTTTCTCGTCTTATTATAGTATGGCTAAATTCACTGAAAAACAGCTTATTAGCAAACTTCAGGAACTTAGGCAGATTAAGCCCAGCGATGACTGGGTTGTTTTTACTAAGAATCGCATTTTTGCCGCAGAAACAGAGACCCGGGTCTCGGTTGGTTTTTCTTTTATTGCTTTTTTAAAAGAACTTCAGAGGGGCGAAAGATTTGTTTTCAGACACAAGCCAGTTTTTGCTTTTGCCTTAAGCGTTTTAATTCTAATCGGGGTTTTTGGCTTTGCCCAAAATTCAGTGCCTGGCGATACGCTTTTCTCTATAAAAAAGATTACTGAAAAAGGTCAGGCAGTTTTTGTTTTTGAAAAAGACCAGGCAAAGCATAATTTTGAAATGGCTGGCAAGCGCTTGGATGATTTAACTAAAATTGCTCAAGAGAACGAAGTAAAGAATTTAGCTTCAGCAATTAATGAATATCAGGAAAGTGTTTTCAAGGCAGCTGAAAGTTTGGCAGAAATGGAGAGTGTAAAAGAAATTGTTGAAGAGATTAAAAAATTAGAGGAAGGAGAAGAAAATGTAAAATCATTAGGCATAGAAATAGGAAAAAGCGAGGAATTAGATAATGCTTTGGCTAAAATAGTGGAAACAGAGATTAAGGACTTGGAAAGGAAAACTTTATCTGAAGAGAAACAAGAAATTTTAGCTGAAGTGAAACAGGATTATGAAGCAGGGAATTATTATGACGCTTTAGAAAAGATTTTACTTTTGATTAACAATTAAAAAAAAATGGAAGAGGACAGTCCTCTTCTAATATCCAAAAAGTCGTTAATCTTAGTTTTTTGAAGTATACCCAAAAGACCAAGATTCAAACCCATCACTACCAAAATTTGGTGTGAGGGTAAAGGTCGACTAACGACAAATAAATTATTAATTAATTCACCCAGTTAAATAATTTGCTTCGCAAATTAAAATCGAAGATTTTATTTAACCGGGTAAAAATACAGATTAAAAAAATATGAAAAAGAAAATAATTCTATGTATAACTGGATTAGCAATGCTTGCTATGATTGTTCCTTCTTCTGCTCAAGCCGTAACAGCTGCAGAGCTTCAAGCGCAAATTGATGCCTTAATGGCTACATTAGCTGACTTGCAGTCTCAATTAGCTGACCTTACAGGCGAGACAGGAGGAACTGTTACTGGTTGTACGATTACTTCTTTTGATAGAAACCTTAAGGTTGGAATGAGTGGAGACGATGTTAAATGTCTTCAGGTTGTTCTTAACTCTGCTTCTGACACCCAGCTTTCAGCTGGCGTAGGTTCTCCAGGACAAGAAACATCTTACTTTGGTCCTAAAACCAAAGCAGCTGTTATCAAGTTTCAGGAGAAATACGCTGCTGATATTTTAGCTGGTTATGGTTTAACTGCTGGAACTGGTTATGTTGGCACAACAACCAGAGCCAAGTTAAACACAATGTTAGATAGCGGTGTTGTCCCTCCTGCAGGCGCGGTTTGCGGTAATGGAACTTGTGAGACAGGCGAGACATCCACAAATTGTCCTGCCGATTGTCCAGTTCCTCCAGCAGCCGCTGGTTTAACTGTTTCTTTGGCTTCTGATACACCAACCTCAACAAGCGTTGCTGATGCCACTAATGCTAACTTTACCAAGTTTACATTAACGGCTGGATCAGAGGGGAGCGTAAGTATTACAAAAATTTACGTTACCAGAGCTGGTTTATCAGCTAATGCTGATGTTGAAAACATAAAAGTTGTTGAAGCTGATACAGGAACCTACAGAGGCAGTGTTGGTAGTTTAAACGTGGACAACCGCTCAATGATTACTTTCACCCCTGCTTTAATAATTCCTGCTGGCACAACAAAAACCTACTTCTTAAGAGCTGGTATCGCTGAAGCTACTACAAGTGGCAAGACAATATCTTTGGGCATTGTTGCCGCAACAGATATTGTTTCAAACGCTACTGCAGTTACTGGTGTCCCTATTGTTGGAAACGTGATGACAGCAATTGAATTAACGGTTGGCGATTTAAGTGTTGAAGAAGATGGCACAACCATTGATACTACACCAGATGTTGGCGACGTTGATGTTACCCTTAACCAGTTCAAACTTTCAGCTGGTTCTCCTGAAGCTATTACTGTTGAATCAATAACAGCGATAAAAGTAGGAACTGCTTCTTTGACTGACACTACTAATATTGAGCTTTATGATGTTACCCACAACGTAAGTTTAGGAACAGTAGCTTCCTGGGATTCAGAAGAAAAAGCTACCTGGTCCAATCTTGGCCTTATAATCGACAAGGGAGAATCCCTTCGCTTAAAAATAATGGCTGATGTAGTTGGAGGTGTAGCTTCTACAGCTCTGACTGTTAACGCTGATATAGTTGATGGTACTGACACTTTGATTGATGCCAAAGGCAATGTCTATGGCTTCTATCTCACTGTTGCCGAAGGAGATTATTCTGGTCAGGGTGCATATCCCCAGACAATTAATGCTGGCGCTTTAAACCTTTCCAAATCATCTTCAACTCCTGCTACTGGTAATATTTCAACTGGTTCTGATATTGTGCTTGGCGTATTTGATTTTGACGCCAAAGGAGAAGAAATGAGGATTACAGGCATAACCATTGAGGCAGTTATTTCGGGTATGGTTTATACCGATATAACTCTCGTCAAGATTTATGATGAGGATGGTAATATTGTCGCAGGTCCAAAAGACATGGCTACGACTGATGCCACTCATTGCTATGCCTCGTTCACAGACACATTTATTGTTCCTGTTGGTGTCCACGAATACACTGTTAAAGCAAAAATTGCTGACGCTGTTGAGACCGGTGAGACAATAGTTATTGATATCAACACACCAGGCACAACTTCGGTTCTCGTTGTTAAGGGTATGACTAGCGGCGATACAATTACAGCCACACCATCCGGTGATCTTGCTGCAAACACTTTGACCGTTGCTGCGGGTGATATGGTTGTTACAACTTTAACTACTCCAGCCGCAAGAGACGTTACCAAAGGAGTTAATGACTTTATTTGGGCAACAGCTTCATTAAGCGCTGGTAATTCAGGCGAGGATGTGTTGATTACAACCATTTCGGTATTAGATACGCTTTCTGACGATTCAACTGATCCTGACGCAGATGATATTGATAATATGGAGATTTGGGCTGATTTAACTAGTGCAAATAGTTTAAGAGGTGATATTTACGAAACCAAAGTAAGCAACACTGAAAATCCAAGCGGAAACACTGCAGGCGTTGCTACAACAACTTCCTTCACTTTGAGTCAAACAATAACAGTACCAGTTGGTTCTTTCGTGAAAGTGGCTTTGGTGGCTGATTTGAATGCCAGTGCAGTAGGAACTGTTGGTACAAGTACTCACACATTTAGCTTCTCCGCAGTAACAGCTACTGGCGCTTCAAGCGGAGAGGATATTAGTGAATCAGCTTCTGGTACAGGTCAGGCAATGCAAATTGAAACAAGCGGCGCTTTGACCCTTACTAAAGATGCTTCTTCGCCGGTTTCTGACATAGTAATTTCCGGAGAAACTGTTACTTTGGGAGTGTTCCGATTAGCTGCTACCAATGTGGAAAGCTTGGATGTTGATGATATTACTTTTGCCGTGACAGGTGGCACTAGCGTAAGTACGTATTATCTATATAACGGCACTAACCAAATTGGTATAGCTTCAAGCGGCACTACTCCAAAGTTTGTCTTGGCTAACGGAACTGTAACTGTTCCTGCTAATGATTATGTAAGATTAACCCTTAAGGGTAAAATGAATATTAAGGATTATGTCACCAACGACACCGCCATAACAGCTGGTCTTAATGCTGAGGACGCTGTAAATTGCACTGGTTTGGCTTCAGGAGCTGAAGTTGATTCTGACGACACTGATGTTGCGGCTAATGAGATGAACTTATACGTAACCAAGCCAACATTCACTGCTGTTACTACAAGGAGTGGTTACTCACTTTCTGGGACTTTGATTCCTTCCACTGCTATGTTGGTAGCTATATTTGATGTAACTGCCAGTGATACTGAAGATGTTACATTTCAAAAGGACATCGCTAGTCTGACTGTCAATGTTTCAAGAGTACAGACCGATACCGATGGTAGTGTTGACACTTGGCTGTTAAAGGACCAAGATGGCACCCTTCTTGATAGTATAACAATTGCCGATAGTGCTTCAGAAGCTGACTTTATTTTTGCAACCGCAGGACTTACTATTCCCGCTGGTGACACAAAAAGCTTCTTTATCTATGCCGATACTAGTGAATATGAGGATGACGGTGATGTTATTCAGGTCTGGTTAGATGATGCAACCGCCAGTAACACCGATATTACCTGGAGTATTAACGACAATGACGCCACATATTATGATGGCGACAAGATATTCCGTAATGATATTTACGCTGGAAGCTTTGTCAACCCAAGTTAGTAATCTCTGAAATTGAATCCTCTTTTCTTTCCTTGTGAAGAAGAAGCGAGGAAAAACAAAACCGCCCAAGCCTAACGGCCGGGCGGTTTTGTGATTTAGTAAGGAAGTGTCTTTAGGAAATCTTCTACATTCTGTTTTGATTCCGGAGATAACTCTATAACTATCAAAGCTTTCTCCTTGGCCTTATCATACTCTCCTAATTCTCTATAAACGTATGCTAAAGAAGCATGATATTGGAAATTATTTGGTTCAAAAACAATTAGTTTTTGATAAATATCAATTAGAGGACGATAGTATTCAATATTTTTAGAATCTTTGGTTAAAATTGAATAAGCCTTAAGTAACTGAGAAAGAGCATTTTTGGAATTTATATTAAATCCTTTTTGATTAGCTGTTTTTATATCTTCTTGCGCTTCTTTAATATCGCCCAAAACAATATCAGAAAGACTTTTGGCCCACCAGCAATCGCCAAACTCTGGGTTTAAATTAATACACTTTTCAGATTTTTCTTTGGCTAGTTTATATTTTTTTAATAACAGGTCAATATTTATGGAGCTGACAAGTGTTGACTGGCGTTTTGGATTTAATTCATGGGCCCTATTAAATGAGTAGTCAATTTTTTGTAGTAATTTTTCTTTTGTTTCAGGAGTAATTTTATTATTATTTTCAACAAAAAGATTATAATAATTTCCCAACAATATCCATGTTCTAGTATAAGCCGGTCTTAGATTTGTTGCTTCCTCTAAAATCTGGATTGATTTTTGAATTAATTCTTTTTCTCTTTCTGGATTTGTTTTTTGACAATTTTTAAGAACATCGGAATATTTTAACAGTACATAATGGTCAATAATGCTATGAGAAGGTAAAACTTTTTCCATTTTATCAATTGCTTTTTGGCACTTTCCATTTGTTGAATAATACCCGGCCCAATTTAATTCTTTGTTAATTTTTAACGGTTTTAAAGCGGCAAACCAAATAAATAAGATTAATATACATAATAAACCTAATATAACACCAGACTTCCATAAGCTATTATCAGAGGTTTGATCTTTCTCAGTCTGCGGAGGTTCGATTTCCGTCAGCTCATTATTTTTTCTAATAAGAAACAAAGAATAACCAACTAATAGAAAGAAAATTAAATAAGTAGAAAAAGTGTCAAAGCTAAAGAAATTAGCTGTTATATAACCAATAAAAGCAGCTTGAATTCCATGACAGACTAGGGAATTATTAGTATTTTTTCTTTTTACTTTTTGTAATTGATAGAATAAAACCCCGAAAAGAGAAAGATAAATTATTAAAGCTGGAATACCGGTTGTAACTGCAGTTTCAAGCATGAAATTGTGGGCTCTGTCCCACCAAGTGCTAGATATGCTTGGAAAACTGGGATCGTAATGCTTGTCAAAAGCAATTGAGAAATTTTCTGGACCCCAGCCTAATATAGGCTTTTCTTTGATTGCTTCAAGAGCAATTTTCCAGGCAGGAAAACGTGTTTCTTCAAAAACTAATTCAAATGAAAGTCGTGATGCAATTATTTTTAATCTTGCATTATTTTCAACAAATTCAGGAAGTTGTCCCTGAGTATTCACAAAGTAAATACTGCCAACAACTAAAAATAGGGCAGCGACAGTTGCAATTTTGAGTAAAAGTATTTTTTTAGGGCAAGCCCTGTAGAAGAATTTCGACAAAGACTTTCTTCTAGAAAATTCAGATGCCGAAGGCAGTCGAAATTTCTCTATGGGGTAAGCAAGAAAAAAATAAATAAAACCCATTATTAAACCAAGATAAGCAGCTCTGGTTTGAGTAATTAAGATAACGAGAAGAAATAATAAGATAATTGAAAAATAAAATAATTTCTTTAAACGTCTTTTTTCTTTTACCCCCACACCATAACGAGAACTGACTTCGTCAAATTTGCCGCCAGAGGCGGTTTGTTCTCGTTTGGTGTGGGGGTTTAATCCAA
>Ga0315547_1002904_pt1 | contig 11550 bp, 16 predicted proteins | sample SalMarSW160240MG_2_FD_202542 | JGI IMG/M metagenome (GOLD analysis project Ga0315547, IMG submission 202542) | Salt marsh sediment microbial communities from the Plum Island Ecosystem LTER, Massachusetts, United States - Salt Marsh Sediment SW1601-240 ... | reverse complement strand
GCCTTGAATGACGGGCTGTGCTTCCTTCTGTTCTGTGTCATGTCCTGCTCCTCCTATTCTGTATTTTATTCTAGGAGCAGAACCCGCTCTTAACAACCTGTCCGAATTTGGGGGACCACCTCAGATTTATTGAGTCATAGATTATCGAGGCTAAGCCGTAGAAAATCTTAGTTCTTCTCTGATTTTTTATTATCGGGAACATGTATCCTTTCTTAAATCCCCCGCTGATTAGGGAATCTACCGTTGTCTTCCCCCTTTTTATCTTCCGTCTCGTCCCGGCCGAAACCTCGGCCCATGCCAGGACCCTTACCAAAACCTTGACTCATGCCTCTTCCCATGCCTCTACCTCTTTTGAAATGTTCTAAGTAATAGAATAAAATTCAAAGTCATTTCTATAAATTTTCTTTACTTTTTCCTCTTCTTTTAATAGGTTAACATGGGCTAAGGTTTCCATTAGCGCCATTCGGTGACCCCAATGGTCTAATTTCTCCCAAGGAGTCCCTCCTTTTTCTGGCATCCAAGGAATCTTCATTGCAATTTTATAAGCCACTTCCGGCCTATTCTTCAAAACTTCCAATATAGCCTCTTTCCTTTCCTGATGATGTTGAAGTAGTTCATCAATTCTTTCTTGTAAATTGGCGAAGCAATCCTCGTGACCGGGGAGAACAAGCTCAACTTCAAGTCCCCTTAAACTCTTTAGGGATTTGATATAATCACCCAAGGGATTGAGGCTTGAAAAGGGATTAAGACCTATTTCTGGTGTAATTTTAGCTAAGACATGGTCTCCCGAAATCAGTATTTTCTTTGCTCGCTCATAAAGACATACGTGTCCCGGAGAATGCCCCGGTGTCCAGAGAATCTCAAAGCTAAAGAGGTCTGTGTTAATCCTTTCGCCACCGGAGAGAAAGATATCTGGAGAGCCTAACTTACCGCTGAAGGAAACGGCGTCGGGAAAGACTGGAGAGATAAAATTCATCTCTCCTTTGGGTAATCTTTGAAGCTTAGCAGTTTCATCTTCGGGAGTTCCATTTTTGTAAAGCCACTCTTTCATTCCCTGAAGGATTGTGGCAGCCTCTATGCCTCTTGGCTCAATAAAACGTCTTTCACTTTGATGCAAAGATAATTTAGCGCCCGAAAGCTCCTTTAACTTACCAGCTAAGCCAAAATGATCAAGATGGCTATGAGTTATTACTATTTGGGATATATCCTTAAAACTAATACCTATTTCATTAAGCCCTTTTTCAAAAATCTCGGAGGTTTTTGGGTCATCCCAACCACTATCCACCAAGAGCCATCCAGTGCTTCCCCGAATTAAATAAACATTAGTCTCGGCTAAATTTTCCCCTAAAGCCATATCCCCTATAGGTGTAAAGGGAAGAGGAAGTTGCAGTTGATAAATTCCGGGAATAATTTCTTCCATAAGATTTCACCTCCCTTAGCTTTCTGCCCATCTTCTTTCCTAGCCTAGGTCACTGAGGCAGGGAAAGAGGCACTCCTTCTCCCTCGCCTGGATGAAGCTGTGTCCTCGACCTGCAATTAGCCATCTGATAGTGCCCTTGCTCATATAATACTCCTTCCCCTGTTTTTGCCACTCGCTACGCCAACAAAACGCGTAGATTTTGATTACAGAGGTTCTCTAAGCTCCGCCACGAGTTCCGGCACCACCTGACGTACCACCCGCGGTTTCCTCGCTAGTTCCGGAAGATAATGCCGATAACAGGGATGCGCCGCCCGCCATGCCGCTGACACGGCAACGTTTCCGTCTCTTGGGCTGCCTAGAATCATATACTGTTCCCCTTTTACCACTTCTCAGCCAAGCTCGTCTATTAGCCGCTGTATAGGAACTGCTATCTGATCCTCTTGAACGTTAGGTGAATAACAGCTATCAATCTGAACCAGTTCGATAAGTGGCATTTTATTCGCTATGGCAACTGCAAGCTTGTCAATTGTTCCAGACACTATCTCCTCGGATATCAGCTGAGCCCCTATCAACATCTGGGTTCTGCGCTCAGCGATAAGCTTATACCAAGCGGGCTTGCCACGCCTTGGCTCTCTCAGATAAGGGGTGTTAACCATGGTAGATGCTGTTTCTATCCCTTTCTCTCGAGCCTTTCTTTCAGTAAAACCCACTGCACCCACTTGGTAGTCAAAGATCTTGGTGATGAAGGGCATGACCGTGCCTCCATAGGAAATTTTATTGCCTAAAACTGCGTTCCTTCCTGCTAAATATCCAGTTCGAATCGCATTGGTAGCTAATTGATGACGCCGCTTGGAACCTATGATCATGTCCCGATTTTCCATACAATCCCCAGCCGCATAAATGTCGGGCTCGCTTGTTTGGAGGTATTGGTTTACAACTATACCTCCTGTCTCTCCTATCTCGAGCCCTATCTTTTGAGCTAACTTTACATTGGGTTCTGCCCCGATGCCAAAGAAGATAAAATCTATCTCTAGCTCTTGATCAGAAAGAATCACACACTTCTTACCATTTTTGCTGCTTATTTTCTCAATCCTGGCAGGCAGAATTAAGTCTACGCCTCTTTCCACAAGAACCTGCTTCAACTTGTCAGCCATATCTTCGTCCAAATGGGCACGCATGATATCTCGCCTGACCAGCAGATAAACCTTGCTATATCCCCGTGCTTTTAGAGCCTCAGCTACCTCAAGTGCAACAAACCCTCCCCCGATAATAGCTGCGCTGCTATGCTTCACAATGGCATCCTCTAAGGCTCTACCATCCGCTATATCTGTGCTCAAGGCAAACTCGCTTCTGTTATCCAATCCAGAAAATGGGGGGACGGTTGGGGTAGCGCCCATGGCTAAGATTGCTTTATCATAGTCGTATGTTTCCCCATTAGCGATGATTTTCCTTTCATCCCTGAGGATATCAGTGACTTCAGTATTTAAGTGAAGTTTTAAATTTCTCTTTTCATAAAACGATGTAACGCGGTAGCCACGATATAGATCTTCCCACTTGTTAACAATCCCGCTCAGAACCAAAGGAATTTCACAGGGGTTACATCCGAGTTCTTCTCTTTTACTAAAGACATCAACTTGCGCCTCGCTATTCAAGCGGCGGACTTGCAATGCTGCTATTGCCCCGGCATCCCCAGCACCGATAATACAGACTTTCATGCTTCCTCCTCTATTTCATTTTCTTTAGTCTTGGGCTTTTCATCCCGTTTTCTGTAATTCGATCAACAACTGATAAGCCCATGGAAACCAGTATTTCCAAAGGCATGGGTAGAAGGGATGGCTCCAGCATCAGGAACAGAGCTGCTTTGCTGATGGAAATCGTTTCGCAAATTTCTAAGCTTTCATTTACGCTCCCAGACATTTTCTTCAGCGTTCAATTCCATCTCGGGCCTGAACTCCCGCTTCGTAATAGTGTTTTACCTCTTTCATCTCCGTCACCAGGTCAGCTGCCTCGATGACCTCAAGCGGCGCATATCGCCCGGTAAAGACTAACTCTACCCCGTCTGGCTTGGCGGCTATTATGTCCAAGATGTCCTTTACTGAAAGGAGTTCAAAGTAATGGGCAGTAGTTATTTCATCAAAAACGATGATGTCATATTTCCCAGAGAGCATTGCCTCTGTCGCTTTGTGCAATCCTTCCTGAGCTAGCTGAAAGTCTTTTGTGTTTGGAGGCTTATGGATCTTATGGGTATGCACCCAGCCAGGGCGGCCATACTGCTTGATGGTTATATATGGATGCACCATTTTTGCTGCATCGAGTTCGCCGTAATGCTGCCCCTTCATAAACTGCCCAATATATGTTTTCAATCCTCGCCCCATAGCGCGAAAGGCCAGGCCTAAAGCAGCTGTAGTTTTGCCCTTACAATTACCTGTATAAACCTGAATATATCCCTTGCCCAATGGACGCGCTCTCGTCATTTAACTCTCCTAAAAGCTTAAATTATTGCCAACCAGCCCTCAAGGTCAACCTCTTCTACTCGCTGATGCCTAGGAATATTTACCTAGCCTTTCCAATTGGCTCACCGTTATCAGTTCCCCAGCCCGTAAACCGGGATTGTTCGTCAGAGCACTTTTATATCTATCGTTTCAACTCGTTCAAACCAACTATAACACAGCTAGGTTTCAGGGAGAATGAAGGTGTTTTTCCCATGTATTCATAATAGGTCATCCCGAATATCTTCAAACACTCCGGCTCCTCAATCACAAGGACAAACAGAAATGCTGCTAAAATACCCCATCCAGATGAAATCATAGCTGCTGGGGATGCCAAAACCAGGGCAGCCCCTACTGGTATTAGGGCGAGAGCTAGATGTTGTGGATGTCTCATACATGAGTAGATACCGGCTGTTACAAGACGATCGGGCCATATGCTTGCATGTCCTTGGCTATAGCCTAAACGCTTAAGTGTTCTGCCTGCAATGACATGAATTGTAAAAGCCCAGACCAGTATAATAATTCCGAAGGCCATAGATAAAAACTCCGAGGAACCGCCGATTAAACCTATATCACCTCGTATGATAGTGGGGATAAATATAAGAACCCACACAATCGGCCAATAGAGAAATTTCCATAGTCCGCTTGGCAAACGCATCACTATTATCAGAGTCCTAGGTGAGTGTTTTGAGAAACTACCTAAAGACTTAACCTCCTGACCATTTAGAGTACTGCAAGGCCATCCAGTAACCTCAATTTCTCCTTCCTAACATTGATACCTGGGCTGGATGACCAGTTAGCACTTTTGAACAGGATTGTATACCGACTATAAACCATGGTCAAGCGTCCCCTGTTTTGCCTCCGGTTGCACATCATGCTATATCGTTTTGTGGCTCCATGTTTTCTCCCCACGTCAAAAACCTTCACGCTACATCTATAAGAAGCTTTTACCCACCTTGCCTATGTTACTTTTCTTGTTTTACTCTAACATCTTCTTCCCCTTGGGGGGGGATGATAATTGAGCTATTTCTTGACATATCTCAATTTGACTTTTTGTTGGATAATGAGACTGAAAACACAAAAAGCACCTTAAAAACTGAATAACAAAGCTCTGACCTGAACGCTTGCCCTCTTTGAAAGGGGGTAAGTATGAGTTCAAGCGTAGTCGCACCAGCATCACCAGACGGCGATAACGGCAATCCTCAAGGTCATTGTAGCCGATGTCATAGGGTCTGGACTCTAAAAACAAGGCAGGGCGTTTGTCAGTGGTGCGGTCATCTGGCAATATGCCAGTCATCACCAACAAAGCCCCGCAGTATCAAGTCTAGGTCAAACGGAAGGCGAAAGCAAGCTCCAGTCCACAGTAACGGCTATGACCAGCTAGAGGGTGAATGGTTAGCCTACTATGATGTAGCCTCACGCTTTACCGACAGGGTAAAGCCTCAAGACAAAGAGGACATACTCCACACGATAATCACTACCCTTGCCGATGTAGAGCGTAACAACGGACACAAGCCCTTCTCCGAAGCGGTAATGTATCGGATAGCCAGCCGAACTGTAGCCGACTACTGGCGAAGCTACTACAAAGCCAGTAACGGCTTGGATTGCGGAAGCTGTAGCAAAGTCCAAAGGAGTAAATGCCGAGAGAATGACCTCTATACCGAGTGCCCCAAAGCTATCAATCTGGAGAGCCTTAACAAGCCCATCATAGACAGTGAAGGGCATACCACCGAGCTTGGGGAACTGATAGCTGATGACAGGGCTCTTAACCTTGACGCTTGGGTGGATGCCCGAACCTTCCTGCTAGGCTTCCCGCAAAGACTTCTGGCGATAGCTGACAAACTGGACAACGGAGATATTCTCACTCCATACGATAGGCTTTACCTTTGCCGATTTAGAAAACGAGAGCAAAAAGCGTTATTCCAATGATAACGTTTTAACCCCAAATCCCGACTAATATAGTGGAAGCACCATTTAGGCTAGAGTATCTCAGCTAGATGGTAGTTTACTACTGGGCGAAGCCGATAGCCTTGCCCACTATCGGATAGCCAATAGGGGGTGTTCAAATAGAACAACTGAATATTGAGGGCAAGCGTTCAGGTGAGGGCTTTGTTTCACACAAGGCGATACTGGTAAACGCCTTAAGTCGGGCACTAGCCGAAAGGGTAGTGCTTATGGACTTTACCATAGGGCGTAAAGGCTTACTCAATTACCTGAAGTCTCTCGGCGGGAGCAATATCGTTAAGGTAGTCCCTTCCGCCAGCGTTAGTGCTAGCGGGTCGCAGACTAACGGACACAAGAGGCTTAAGGTAGTTTGCGGGGCTAATACCAGCTACCTTGACGATATGGCTTGGGTGGGTGAGAAAACACCCTTGACGCTTTGCGATGTCAGGGTAAGCCCTTCCAACACTGTCAAGCCTAACCTCGGAGCACTGGAGCTATCGGAAGTCCTGTCAAGGGTAGTGCCCTTTACCGCCAAAGAGGATAACAGACCTGTTTTACAGTGTGTCCTCTTTAAGGTAGCAGAGGGTAAGCTCACGATAGTGAGTGCCGATGGTTTCAGGCTGGCGGTGGTGAAGCTGGACTTTGACGGTGATGAGGGGCAAGTCCTGATAAATCGTGATGAGCTAAGGGGTGTTACCAGTGCCCTGAGAAGGGCAAGGCGGGTGAGGGTGAGCTTTGAAAAGAGCGGGGATAGCCTTGATGGTATGAGCCTCACTCTTGATACCGAGCTAATCCGCTACAAATGGCGGGGTGCTGATGGTAACTTTCCCGATTATGAGAAGCTCATACCCGCCAACTTCAATACTCTTACCAGCTTTGACACTAACGAGGCACTGAAAGCGGTAAGCTCACTCAAAGTCCTGTCCGACAGCAAGTCCTACCCGATAGACCTCATCATCGGTAACGGCAGGGTGATAATGTCCAATCCCGATGACAAAGGACAAGCCGAGATACCCGCCGATACGCAGGGTGATGGTAAGGTCAGGATAGACGGAAGCTATCTTGCCGATGCCTTGAGGGCTTGTGGCGGGATGGTGGAGCTGAAGCTCACCGATGGCAAGTCGCCGATGCTCTTTACCTCTCCCGACTATGAGTTGGTGGTGATGCCGATGCTCACCAGTGAAAGCCAGAAGCCAGAGGATAAGGCAGAGCAGGCAAAAGCCGAACCCACCGAGGACACCGAGCCAGAAGCCGAGACAGCCGAAGCGGTAGCCGAAGCCGAGACAGTCACCAAGACCGAGAAGCCGAAGCGGAAGCGAAGCAAGGCGAAAGAACCAGTCGCCGTAGCCTGATAGTCTGAAATTGAACGCTTGAACTCAGAAAACAGCCAACGCAGAGAAGCGGGGGATGACCCCGCTTTTTTGCTATTTTCAGGGGGTATTCCTGCCCCGATTGCGAGGGTGGGAGTGCCCCCTTTTTGTGGCTAAAACTAGCATGGAGTGCCGATTCCCGATGGCAGAGGCAGACCTGGGACAGACGTAAGACCTCGATGGCAGGGAAATTACCGGCAGTTGCGTGCTCAATGGAAGTCCAATCGGACAAGGTGCACAGTGTGAACCACAACCAAAGAGAGTAGGCACTCCAGGAACTTCTCAGGGATTTATTTTTAGAAAGGGGGTAATACCGATGGAGAAACGCAAAGAGTATGCCGAGGGTGAAATCATCGACTGTCCCAGGTGCGGTGGTGATGACCTTGACTGCGAGGAAGCTCCCGATAAGGCAAAGTGCCTCAACTGCGGGCTAGAGTTCACCATCAGGCAAGTCGCTGTCTGGGAGGAATGAGCAAGTTTCTGAATAAGTGAGAAAGGAGGAAGCCGTCTATGGCAGATAATGACACTATCTTTGTCCTTACCAGGGAAGATGTCGTCGAGTGTGCCCGGGAGATGGAAATACCCGAGGAAGCTATAACCGATGACGTTCTTCACCAGGTGAGGAAGGGCGTGGAATGGGGGCTGGAGTGCTGGTCTGAGGTAATGAAAGGAGCCATCAATATGGCTCTAAAGAGCTAGGCCGACTCTCAAATGCTCATTTTCATAGGGGTCACTATGCCCGAAACTGAAGGAAAGGAGGGAATGACTATGCCAGTTAAATGGAGCGCTCTCAAGGTCAGTGAGGCGATGGATATGGTCGAGGAGTTTGTTGACCAAGCTGTTGAACCATTGGAGCAGGCCAGGATTGTTGCCAGAGAAGCCAGGAATATCCCGAACCTACCCCAGTATGTCGACCAGTACCTGGTAAGGATTATCGGCGAGATAGACCGGGCAATCGGCGGCAGCCAGTGGGAACCAGAAGGCCGGCTCAAGGCAGGGATACAGTCCGTCCGCGACTCTCTACCCGAGGGAGCGGTAGAAGAAGAGCAAAAGAGACTTGAAAGCGGCAGCCAGCTAAGCCTGGTGGCTTAAGAGCTGGCCATATCCGAAGGGGTTACTGTGCCCAAAATCTGAAGGAAAGGGGGTAAAAGTATGACAGGTCAGCTTGGCTTATTCGAAGGCGTAAAGCTGGATGAGCCTGAGCCAACCACCACCTTAAGAGTGGGGCGACGGACTGTCCAGATACCGCTCCGCAAGAGACGGCGGGAAGCCATCAAGCGCCTGACGGAGATACTGGAAGAGTTGGAAGGTAAGGATATCCACATCGGCTCTTATGATGCCGGCGGTAGACACTTCTGGCTGGATAATCTCAAGCTGCCCAGGCTCCAGCTGGAATGGCATCCTATCAGGCTCAAAAGCGACCAGAACTATATTCCCAGCGTCATCGTGCTCTGGGGAAGCAGGTCAGCTCAAGTGAGGATATTCACCGATTATCTGGTGGCTGTTCGGGAGCAGGAATACCAGGGATACTGGCATTATTTGCTGGACTTCCGTAACGGCTTTTACGAAAGCCGACTCGATGAATTTAAGTCTCACTATGCCTGCCTGCACATAACCAGGTTTAAGGACTAAGCGAAATTCCACCCGGTTTCAAGGGGTAACTATACCCAAAAATCAGCCAGAGGGGAGGTGATTGTATGGCTGAAGACAAGGGCGTGAGAGTATCTAAGTGCCCGATTGGACAGGATTACTGCTATCCGACCTGCTATTGGCGTAAAGGTGACCGGTGTTGCTTCAGAAGCAAGCGGGGCAGGAAAATACCCGAACTCAAAAAGGAAAGGAGCTAACAGTTGAATAAAACCCAATCTGTTGAGAAAGGCATCTCCGACATCGTTGGTGCCTTGACAGACCCCATTATTGTCTTTCCGGGTGGCTGGGGAGATACCATTCCTGAATGGCTTAAGACAGCTATTACCCTGGAGAGGATGATGGGGAACATGAAGGCGCTGAAGGGAGATGAGCCGACCGGTACCGATGCCGAAGCCTGCGCCTACCTGATGACGGTTTCCCTGACACAGCCAATGGACAGCGACTGGACCCAAATATACCTCTACATCGCTGGCCAGAGCTACAAGCGATGGAACAAAGGTGAAATGCCGGATGATATTGCCGTAGACTCTATCAGCGACTACCAGATAATAGAGCTAAACAGGCTTAAGGCCTGGCTTTATCAACAGCGCATTAAAGCCAGGATGGAGAAGGATAGAGCGGAGCGGAGACAGAAAAGGGAAGAGGCCGAAGGCCGACGGGAAGCGGAGCAACCGGCGTTGTTTGAGTTCTAGCCCCTCCAATATCCAGCGAAAACAGGCCGTGGGTAAATCCACGGCCTGTTTTTTGTCTCCATCTTGACCGCATATTGACATATATGGGTTGAATAGGTTAGGTTAGCCTCAATACAATGACTATGAAGGAGGTGATAAATGCAAGCTTACTGTGTAAAGTGCCGCACTAAGAGGGAGATGAAGGATGCCAGGAGTATAACCATGAAGAACGGCAAACCGGCGACTCAGGGCATCTGTCCGGTATGTGGCACCAAGATGTTCAGAATCGGTAAGAGCTAATCCTATAATAAATAAGGTGACATAAATTCTGAAAAGGCTGGTTGCCCAAATCTCAGTATATGCCAGCCTTTCTGTTTTAGCTAATAGGTGACAAGTAGAGAGACAATGATCCGTCAATCAAACAGAACATCCATTGAAAGACTATTGTTAGTAGTCGTCCTCGTATTCGGTTTAATACTGGTAGCGGCCTGTAATCCTGCAAATACACAACCCGCAACTACTCCTACGACACCTTCCTCAACCTAGGAACCAACGGCTGAACCCAGCCCCACTCCTTCTCCCACACCCAGTCCAGAACCAACTACGCCTCCGACAGGAGAGATGAAGGTTCCACTTCATAGACGTGGGGCAGGGCGATGCGATTCTTATCGACTTACAGGATACCGAGATTCTTATTGACGGTGGCGACAGGTCACCGGGTGTAACCGAATACCTTAAACAGTATGTTGACGGGGCGCTTGAGGTTATGGTGGCCACTCACCCCCATGCCGACCACATTGGTGGTTTAATCGCTGTCCTGGACACTTTCACGGTAGATCAGATATGGCACAATGGTGATACCAGTGACTCTAAGACCTATTCCGATTTCATGAGCGGCGTAAGTGCTGAGGGAGCAGAGGTTCATACCGCCAGACTGCATGATGTCATTAAAGCTGGAAGTCTGGAACTATTCGTACATCACCCGGCTAACCTGGAAGGCTCCACTAATAACAACTCTATTGTTTTGCATCTTGCCTACGAGGATATAGACTTCCTTTTCACCGGTGACGCCGAGCAGGAAGCAGAAGGGAATATGATGGTGCTTAGCTCCGTACGTCTTCCCGAAGTGGAAATCCTTAAAGTGGGCCATCATGGCTCTAGGACAGCTCCATCTTCTACCTTCATAATGAAGTTACCAGGTGGGAGAATAGCCCACGTAACAGAGACGAAAAGCGGCTCTCCCCTTTTTCAGTACAGGGCTATGCCAGGACAATAAAAGCTTTCTGGGCATGGCTGTCGCCGGGCGTAAGCCTGGCCCCGGTGTCATTCACCACTCAGACCAGGGGGTGCAGTACGCCTCGGAGGAATACACAGACGAGCTCAAGAGCCACGGGTCTGTCATCAGCATGGCCCGGACGGGCAATCCCTATGAGAACGCCAGGATGGAAAGCTTCTTCAAAACACTGAAGTACGAGGAGGTGTACCTATGTGAGTATGAGACCTTTGAGGATGTGATGACCAAGATTCCCTATTTCATTGAGGAGGTGTATAATCATAAGAGGCTCCATTCGGCACTGGGCTACCTGCCACCGAATGAATTTGAGGAGTTACTTAATATTGGCCCGAAGAGGGAGTTACCCCGCCAGACTCTCCTAACTCTATCTGTCCAATCATAGGGGTGCACTCCACCGGTTTTTTCCCCATGCATGGGACACGCTGCCTTAATAATAATGAAGCAAAACTAAAAGATCCATACGAACTAATAGGCCAAGTAATGCACACTTCACTAACTCAGAGCCTCAGCGCAAGGATAGCTATTATCATAGAAGTATGCAAGAGGTTAAACATTGATGGGGCACTAGGTCGATTTCACGCTGGGTGTCGTATAGGGGCAGCTGATGCTTTAATAATTAAAGACGCTATAACAAGGCAACTGGGTATACCAGCTCTGTTGTTAGAATGGGAAGGTTTTGATACACGTATTTATAATGAAGAGCAATATAGAA
>Ga0315547_1002902_pt1 | contig 11559 bp, 6 predicted proteins | sample SalMarSW160240MG_2_FD_202542 | JGI IMG/M metagenome (GOLD analysis project Ga0315547, IMG submission 202542) | Salt marsh sediment microbial communities from the Plum Island Ecosystem LTER, Massachusetts, United States - Salt Marsh Sediment SW1601-240 ... | reverse complement strand
GAGAAGATCGAGCTCCGCTACATGATGTGGGATCCCCAGATCATCGAGAAGGAGCAGGCACTGGCGGACAAGTATGAACAGGAGAACCCCAATGTCACCATCACCGTCGAGTCCGCCGCCTTCGCCCAGTTCTGGGAAAAGATGCAGGCCATGGCAGCGGCCAAGAACATGCCCGACGTGTTTTGGATGAGCTCAGGATACGTCAAGGACTACGCCCGTCTGGGGGCAATCCTGAACATCGAGGATTACGTAAACAAGCTGGACCAAAGTAAATACTTCCCCAGCGCCTTCGGTGTCCTTCGCGCTCCCACCTTCGAAGGGGATATGTACTCCTTCCCCTGGGCGGTGGTCACCTGCATTTCCTACTACAACAAGCGCATCTTCGATGAAGCCGGAGTGGCCTACCCGACCAACAACTGGACCTGGGACCAGCTGCGAAGCACCGCCAAGAAGCTGTCCAAGGACAGCGACGGCGACGGCGCCTACGATCAGTGGGGCTACTGGGTGAAGGGACGCTACACCCAAGTCTACCCCTTCGTCTACAACAACGGAGTGCCCGCCGGCCCGATTTCGGCGGACTTCAAAACCTTCCAGGCCTCCAGCGGTAAAGGCCGGGACGCCTTCAAGTTCCTGGCCGACATGGTTGTGGTGGACAAGAGCTCTCCCACCCCGGCTCAGACCAAGGGCGTGAGCACCTTCTTCACCACCGGAACGATCGCTATGTGCACGGAGGGAAGCTGGCGGATCGACACCTACCGCAAGAGCCTCGAAGACCCCTTCGGGATCTTCCTGACTCCCAAAGGTCCCGGTTCCCCGGGCCAGCACGTGGTCTACGGCTGGGCGGACGCCATGTCCATTTCGGCTTTCACCAAGCATCCCGACGCTTCCTGGGATTGGATGATGTACATGAGCGGCTCCGGCCGTCCCATCGACTCGATCCTCGGCGGCAAGGTTCCGATCTGGAAGGCCAATGCCACCTCCGACACCTGGCTTGAAAAAGACCAGCTTCCGGAGAACAAGCAGCTGGTGCTGGATTCCGTGGACCTGATCGGCAAGCAGGTCACCATGGCCCCGCTGTACGACGAGTGGAATGCCGCGGTACAGTCCGATTTCGACAAGATCATCCTCGGCGCGGGCAACTTCGACGCGGTCATGTCCGAGCTGAAAGCCAAGGTCGAAAAGATCCTGGCTCGGGCACAATAGGAACGACGAAAAACAAGGCTGCGGCTTCCGGAAACCCCGGAGGCCGCGGTCTCATTGAACATCCGGAAGGAACGTGAAGACAGTCTTAAACTCCCCCCGGTTTGAGAGAAATGTAGCCCCCTATATCTTTATTCTGCCCATGCTCGTCGGCCTGATCGTGTTCCGGCTGGGCCCGGTTGTCTGGTCCTTCCTGCTGAGCTTTCAAAAGTTCAACCCGTTCCAAGGGGGAAGCTGGATCGGCCTTGAGAACTACAGGGAGTTGGTCCAGGACAAGGAATTCCACCAGATCTTCCTCCACACCCTGAAGTTCACCCTCTGGTACCTGCCGTTGGGCGTAATCACATCTTTGGTCCTCGCCGTACTGGTCGACAATAAACTGCGAGGCATCATATTGATCCGGGCGATCTACTTCCTGCCCGTGATCAGCGCGGTAGCGGCCATCGGCACCATCTGGGCCTGGCTACTCAACCCGCTGTACGGTCTGGTCAACTTCCTCATTAAGACCATTCTTGGGATAACGGGACCGGAATGGCTGGGCAGTCCGAAAACCGCGTTGTTCACCATCGTGCTGGTGAACGTCTGGCGGAATATGGGCTACACCATGGTCATCTTTCTCGCCGGCCTTCAGGGGGTGCCCCAGGAACTACTTGACGCGGCTTGGGTGGACGGGGCTGGAAAAATCAAGCGTTTTTTCAGTGTCGTTCTTCCACTGCTCTCCCCGACCACTTTCTTCGTAGTCATCATTACAATGATCCGCTCGTTTCAGATCTTCGATTTAGTCTACATCCTGACCGCCCCGGCTGCGGGGGAGGGAGGCACCGTGGGCGGACCGGCGGGTTCCACGAACGTGCTGGTCATTTCGATCTTCCTCAACGCCTTCAAATACTATCGGATGGGGTACGGGGCGGCCCAGGCCTACATCCTGTTCGTGATGGTGGCCATCATCACCGCGATCCAGTTCCGCTTCCAGAAACGGTGGGTCCATTACGGATGAAATCAACATCGAGAAAAATACGAATCTACACCGGCACCTTCCTGCACTACCTGCTGCTGCTGATCATTGCCGCCACCGTGCTGGTACCCTTTCTGTGGATGCTGTCGACATCCTTGAAAGGTAGAGGCGTGCTGCACGAGATTCCTCCCCGCTGGCTTCCCGAAAAATTCTACTGGAACAACTATACGGAGGTTCTGTTCAAGCACCACTTCCTTCGTTACAGCATCAATACTATATACATGGCCTTGATGGTGGGAATCGGACAACTGTTGACCTGCTCCCTGGCGGGCTTCGCCTTTGCCCGCCTGAAGTTCGCCGGACGTGACTTGATCTTCGCCCTGCTCCTGGCCACGATGATGATCCCCCTCCAGGTGATGATCATCCCGGAGTTCCTGATCATGCTCAAGCTGAACTGGATCGATCATCCCTTGTTTCTGGCTTTAATCGTTCCTTCCTGGCTGGCCGGCGCCTTCGGTACCTTCATGCTGAGGCAGTTCTTCATGACCGTTCCCAAGGATTTGGAGGACGCCGGGCGGATCGACGGCTGCAACATCTTCGGCATCTACTGGCGGATCTTTCTGCCTCTCTCCATGCCCGCCCTGGCCACACTGTTCATCTTTGCGGTGATGTCCTCCTGGAACGACTTGCTTAGGCCGATCCTGTACATCAGCTCGCAGCAGCGCATGACGCTCACCATCGGCCTGGCCAACTTCACCCGCCAGTACGACGTCAACGAGAACATGAAGATGGCCGGCAGCCTCTTCACCCTGCTGCCTCTGGTGGTACTCTACGCTTTCGCCCAGAAGTACTTCGTGCAGGGGATCACCCTGTCGGGATTGAAGGGATAGCGGGTATACCAGGTTCTACCTCGTATAGTGTCAAACCGGTACTGTGGAGTCCCTCTGTAGACCTTTTTACGAAAAAAACAGCGGCACTCTTGGCGTCCAGAACCGGGATTCCGACAGATCTCATAATAATTACCGCAGCGGCTGATTTTTATCAGTAGAGAACCGGTGCCGCTGTCACCCTCATCCACAGCAGTAATGTACAGGCACCCCTCTGCGCCGATCCACTTTCCCACGATCGTGAAGGGACCATCGGAGCTTTCCGTCTGGGTATAGGAGTCGTGGCGTACGACAGATCCATCCGCTGCCCAGGTGATTTCCTCGTAGTGGTGGAACAATCCGTCGTACTCCGTATGAATCCAGGTACCGACAAGCTCGTCGAACCTCGGTGAATCGTCCTGGAGGGAGTCGCTAACGGCAGAACTCAATCCAGCCGTGGCGAAGACAACCGCGACGGCGATCCGGAAGATAACTGCTCCCGCCGCCTCCCTCTCCGATTGACCGGAATTCATACTGAAAAATAATACCTGGGCGGGGTTGCGGAAGCGTTGCGGAGGGCGTTGCGAGATCGTCCGAACGTATTTTTATCGATTTGCTATACGATTTCGATTTGTTATATAATTACGGTGCAGTCGTGCACCAGTAGTCAGGCTCCTACCAGTAGATGAAGCCATGGACGACCTGCAGACTGAAAATCACAGTTCTGGAGAAAGATCAGGACTCCGCCTCTACCTGCTCGGACCCCCGGAACTCAAACAGAACAAACACACAGCGAAAATCGAGCGCCAGAAAACCATGGCGCTCCTAGTCTACCTGATAGTTGCCAAGCAGAGACACAGCCGCGATGAACTGGCCACACTCCTGTGGCCCGAGTACGACCAGAGACATGCGCGGGCCAACCTGCGCCGTTGCCTCTCCGAGTTGAGACAGATCTTCGGAAAGGAATTCATCCGATCGGACCAGGAAAACCTCAATATCGCCCCCGAAGGCAGACCATGGACGGACGCAATCGTTTTCCGTGAACTTCTGGCCACCTGTGGGAAACATGGCCATCCGGATTCGAAGGTTTGCTCCAAATGTATTCCTCTCCTGAGCGAAGCCGTAGATCTGTATCAGAATGATTTCCTCTTTGGATTCAGTTTGCGGGATAGCCCTGAGTTTGACAGGTGGCAGTACGACCAAGCCGAACGGCTGCGGGGCGAACTCGGTTCGGCTCTGGAACGTTTGGTCCTGACTCTCGAGGACCAGGGGGACTGCAACCTCTCTCTCAGGTATGCGCGGAAGTGGCTGACTCTGGATCCACTTCACGAGCCGGCGCACCGGACCGTGATGAAGCTCTTTGCCAGACGAGGACAGCTGGCGGCCGCCGTCAGGCAATACCGTGAATGCGCTCGGATTCTCGATGCAGAACTGGGCATGGAACCTGAGCAGGAGACTTCGGCGTTGTACAGAGCGATCAGAGAAAAACGCCTGATACCACCCGATGCCGTGGAACAGACAGAGCAGGATCAGGGAGGCCGTGAAGAGGCAGCCCCGGAAGAAATCCGCATCGTAACAGCGCTGCACGTCGGCTTCGGTCCCCGCGGCGACATCGCCTGGGAGAACTGCATCGAACAAAGCCCGGAGGTGATCGATCCTCTCATGTCCCGTATCCGAGAGATGCTGGACCGAGTCGAAGCCCATGTAGTGCGCCTCTACGGAGAGGATCTGCTCGCAGTGTTCGGAATGTCCCATAGCCACGAGGATGACGCCGAACGGGCCATTCTCGCCGCTCTTGAAATACGCGGGCTTGCCGTCGGATCCGGTTTCAGCATCACCGCGGGCATCCATACCGGTGCGGCCTATGTAGGACCTTCGGAGAGCAGGCAGGAGCTCGGCTGTTCTGTTATGGGTCCGGTGGTGAATCGCGCAGCCCGGCTGCGTTACAAAGCTTTGGACAACCAGATTCTCGCTGGAGAGACGACCTACCGCTATACCCGAGGTGCTTTCAAGTTCGAATCTCTCGACCTGAGCCTGCTGGGCACAGCAGAAACACGTAGGGTCTATTCGGTGATCGAATCTCTGCAACATCCGGAAAAATCCTACGGCATCGAAGGACCACAGGCACAACTCATCGGCCGGGAGCGGGAATTGGGCGATCTTACAACCGCATTCGGTGATGTCACCCGAGGACTAGGCCGCTTTGTGGCGATCACGGGAGAGGCGGGCATCGGAAAATCGAGGATCCTCGGCGAGCTGAAGCGAACCGTTGAAGCGGACATCGAAAAGCCGCTCTGGCTGGAGGGCCGTTGCACCGAGCTGAGTATGACGACCGGCTATGCGCCCTTTCTCGACCTGTTTCACGGGCTCTTCGGTTGGCACCCTCAAGATGATGAAACCGAGCGAGCGTCGCGCATCATCCGCTTCCTTGAGGAAATGGGAGATCATGAAGAGCTGACGGAAGAACAAATAGGAGAAGTCGGTCCGATCCTGGGGAAACTCCTCTCGGTTCGCTTTGGAAGCGAATGGGATCGGGTTCTGGCTAATGCCGATTCTCAACAGATACGACACCGCAGCTTCCAGGCGATCCTTGATTTTCTTCTCGGACTGTCCCGACGGCAGCCCCTGATCCTTGTCCTGGAAGACCTGCATTGGTCCGACAGTCTTTCCCTCGACCTGATCGCCCTACTGATGGAAACGCTGCCCGAGGCGGCAATTATGCTCATCTGTATCTATCGCTCTGTAAAAGATCATAGAAGCCGCGATCTGATCATCATCGCCTCTCGGAAATGTCCGGGGTGCCATACCGAAATTATTCTACGTGAGCTCACTCAAAAGGAGAGCAAAGCCTTCATCGAAGGACTCCTTGGTAATCAACAACTCTCATCGACTTTGAATAACTTCCTCGTTCAAAAATCCGAGGGTAATCCTTTGTACCTTCAAGAGATCATACGATCTCTGGTGGAAGAGGGAATCTTGAGCTTTAACGATGGAAACTGGACCTTCGAGTCGGCCTACGGCGAACACCTCTCTGTTCCAGCTACGATCCAGAGCATCATCCAAAGCCGGGTGGATCGCCTACCTTTCCGGTTGAAGCAAGCGCTCCAGCACGCGGCAGTGATCGGTCAGACCTTCACGGCGAGGTTCATCGAGGCGATCGCCCCACCGGCTGCGGAGCCGGAGCGGGCCTTACGCGATCTAACGGATTTTGCCTTCATCTTCCAGGAGAGAAGCTTCCCGGAGATCGAATTTTCTTTCCGCCACGTCTTGCTGCAGGAAGCTGTGTATCAGAGCATTCCACAGAAACGGCGTACCGAGCTCCATCGGCTATCCGCAGAAACAATCGAAAGGCTTTTTCCCGACCGCCTTGAAGAGCACTACGAGCGACTCGCCTATCACTTCAGCAGAAGCGACGATGCTGACAAAGCCGTGGAGTACCTGCTCAAAGCCGGGGAAAAGGCTCGTTTGAGCTACTCCAACGAAGAAGCCTGCCGTTACTTCAAAGAGGTTCTGCGGCGTCTTGAATCAATCGATCGGAGTATCGCCCGGGACAGACAGCGGCTGACCGCATACGACGGCCTTGCTCAGCTATATCTGTTGGCCTATCAGCTGCAGGAGGCGGAAACGTGCTTTCGCCGAGCCCTCGATCTCGGGCGAGAGGTGAAGTTGGATACACGGGAACTGGTGCATTTTTACCACGGATTAGGGCAGGCAGCCTATGTTCTGAGACGTTCGGAAGAGATGATTCGCATCGGCAAGCAGGGATTGGCCCTCCTGGGAAAGGAAGGCGCATCCGTCGAAGTAGCTTTGATGAATCTATCTGTTGCCAGGGGCTTTCGAAACATGAGGGAGAACTGGCAGTACCTCGATTACGCGAAGCGAAACTCGAAGTTCATCAGACGCCTGCCCTACTCGGCGGATCTCCTCTGGCCTCTCATCAACATTGCGCATAGCCAACTGGACCAGAAAAATCCCGACCAAGCCATGAGCTGGCTCCGCTACACCGAGGCACAGGCGATGAAGCACCAGGATCTGAACGCCCTGGCGGAAGTGCGCGGAATAATCGGATTGTATATATACCGTCTGCAGGGAGATCACCGGCGGGCTTTGGAGCAGCATCAGAATAATCTGGAGCTGGACCGAAAGATTGGCACGGGCGCACTAGCCTTCGATCTTTACCACGTGGGGCGGAATTGGGAATTTCTCGACGCCCCACAAAAAGCCCTGCAGTACTATCGTGAAGCTCTGCCCCAAGCCTATGGGCGGTTTAACGAGTTCGCCGGAGTCTCTCACAAGAATATAGGGATTGTTCTGCACTGTCTAGGTAAGAAACAAGAAGCCCTTCAGAGCATCTATGAAGGATACCGTCTTCTTCAGGAGGTAGAGGTGGAATACGATCCTGCCCACGGAAAGGTGCAGATAGGCCAGGCTCTGCTGACGATTGGCGAAATTCAGGAGGCGGTGGAGATGCTCAAAGAAGCTTTGGACGTAGTGAAAAAGCCCACTATCAATCCCACCCACGATCAGGTCCCGTTGTTCGTCCGGGCATTGAGTAGCCTGGCCGAGGGAATCGCCGACGAGGGCGAGTTCCGGGAATTCTGCCTTGAGTTTCTGCAGAAGCATCCAGAAGCTGCAGGAACTCCCTTTCACCAATGGTACCTGGAAACTGCCGATCCATTTTCCCCCGCCGAGATGACCGTCAAGGATACCTTCAAGAATTCCTTCGCTGCCGGATGGATGTGGCGGGATCCCTTGGGAGCTTCTTCGTATACAGCCGACAACGGATTCGAGATTCGAGCTGACAACGGCGGTGAGCTCTGGAGGAACAATGTGAGCAGTCCCAGACTGATGCGTCCAGTCACAGGCGATTTTGCTGCCCATACGGTCTGCAGATCCGCCGCGGAGGACAGACCGGCCATGGGTGGAATCGTACTCTTGAAAAACAGGAAGAATTTTCTCGCCCTAACGAAAGGGGCAAGGGGCAGAAACGAGATCACCTTCTGCGGCTGCCTGAAAGCTAAGGACTTAATCGTCGGTCGCGGACGCCTGCCCGTAGAGACACTGCATCTACGCCTGGAACGCAAGAACGATCTTGTTAGGGCTCTGTGTAGTTCTGACGGGGCGACTTGGTGGACCGTTGGCCAAGTGGAGTTTTCCGCTACGGATCCACTCGAGATCGGCTTGTTCGCCGTAGGTAAAATAGAACGCTACCTATATCCCGGGGCGTTTGTCGAAGGGTCAGCGATCCGTTTCGACGAGTTCAGGCTCTATCAATAAGGATCGAGGGCTTCTGAGGATCCTGTTCGGTCCAGACGGCGCTCGAGCTACGCTTATAGATGCAGCAGCCGCTCCGCGTTTTTATACAGGATCTTCTCCAGATCGCGATCGGGAAAACCGAGAAAGCGCATGATCCGGTGCTGCTCTTCCAGATAGGTCATGGTAAAGGTTCTGGGAAACCAGCTGGAATCGGTGGCAAAGAGTATACGGTCCGGGCCGACAGTCTCGTAAAACTTGCGGAACAGGTCCTGAAGAGTCAGAGGGTAGGCCATCCAGCGAACCCACTGGTTCGAGCCCGAGCTGTCCACGTACACATTGGGGCAGGTCCAGCAGAGGTGCAGGAGCTCCGTCGGGTATCCGGCCCCGAAGTGAGGCACGATGAAGTCGACCCGGGGAAAGGCTTTGGCCGCATCGTGCAGGGATAGAGGATTGATGTTGATATGGGAGCTCACCCCCCCGGAGCTGCCGAGGACACCAAAGTGGATGAGCACCGGCACCTCGTACTCGCCGCAGATCTCCCACAGGGGAAAAAGCGCGGGATCGCTGATCGGACGGTCCAGGGACGGGCCGAGGAGCTTGTAGCCCTTCAAGCCTAGATCTTTGAGAGCCCGTTCCAGCTCCTCGGCGGCATTCGGGACAAACGGATGATGGTGGGCGAATCCGACAAAGCGGTCGGGATGATGGCTCACGATTGCGGACAGGCGCTCATTTCCACCGCCGGAGACAAAAATCACCCTTTCGATCTTTTTCTCAACGATATCCCGATACCAGCGGTCCGAAGCTTCTCTGTCGTCCTCCACCTCTTCCCGCTCCGATGGGAAGTTGTAGGCTTTCCTCCAGATCTCCCCCTGCACATCCCGACTTTTCGATTTCTTCTGCTTGGTAATTCGTTGGGACACCTGGGCATATCCCGGGAACCAGTCTCCCGATACAGGAAAGTGGGAATGGACGTCAACAACCTTGATTCCTTGAATCATGTTTTTGCTCCCTGGATCAATCGTAGTATGTTCGCTCCCATGATCAGGGAGATCTCTTCCCTCCCGAGCTCTAGGCTTCTCAGAATAGACAGCTGTTGGTCGAGCACCGCCTTCCGATAACCCCGCGACAGCATTCGGGAATCGGTTCCGAAAATGATCCGTTCGGGCCCGAACACCTCGAGGCTTCTCTCAAACACCTGGGAAAGGGTGATCCGGTAGGGAAGGTAATCGATCCAGACGTTCTTCCCGCAGGTATCGACGTAGAGATTGTTGACATGATAGGCCAGAAAAAGAACCTCGCGAAAGTACCCCGCCCCGAAGTGAGCGATGATGAAGGGAACCTCCGGAAAATCCTTGAGCACCGGATGGAGCTCGAGCGGATTGGCGAAGCGCAGGTCCGACTCGTACTGAAGGGTTATTCCCAGGTGTAAAAGAACCGGAATGCCCAGAGAGCGGCACTCCTCGTATACTGGATACACGGACCGATCCGAGGGTAGAAATCCCATGGTGGTGGGGTAGAGTTTGAGCCCGACGTATCCCTCCTCCAGGACACGTCTGCGCAAGAGCTCAGGCGCTTTTGGGTCTTTCGGATCTACCGTGGCGAAGGCGAAAAACCGCTCCCGCTTGGCCTGTACGACCTCGGTTAGCTCATCCTCCTCCGGATAGAGGGAGACGAAAACCGCCTTGTCGACTTCATGGAGATCCAGCTCCTCAGCCCAATCCTGAGCTATCTTTTCGGGGGGATCGTTGTTCTCCTCTCCGAGCTCGCTGTTGTATTTCTTTTGAAATCCCTCCGACCACAGTGCAAACGCCCGCCTGTAACCTTCGTCCCTCTCCGCCAGCCGTTGCCTGACCCTGCTGTTGGACCGTGCCGTGAGAATATGCATATGTGCATCGACAATTTCTATGCCCTTAACCATTGCTGCTCCCGCCGTTCGCTGTATTGCCGCCCATCACTTCTACCTGGAAAACTCCAAAGTAGCCAGGGTGCCCTCCATCTGCAGAACAATCGCCGGCATCTGCTTGTATCGGTACAGGATCTTAACGCCATCGCTTCGCTTCAGCCGGTAGCCGTTCATCCGGATGCGCACCGTCAGTCCCGGAGAGGAGGCACGGATCACCAGGCGATTGCCGTCGAGCCACCGGTACTCCACCCCGATATCGTCCTGCCGCTGAGCCGTCTCATGGGCCTCTTGTATGGTGACGAAGCGAATCCATGGGTAGTGCTTTTTTACGAAGTCGATCATGCTTGCGAACTCAACCTTCAGCTCTTTCCAGTTCCTACCTTCGGAGCGATGGGGATCGAAGATGTCATCAGGATGGATGAAGTGGGACCAGATGCCGGCACCCGAAGCGGCGGCCACGATGAGTTGGCGTACGGCTGGAGTAAAGGGGTAGCCGCTGGAGGTACGGGGGATCAGATACACATCCTTGAAGCGCGGATGGGGCCCGAACTCGCTGCGGGTCTCTTCCCCCATCCCAGAACGCAGGAACGACATTACTTTAATCGAAGGAAAAACCTTGTGTACCGCCGCGATCCCCTCCTCGGAGATGATGTTGTTGGGAGCGACGTAGGCATGGGGAAGGGTGTGCTCTCCGAACAGACCGATCCACTCCCGCTTGGCCGCCTCGAGGGATCGTTCCATCGCCTGCTGGGAGGGCCAAACCGCCACATTGACCTTGGTCTTTTCCCCTGTCAGGGAGACGTGGTTGTAACCGTGGAATCCCAGCTCCCGTCCGCTCTCCAGGATCTCCCGGCCAATCTTCACAGTCGCCTGATTTTCGGCCACGAAAAACTCTCCGCCGCCAAAGGGAGGTTCGATTTTGGCGTTGTAGTTGAAAATTATATAGCTGATAAAGGGAATACCCCTCCGGGAAAAGAAATCCTTCATGTCCGGCCAGAACCGGTGGGTGTAGAACTCGGTGTCCTTTATCAAAGGGGGAGGCTTTACCACGTTGAACATCGGCAGAGGCCAGTCGTCTATATATACGATCCCCAACCCGGCGGTGGAGGCGACCCCGACCGGCCGCACGTAGAGAAAGGATTCGAGGATAAATCCCTGAAAGTCTCCTGTAAGAAAGCCGTTCCAGTTCCAGCTCAAAACACGACCGTTTCCCTTGCTCACCGTCCATAGAAAAGGATAGCTCTCCTTCTGGCTATAGGCCAGGATCTCCGCATCCGAAGCCGGGGAGGTCGCTCCGGGCAGCCACTTGAAGGTCGATTCCTCCAGCGAGAGCCCCTCCCCCAACAGGAAACCTTCCCGGAAGCGATAGCCTGTCTTGG
>Ga0315547_1002901_pt1 | contig 11561 bp, 20 predicted proteins | sample SalMarSW160240MG_2_FD_202542 | JGI IMG/M metagenome (GOLD analysis project Ga0315547, IMG submission 202542) | Salt marsh sediment microbial communities from the Plum Island Ecosystem LTER, Massachusetts, United States - Salt Marsh Sediment SW1601-240 ... | reverse complement strand
GTTGGTTCAACATTGCCTTTTGGCTGTATCAAGGGAACAGGTTCGTATGTCGTGGATGAACTTACTGCTCAGGATGCTGTGTTGAAAGAATTGGATGTTGGTACAAAGTTTCTGAGATGTACTACTGAAGGAACAATAGTCATTCCATTTAATTATGCTTATGGTACACCGGAGTTCTATGTGAAGAAAGGGGACACTTTAAATGATTTTAGGTTAGGTATTATTGCTAATGGAACAGGTGCATATCAGTCAGATTTGGGGTATTGGGTTGTATTAAATAATGTAGAAAGAATTTATTTCTTAAGGACAGATCCGGGTGCTAACATACTGTATCGTACAATTTCAGATTATTTTACTAATATTACTTGGTATGGAATCATTCCTCAGAGAACTCTTAATGGAGAATTTACTAGTTTGATAAAAGGTGGAGCATTCGGGCAAAACTATCAGTTAATTGATCCGACAGGCGGTGGTGGAACTAATCCTGTAACAGATAATACCTACAAAACCAGTAAGTATATTGTTGCCGATTTAGATGTTGATGACTGCCTGATCATAAAAGGTTGGGATAATGGAGTAAAACAGTAATACAATGGAAATGAATCAACGGTATTTTGATGCCAAATTTGAGACCCTGGCTGTAATGATCAAGAATGTTGATGGAAAGCTGGAAGTAATGGAGGACAAGACAGAGAAAAACGAAAAAGATATTTATGACCTACAGATCGATAATGTCCAGTGGAGGATGCACCGGAACAGGCTTGAAGCAAATGTAAAGATTATCCGGTGGGCTGTTATATCTTTGGGAATTACTCTTGTTGGGACTCTGGCTTTTATTATAGCAATGAAATAAAATTTCAATTTTAAGTTATAAATCATGCATATACTTGAGAGAATTATTAGTGAAGGTTTTGCTCCTGACCAGTACATCAGAGAGTTTAGCCAGAAGAACCAGATTGTTGTACACCATACGGTTTCAGGCAAAGAAATGGAAGGAGATTTAAACTGGTGGTTAAATGATCCAAGAAGAATTTCTACAGCCCTTCTTATTTCCAGAGAAGGTGTACCACACCAGACTTTCAGTACTAATTATTGGGCTTACCATCTTGGAGTAAAGGGGAGACCAGACCTTGATATGTATTCAATAGGTATTGAGCTTGATTCTTGGGGACCGTTACTTAAAACCAAAAACGGGAAATTTTATTCTCCGAAAAAAACAAAGAATGGTCTTATGCCAAACACTACCATGGCTTCTGTTGATCCGGCAGATGTAATTGAGATTGATTTCAGGGGATTTCATTTCTTTGAGAAGTATACCCAGGCACAGCTTGACACCCTCAAAGAACTTCTGTATTATCTCTGTAACAAATGGGGAATTTCAGCAGCATACCAAGCTGATATGTGGGATGTGTCTGACCGTGCCCTGGCAGGGCAGAATGGTATCTTTACCCATGTATCATACAGAAAGGATAAGACGGATTGTTATCCTTATCCCGGGTTAATTAATACGCTTAAATCGATTTAGTGTTATCATGATAAACTGGGCAGAATATTGGAATAGAATTTTGGGGACAATGAGTGTAACAGAGTTATTTGTTTACTTTACATTTTTTATTGTCGGTGTAATAATTTATTCCACTGTTGACATCAGGCACAGTGTTAAAAGTAATGCATCCACACCGAAAAAATTCAAGTTCTGGTTTATGATCAAGGATAATTTCCTTCGCTGGATTGGCGGTATTTTCTTATTTTTTGTTGTTATACGTTTCTATGATAAAATATCCGGGCACCCAATCACAGAATTTGATGCTCTCAGCCTTGGAATTAATATTGATTTATTGATAAGCATTCTCAAGAAGGGCGGTCAGCAGTTTGGTCCGGTCAAAAGATATAGAGAACAAATGATTAAAAAATTCAATGGAGGTTAATATGACAACAAAAGAATTAAAGGCAATTGTAAAAAAAGTAATTGCTTTTGTAAAAGTACATTGGTGGTGGCTGGGATCATTACTATGCTTCCTGATTGCCATTCATTTGAGATTTCCTTCGGTAGCTCAAACTGTTTTCGGGGTGCTTACTATCTTATTCCTTGCATTTAAATTATTTTATGTAGGTAAAGGAGAATGAAAAAGATAATTAAAGGTATATGTATCGTTGCAGTTGGGGTGCTGGTTGTATTCTATGCATTGTCCCTTGATAACAATAGGGAGTATAAAGCCAAAATAAGGCTGTATAACGACTCCATTGACATTTTAAGGGAGAACAACGTGGAATTACTGAAGTGCCTGCACAACTCACAGGAGAGGTTGACAGAGGCATTAAATGAGAAAGATGTATACGTAGACAGTCTGGACAGGCAACGAGAAAATGAAAAAATAATTCGCAAGAGATATGAAAAAAGGATTTCTGATCTTAAATCTATTCCTACTGATAGTCTTTATCTGCAGATCACAGAATGGCTCGACACAGTTTCCTTTCACTGAATCCCAGGTCAGGACCATGGGTGAATGGAAGATCACCTATGATTATATCCTGGAAAGGAACAATGATCTGACAGAACTGGTCCGGTTTTGTGACAGTATTCGTAAAGTGGATAACAGGATCATGAGCAACATGGCTACCATGATCAATACACAACGGGATTTACTGGTGAATAAAGATTTAGAGATTGAGCAGTGGGAAGGGAAGTTTGGTACTGCAGAGGATCAGGTTAAGATTGAGAGAAGAAAGCGTAGGCTATACCAGGTCACAACAGGTTTGTCATTAGGGCTGGCAGTCTTTTTAGGAGTGCTGGTTATAAAATAGTTTTCCTTCCATAGTCAGATGGAGTTTTTTCGGTTGGAGCCGGACTCTTTTATTAGGGTCCGGTTTTTTCTGTATATTATTTGCTTATCCAAAATAAATCATTATCTTTGCTTATGCAAAAATATAAATAAAATGGCTAACCGAAGAAGGAATCCCAATCCCATAGACTACAGGTGGTGGGTGTCGGATACCGAGGTGCGTTCCTGTAGTCTGGAGGCACAGGGTTTGCTTGCAACGCTGATGTGTTTTATGGCAGACACCCCGGTATACGGCACACTTATCACCAAGGCTAAAATTTACATGCTGGAAGACATCCCTGCACTTGTAGGTAAAACGCTTGATGAAATCAAAGGACCATTTAATGAACTCAGGCGTTCTCAATTGATACAGGTGAATGAACACCATGTATTTTACTCTCCCAAAATGGTACACGATCTGAATGTGCGGATGAAAAGGAGCATAAGCGGATCAAAGGGCGGTAATCCAAGGCTAAAGGATGACTCTGTGTATTATACAAAGAAGGGGAGAAAGTTGGAGGATAATCAACTTAGGGCATTCAATGTTTTCTGGAAAGAATTTGCTTATCACAAAGGCAAGTCCGAGGCAGCAGACTCCTGGCTGGATATTCATGAGCAGTACGTTATAGAGGAAACGTTGTTTAAAAAAATTATTAATGGAGCAACAAAAGAAGCAGCCGGAAGAAATGAATTGATTGATAAGGGGCATACACCAAAAATGGCACAGGGTTGGTTAAGTAGTAGACGATGGGAAGACTATGAGTAAAAAAACTTTAGGACATATATTACATGAGGGGGGAGAAAATTTTTTTAAAAGTCCTTCTTTAAATCCTTTACCAGATAAAATGGATTCTTTATATGATATTGGAAAAGTCCCACCATCTGCATTAGATATGGAAGAAGCTGTGCTCGGCGCCTTGCTTATTAATGGTGAAGTTTATGATGATGTGGTAAGTATTATCCGGGGACCCCAGGTATTCTATAAAGATGCTCATCAATTGATATACAAGGCAATAGAAACGCTTGTCAACAACGATAAGAAGGTGGATATACTTACTGTAACCGAACAATTACGGGTAACACAGGAACTTGAAGAAGCCGGTGGACCTTATTATGTAACCAGGCTTACAGAAAGGATAGCAAGTTCGGCAAATGCAATGGCTCATGCCCAGATTGTTGTACAGAAATTCATACAGAGGGAGATCATCAGGATAGGGAGTGAATTAAAAAATCGGGGTTATGATGATTCAATAGACATAATCGATCTTATTGACTATGGAGAGAAAGAGATTAGTGGTGTGCTGGAAGGAATAACTGACCCGGGAGTGGTCCATGTATCAGGGATCGTGAAGGAGAATATGGATATTATTGACTCCTTGCGTGAAAATAAAAATGAGATCAGGGGAATACCTACCGGATTTGAGGGGCATGATAAACTGATCTATGGACTACAGGATACCGATTTAATAATCCTTGCATCCAGGCCAGCCATGGGTAAATCATCTCTTGCTTTAAATATCACAAGAAATGTGGCAATAAAAAATAGTATACCGGTATTGCTTTTTAGTCTGGAGATGGGGAAAAGGCAGCTTGAAATGAGATTAAAGATTGATTTGTCAGAGGTTGAGGGCAGCAAGGTATTTACCGGAAGGTTAAAGAACACTGAATATAACGACATAGTACAGGCAAATGAATTAATCAAGGAGGCACCCCTGTATATTGATGATACACCTTCATTGAATATCATACAGCTTAAAAGGAAAACAAAGAAGGCAATCAAGGACTATGGTATCAGGCTGGTGATTGTGGATTACTTACAGCTTATGACAGGGGTAGGGAAGTTCCGGGCAGAAAGCAGGGAGACAGAGGTGGGTAATATTTCCCGGGGACTGAAAGCTATTGCAAAAGAATTTAATATCCCGATCCTTGCACTTGCACAGCTTAACAGGCAGTCGGAATTAAGGACAGACCGCAGACCAAGGCTGTCTGATCTCAGGGAGTCGGGATCACTGGAGCAGGATGCAGACAGTGTATGGCTTCTATGGAGACCATGGCAGGCAGGGATTAAGGAGAATGAATCACACAACAGTACCTTTGGGGAAGCATGGATCATTGTGGCAAAGCACCGTAACGGTCCGACAGGTGAAAACAGGTATGGATTTCAGTCCAGGTTTATCCGGTTTGTAGATTGGAGTAAAATGGAGCCAATCGATTATAATGAACCAAGTGTTAATATCCATGATGATATAGATTTTAGTGACGAACAACCAAAAATCAGTGACCAACAAACAAAAGCACCATTTTAATAATTAAAATAAAAACAATGAAACCGAAAAAAGTACAAACCGGAAAGCAATGGATAGATGAACAGGGTATTTTTGTAGATGCCAAGCGTTTATTCACAGAAGAAAAGGTAGCAGAAAAGGTATGTGTGAAAGCATATAACTTGGCTGTCAAGATTGCCGGATTACTCACAGAACTGAATGAGGTATTGTATACTGGTACACAGAAATACATATCCTTGAAATCGGAGGTGGACAATGCTGATGCCGACCTTCTCAGTATCACTGTATATAACTTTGACAAGTCTGTAAAGATTGAGAAGCTGGCACAAAAATTACCCGAGTACGATAAGAAAAAGATTGAGGAAGCTAAGGAAGCTTTTGATGTATGGCTGGGTAAGATCGATAATGAAGAAAGTAAGGTGTTGGTAAGTCTTATCAAGAGTGCGTTTGAAACCAAGTCCGGCAAGATGGATAAGAAAAAACTGGATCAGCTTATCAGCCATGAGGATGAAGTAGAGGATGAGGATTTCAAAAAAGCTATCTTCATTCTCAAAGAAGCAAGGAATACCGATAACCTGAAAATCTATTACAACATCTCCTATAAGGATGAAGATGGTAAGTACCAGCAGATTCCTACCAGATTATCAGGGATAACCAAGGAATAAAAAATTAGTTATGAAGGAAAAAATAATAATCTGTGATGGATGTAAGGAAGAATGTCAATATTTTATTGATATTCCTGAAATGAATTTAAAATGTGCTAATGGATTAAGATCAAATAAATCACATGCTGTGACAATTGGTTTTAAGGAATACACTTTTACTGATAAACAATTTTGTAGTATTGATTGTTTTATTAATTGGTTTTATAATGAAGGATCAGATAGAAAAGGGATAGACAGACATTATTTTCCCGGAGACCAAGTAGGTTTAAAGTGTGCTAATAGTACAATTAATTCCAAATAATATTAATTTTAAAAACTAAGACTATGAAAACATTTGAGGTTAAATTAAGAGATGGGGCTTTACTTAATATTAAAGCTAATAAATATGAATTTAATGAAACTCCAATGACAGGAACGTTATTGATTGAGTTTTATAAAAAATTGGATGATATTGACAAACAGAAGTTAATTAATATCGGAACCCCAGAGGATAAAATCCTTGATCAAGAAGTTATAATGACTATTCAAGGATTAAATGTAGTGTATGTAAAATTAGTTGAGGAAAGGTAGAACTTAAAATCATAGGAGATTTAAAATAAATTAACTTTAAAAACTAAGATCATGAAAACATTTGAGGTTAAGTTGAAATCAAGTGATGTCTTTATTGAAGTCGAAGCCGATGGATTTCATTTTAATGATTGTACTCCTACCGGAGAACTATTATTAAAATTTTATAAAAATGCTGATAAATTTCAACTACAGAAAATGAAAAACGCTGGAATAATAATGGATGATGTAGATGAAGTTAGAGAAGAGGTGATGATTATTATGACTTCAAGTTTAGAATACATAAAAAAAGAAGAATTATTAGAAAAAATAAAAGAATAGGATTATGGGAGCAGGAAGAATTACAAGAGACAGAACCTTTTATAGTTTTTATAATGGGAAAATATGTACCAGAACCACTTCTGATAATCCAGAAGCCAGAAGCAGGGTGATAGGAAAAGGTGTGAATGCAGGGAAAACTGTATGGGAAGAGGAATTTGATTATCTATCCGGCAAATTAAAGAGCATCAAGTGGCATACACACGATGAGTATGGCGTGTTTATGGATATAACACTTTGGGATGAGGAAGAGAAGATGAACCATGAGCTGTCAATATCTGTGACATCGAATGCATTCCAGGGATTTTGCATGAGGATGGAGAATATCGATCTGGAGAAGCAGATTGTATTGCTTGCCGGAGTGACTGATGAGAACCATTGGTTGATAGTACAGCAGAAGGGGGAAGATGATAAGAGCAGGACACTTGACCGCAGATATACCAAGGAGAACCCAGAAGACTGCCCACCTTGGGAGAAATTTGTGATCAATCAGAAGGAACATTGGGATAAGACAAAGCAGATTGAATTCTTTGCCAATATTATTAATAACAAGATTGTTCCGCAACTTAAGGTATTATTTCCGGAGACGGCAGACAGAGTAAACCGGGAGGATAGTGTGGTGCCGGATCAGGAAGATATTCTTAGTGATGCCCCACCATTAGGAGAGGACGATATTCCACCGGAAGAAGAAAAAGATGATTTGTCATTTTAATGATCACAAACAAGGACATAGCAGGACAATTTCCCAATCATGAGCTTGTTAATGACGGGCATGGGAACCTTGTGTTAAAGCCCAAAAAGAAGACTCCTGTTAAACGTGGAAAGAGACAGTGGGAATATCTATCGGAAGAGAACATACGTCTGGCAGAAGCCATGGCTGAGGCTGAGGGAAAGATATTCATACCCTACAACGTGGTAAGCCTAAAGAATGGAAGAATATTCAAGTATATAAAAGGCAGACCGAAACTTATATATTCTGATGCATACGATACCTATCTTACACTCACGGTTTCTTATTATGCTAAAAATACTGCCAGGTTCAAGGAGATGATTAAAGACAAAGAGTCCCCTTACCGGGTAGGGTTCTACTTTATTCGGGCTACCCTGCAAAGGTGGGATTATATTAACTGCCTGGAAGGGGTGCAGGATATTATGGTAAACCATGGATGGATACCGGATGACTCAGCAGATAATCTTATCCCTGTATTTTGTGGATACCAAACAGATAAATATTTTCAAGGAGTAATAATAAGAGCATTATGAGCAACGACATCCTGCATAAAGAGATAGCAGAAGAGATCAGTCGGAAGCTATACAAGTGTGATGAGCTTACTATTAATATCATTATTGACATATTAAATCATTACAGGAATAAATGGCATTTATACCCTTCTGTGATCCTGGCTAATGAGATTTGTGAGAAACTTGGCATATCAAGATCGAAGTATTATCGAAGAATTTCTTTAATTTTGGAGAAGTATTCTACAGGATTAAAGAGAAAAATATAGTGATACGGAGAAAAAAAAAGATATGCAAGGGTACAGGTAAGTATCAGGGACTAGGTTGTGGAAAAGAGAAATATATATTCAGCCATGGACTGTGTCAGCAATGTGTCCCAAAAACTCCCCTTAAGAAGACAGCGACTATCAAATCTTTCAAGCCTGTTATACAGGACGGAGTTATCCTTTCCCAGAAGAAAGCATTTGAGAAAGCGTATGACTATTACCAGGGATTGTGCTTTATTAACAGTGTACCGTTAATAAAAGAACTTACAAGGCATTGGAACTATATGCATGTGCTTGATAAAAAAAACTACCCTTTTTATAAATACTACTGGCGTAACATAGTCCTCGGCACTAAGTCCCAGCATGACCTTTATGACCAGGGCACGTGGGATCAGATCGTAGAGCAACGAATTAAAAGAGGTATTGATTCCGAGATAGGCTGGAAAAACCTATTCAAATTCAGGGAAGAATTACTTGAGGAATATAAAGAGTGGGTGAGAATAAATAAGGGAATCTATAAATTATAGACTCCCTTATTTAATGGGTTACAGTTTAATTTTATTGATTTCAGAAATTAAAGCCTTTTTATCTGTTTCAAGAAATTTCATTATATCAAAAACTTTGTCAGAAAATCCAGCAAGACAAAAGATATTTCTTTCCGGGAACTGCAAAGAACCATAGCCAGCAAGATCAAATGAATAAATAAGTGAATCAGCACCGGTACGGGTTTTATAATCCCTGAATGCCTCGTTAGGATTTCCTCTATACCACGAATAGCTATTACCCCATGCCTGCATATCGGAGAGTACAATAATACGGTCATAAGGCTTATGTGCTTCCATAAATGCTGCTTGTAGGTCAGTTCCGCCCCCTGTAAATGGAATTCCATTCATAATACTCAAAAGACTATCATTTGGATTTAAGCCTTTAATATATCTTGCATTATTATCAAAGGTGATAACATCAGAATCTAATCTTTTATAAAGTACAGCACCGAACATGCGGGCTATTTCTTCTGGTCTTCCACCCATAGAACCTGATACATCAATCATAATAAGTGTCCTTCCCGGGAATTCAGGAATATTATTTAGTGAAATTTCTGCTGCATCTGATATGGCAGAGGTTGTTTCCCTATCGCTAATCTCTTTAATTGCAGTAAAATACCTGAATGGTAGTACCAGGGATTTTTTTATCAATCCTTCATCTCTGAGTAACTCAAGTGCTTCTATCTTTACTTCCGGGGCTTGTTCAAGTATATTTCGCAAGTTTCTTAAAAGAGCAAAGTAGCCAATCTTCTTTTCTTTAATTAATTGTACCCATACTTCTTTTTTAAGATCAGCTTTTTCCTCATCTGATCCAGCGACTTGCCCGGCTTTTGTAAGTTGAGATTCCCATGTTTCGGATTTAAGTTTTCCGGCAACAAGTTTTTTCAATGCATCAGCATTCTTTTCATTTGATACTGGATGTACAAGATTAACAATATCAATAAGTTTTATTCCCTTTCCTTCGCCACGATATTTTGAAAGCTGATACTCATCGAAACGGTTAAATGCCTTTGCAAATCCCTTCTTCATTGCATTCGGAATAGATTTACCTTCATTTGATTTATAATAAGAAAGAATTTCCATCATATCATCAGGACGATAAATGATATGATCATAAAAATCTTTAGCCCAATTCTTACCCTTTATATGTTTTGCGAGTTTAGCTGCCAGTACATGAGTAATTGATCTCATGCCAAATTTTGTGCGTGCATAAATACCAGCTTTAGCTGCAAATATACTGTCAATATTCTGGAGTAAATCACTCAGTTCTTGAAAAGTATTATCTGCTGATCTATAAAACTGATCTTGTGCAAATGATGTGAGAAGAATTGATACTAAATGAAGTTCTGGGGTTTCACTATAAGCTTGACCCCCTGCAAGATTTACAGTCTGCGTTGTTGTTTTTCGGTTGAAACGTGTCATGGGTTTAGTATTAAGATTAAACAAAAAGGGAGAAAATTATAAAGAGTGTTTTCATATACCGAAGTAACTCTTTATTCACTACCCTATAAGATGCGGACAAAGTTTAAAAGCGGATTAGAGCTCTACCACTGAGCTAATATCCGAAGATATATTGGATTCGAACCAATGACCTCTCGTTTAGCATACGAAGTATCGCTTTTATCAGTACCGCAATATTATAAAAGAGGGAAAATCTAAAAGGGGTTTTTCATTTCAGGCGAAGTATCCCTTTTATTACCACTCTTTATATTTCAAAGAACATTTTATTCCCTTATGATACCTACTTTTAAGAGTAGTTGTGTAAGTTGCAATTCAAATTGTGCCTGTTTGTACGAGTCAAAAATATACCGGACCAGCCAACCATCCCGTACAGCATGGTAGGCATACCTTAGTTTACCCTGGTGTGTAATAGGGTAAACACCACTTACTATTTTCAGTCCGTATTCCATTACCCTTCTGCATATTTAATAATTTCTTTTGTATTACTCTTGATCCATTCATCATCTGCCGTTTGGTCTTTTAAATTCAAAGGGTTTGGCTTAAACAAGGCATGATACCCTAACACAGCCCTTACTACATCATCATGCATTACATATACTTTCCTATCCAGGTATTCAGCCTTAAAGCCTTTATAGTATCTCTTAAATCCATTGATTCTGTCTACACTATACCACCCAAGCTTCTTATAATAACCTACACTACTGGCTGAAATGAAGTAATAATCAGGATCATCGAAAGACTGATAGAAAAAGACTTTAACAGACCACCTCTTCCTTACAAGAGACCAATAATCCCTGTATCTTCCCATTAGTTAACTGCAAAGATAAACAAATATATTTAATCACCAAAATCTTCTATAGGGGAAGCTGACAAATCATCACCTCTTGTTATTTTTAATGTGATGTTTTCCAGCCCTTTGATAGCAGAAACAAGTCCTACTTTTATACTTTTATATTCAGGTGCCTCTGAATAATTTTGCTGAACTGAATAGAGGGCATCTGATAATTTTTTACTTAACCTCTCACTTAATGGTATTTCACGACCATTTAAAGGACTACAATTACCGTTCTTCAAGTCTGATTTCCGTTTGTTCACCATTTTTTAGTAGTTTTAGTAAGACATCTGCATGGCAATAAGGCTCTTCTAACGGGCACCAGCAAGCTAAATCCTTCCCTCTTAATGATTCGAGGTCCGGTACTGGTGGCAACCAGGCTTCATACAGTTCACCTTTAATCCACTGTTCATACAATTCTACAGCATCCTTCTTAGTATATTCTTTTTGTAGTGAGTGATCCCAAAGTATCCATGGAGAGAGTATTTGCCTATTGATGGAATAACAATACATCATCCCACCTATCACCTGAAAAGGATTACCCCAGGGAGAAGGGCGACC
>Ga0315547_1002899_pt1 | contig 11565 bp, 12 predicted proteins | sample SalMarSW160240MG_2_FD_202542 | JGI IMG/M metagenome (GOLD analysis project Ga0315547, IMG submission 202542) | Salt marsh sediment microbial communities from the Plum Island Ecosystem LTER, Massachusetts, United States - Salt Marsh Sediment SW1601-240 ... | reverse complement strand
AATGTAGTGGCTTGACCAATTTTAGGCATATTGTGATAGGGGATGGTCCGTATAGAGGCGAGGCGGAAAAATATGCGAATGATAGTGGCTTGGACATCTTGTTTGCTGGCAGATTGGATGATGTGAACTTGGTTCTGGGGAATAGCGATTTATTTTTGTACAATACTTATCAGGATAGCTTCCCCAATGTAGTGGCTGAGGCGATGGCGTGCGGATTGCCCGTATTGACTAATAAATTTGGTAGCCTTGGCGATATAATTACCGATGGTGTTGACGGATATGTGGTCGACAGCCAAGAACTTTATATCCAGAGGCTTATGGAACTTTGTGGCAATCTAACGCTGCGCAAATCAATGGGCGAAGCCGCCAGAGATGCGGTCGAGCAGAAATTCAACTGGCATGATATTGTTCATAAATTCATAAATATATACAAAGGATTATTGAGTTGAAAAACATCGCAGTCATTGGGTACGGCAGGTGGGGTAGAAACTTGGTGCGCAACTTTGCGCAACTGAAAGCCCTTTATGCAGTATGCGACAGCGATGCTGTGGCCTTATGTGAAATAGAAAAACTATATCCTGATGTGGTGCGACTCACAGACTATAATGCATTGTTGGAATCTGATAAAGTGCAAGGCGTAGTTGTAGCTACGCCTTCTGATATGCATTATCGGATAGCTAAAGAGGCTTTGGTGGCGGGTAAAGATGTGTTTGTTGAAAAACCTTTAGCTTTGTCGGTGGAGGAAGGCCGCGAGTTGGTCAAGTTGGCCGAGGAGAACAGACTCATATTATTAGTTGGGCATCTGCTAGAGTATCATCCGGCGATAGTTAAATTAAAAGAGATTGTGGATGATGGCATTCTGGGTCGTATAAATTACATATCATCCACACGACTTGATTTTGGGTCCGTGCAAAAGAATAGCGATGTGCTATGGACTTATGCCCCACATGACCTCGATACAATATTGCTTTTGGTAAATCGTATGCCGATAAGTGTATCCGTGCATAGTGGCGATTATATACAGGAAGGCGTGGCAGATGTGGCTTTTACTACGATTGAATTCAAAGCTGGGCTGAAAGCCCTTTTGTTTTTAAGTTGGCTCTATCCCCACAAGGAAAGACGGCTTGTGGTTATTGGCGATAAGGGTATGGTTGTCTTTGATGATGTGGGGCTAGAAAAATTGAAATTATACAAGCAAGCCGTTGAATGGAAGAACGGTATGCCCGTACTGGTTCCGACTAAGGGCAAGGTAATAGTAACTAATGGTGATGAACCGTTGAGGTTGGAATGTTGGGATTTTATCGAATGCATGGCATCACGGCAACCGCCGCGCGTGTCTGTGGATAGGGCGCTGAAGGCACTGGAATTGCTTGTGGCATGTCAAGAGTCGATGAGCAATAGGGGTAAGGTGGTAAAATTCCCGGTGGTTAAAGTGGATTACTTTGCCCATCAGACAGCGACTATAGATGAGGGAAGTAAAATCGGGCAGAGAACGAAAATATGGCATTACTCGCATGTGTGCAAGGGGGCAATAATAGGGTGCGATTGCGTAATTGGCCAGAACTGCTATATTGGACCTAATGTAAAAATCGGCAATGGGGTTAAGATACAAAACAATGTTTCGGTTTACGAAGGTGTTACTTTAGAGGATAGGGTATTCTGTGGGCCATCTTGCGTGTTTACGAATGATAAGTATCCCAGTGCATCGGCGGACAATCGCAATAATTGGTTGCCGACATTAGTTAGAAAGAATGCGGTGATAGGAGCTAATGCTACGATAGTATGCGGAGTAAGGATAGGTCGTAGTGCAATGGTTGCTGCTGGTGCAGTGGTTACGAAGTCAGTACCAGATAGGGCGATAGTCATGGGTAATCCGGCAAAGGTGGAATATGTTGATAAATAAAAAAGTAATGGTTACAGGTAGCCACGGCTTTATCGGTAGCCATCTTGTCGCGGAATTGAAACGGCGTAAAGCAGAGGTCGTATGCATTGACAAAGAATTAGGGCACGACATTCTTGATAGAGATGAGTTATATGTGAACATGCAGGGCGTGGATTATGTTTTTCACATGGCCGTATTGCCGTATGTACCATGCTCAATATCGCCGCGTGAATGTGTGAACGTGAACATAGTTGGTACTTTGAATGTGGCGCAAGCGGCCATTGCCGCAAAAGTCAAGAAAATAGTCTTTAGTTCAGCTTCGGCGGTTTATGGCGATTCGGATATGGTGGTTGATGAACGTCATCCGATGAACGCTAAAACATTGTATGGGGCGAGTAAACTAATGGGCGAATTAGTTGTGCGTAACTTGTGCGAAAAAAATGGCGTGGATTATGTGATATTGAGATATATGAATGTATATGGGCAAGGGCAGAAAAACGGACTGATACCTGTCATATTAAATGCTCTTAAAGATAATGCGCCTCCGACAATCCGGGGTGATGGTTTGCAGTCATTCGATTTTGTCCATGTTAATGATGTGGTGGCAGCAAATGTAATGGTGGCGGAAAGTGAAATCAGTGGCGAAGCATTCAATATCGGGGGCGAAAATGAGTATACGGTTAAACAGACAGTTGAAATGATGCTTGCCCTGGCGCATTCAAAGATACAGCCGATTTATGACTATGATGCCAACGTGGAATCGATAAGGCGTGTTGGTGATAGCGTAAAGGCGTTGCGAATGTTTGGTTATAAACCAAAGATAAAGTTTGAAGATGGCATAAAGGAGTTGATATTAAGCCTATGAAAATCCCATTGATGAAGACGTACATGGGGAGTGAGGAATTGGAGGCCGTTAAATCGGTATTGGACTCTGGTTGGCTCGTGCAGGGAAAAAACGTAGAGGAATTTGAAAACTTGGTCAAGGGAAAAGTCGGTGTACAGTATGCGAAGGCTTGTTCTAACTGTACAACTGCCTTACATATGACACTATTAGCTTTAGGGATAGGCAAGGGCGACAAAGTGATAGTTCCATCCTATACGTTTGTGGCGACGCCGAACGCCGTTGAGTATGTGGGCGCAAAACCAGTATTTGCCGATATAGATATGCGGACATTCAATATAAAGATGGGGGCAAACGCCTGGTTAGAGGAAGTGCAGGCAAAGGCGATAATTCCCGTACATCTCTTTGGGCTATGTGCGGATATGTCAAGCATTATAAAGCTATCGAAAGAATACGGGTTTTATGTCATAGAAGATGCTGCGTGTTCGCTCGGCGCATCAAGCCCTATCGGTAATGCTGGAGCATCCGGGGATTGTGGTTGTGTAAGTTTCCATCCCAGAAAGTCCGTGACTACCGGTGAAGGCGGGATGGTTGTGACCGATAATGAGAATATAGCAAAAAGGGTTCACACTTTGCGGGATTTCGGGTTTGAAGTTATGGACTTGGAACGCCATCAGAAAGGAGCGTCGCTTTTGCCCGAAGTCAAGGTGTTAGGCTACAATTATCGCATGACGGATATTCAGGCGGCGATAGGCGTAGTGCAGATGCGGAAATATGAGTTCATAGTCGGCGAACGAATGAAGCGCGCCGAGATTTATAATAGGGAACTAAAGGATTTGGCATGGTTGCGGATACCTTATGTTCCAATGGGTTATACCCATATTTACCAATCGTATTGTGTCTTGACAGCAACAGCAGAAATGCGGGCGAAAATGATGGCTGATTTACTTAAAAAAGGCATAGCGACTAGGGGTGGTACACACGCCTGCCATATGTTGGAATATTACGCCAAAAAGTATGCTTTACGCCCGGAAGATTATCCGAACACGCTTGCCGTAGACCAGAGGCTTGTGACGATACCACTATATGCCCAGATGACCGATGACGAGCAGGAATATGTGATTGAAGCGATAAGGAGTATTGGGGAATGAAAGCATCGCTTATACCTCAATTAATATGCCTGAAATGTGGGCAAAAACTTTATCTGGATAATTGTGAAATGCGGGGCAATGATATATGGAGCGGAACACTGAGGTGTTATGGGCATGACCATCATTATTACATTGAAGATGGCGTGCCGAACTTTGTGCCACAAAATACGGATGAAAGACAATTACAGGTTGGCGAAAGCTATAGCCAGAAATGGAAGCTGTCGCCTGATTATGGCTTCACGGAGGTAACCGAGAGTTTCCAGCGCAATTGGTATTTGCAGAAATTTGGTTGGAAAACGCTTGGCAATCTGGCCAAGTTTTTACGACAGAAATCGCACATACTTGATGCAGGCTGTGGGTTGGGGCGTGACTTAAAACTATATGCTGCAAACACGAAAGGGCAGGTGTTTGGCGTGGATATAAGCGACAGCACGAAAATCGCCCATCAAAAGCTATGTAGCATCAATAATATTCATGTGATAAAAGCCGATATGATGCTTTTGCCATTCCCTAAGAATTTCTTTGATTTCATAGTGAGTGACCAGGCATTACATCACACGCCCGACACCCATGCTGCATTTGACAACTTGCTAGGGTATCTTGCAAGACACGGACAAATAGCCATTTACGTTTACAAGAAGAAAAACCACACTCGTGAATATGCCGATGGCATGATACGAAGTTATACCACCGAAATGAGTTATGCGGATTGCATGATATTTGCCCATGCTTGTGCGACATTTGGGCATGAAATATCAAAACTAAACTTTAATTTGCAACGTGACATATACTGGAATGTGTTTAAATGCTTCTGGAATGAGGAATATGAGTCCAAGATAAACGCCATGATTAACCTTGACTGGTATCACCCGAAATATGCATGGCGGCATACGGAAGATGAGGTTAGCGGGTGGTTTGAACAGGCGAAATTAAAGGTACTGAATGTGGACGTTTGCCCTAGTGGAATAAGTATGAGAGGGTATAAGCGATGAAATCCCAACTTTTAAATGGCAAAAAGGCAATCGGCATATGGGGCATCGGCTACATTGGGTATTCCTCAATGGCGCACTTTGCCAGCAAGGGTGTGCGTTGCATCGGTTATGATGTCGATAGTTACAAGGTGGAATGTCTGAATAGTGGGGAATTACCGATACGGAACATCGAATACTGGTTGGGCTTTGACACGAAGCCATTGGTAAAATCGGGCATGATGTCGGCGGTGACTGATTGGCAGGCACTAATAAGTGATGATGTGGGTGTTCACTTGATTTGCGTTCCTACGGAAAAGGGTGCAGAGCCATATGCGGGCGCATTGCAGGAAGTGATTGATTGCCTGACGATGTATTCCGATGTTAAAACAGATACACCTCCGTTAATCATAATAGAGTCTACCTTGACCCCACATACTACCGAACTTATTGTGATACCTCAATTTGAAGCCGATAGCTTAAAGGTCGGCAAGGATATAATGGTCGGCGTTGCCCCCCGCCGTGACTGGTTTATAAGTTCGGAAATGAACTTGAAAACCTTGCCCCGTGTGGTTGGTGGCACTACTGAAAAGGCAACGGATTTGATGGCGGAAGTCTTGGGTATAGTCTGCGACAAAGTGTTGAAGGCTAAAGACCATCGCCATGCCGAATTGGTTAAAAGCATTGAAAATGCATATCGTCATGTTGAGATAACATTGGCCAATCAATTATCATTGGCCTACCCCGACATTGATATGCGGGAAGTCTTGAAGTTGGTCGGCACGAAATGGAACATCGGCACTTATCATCCAAGTTTTGGCACGGGCGGTTATTGTATACCGTTATCAAGTAAATATGTGATAGCCGGAGCGAGCAACAAGGATAAGTTGTCAATATTAGGAGCAGCGCAGCACACGGATGATGATATGCCGATGATAGTGGCGAATAGCATCATTGAACACAAATACCGGAAGGTGGGGATACTTGGATTGGCTTATAAGGGCGATTTAAAAGTACATACTTTAAGTCCTACAATTCGCATCGCAGAATATTTACGAGCTTATGGCATATTGGTAAAAATACATGACCCGTATTACACCGAAAGCGAGATAATGAAAATATGTGGCACGGAGTCGTTTGAGTTTCCTGAAGGGCTGGCAGAATTTGATGCCGTGCTAGTTGTGGCTGACCATAGGGCATATCAGGCTTTGACGCGGCAGATGTTATTGCCGCATTTGATGGACTGCAAATTGGTGCTGGACAATACGGGAATATGGCAGGTTTATAACTTGCCTGATGCGGGGATAGAATATCACCTTGCCGGTACGGAGAATTGGCTGTGAAAGTCTTGGTGACGGGCGCAACGGGCTTTATCGGGCAGCATTTGGTTGATAGGCTTGTTGCTGACGGGTACGGAGTTCGTAGCGTGTCTAGGGCATTGAATGTAGATTGTACTGATGCAAACTCCGTGATGAGGTATTGCAACGGCAAATATGATTATATCATGCACTTGGCGGCCAATATCCCAAAAGGGCTAGGGCTATCAGGGAATGAAACCATAATTGATAATGCAGCTATGGCATATAACATTATGGAACTTGCCGCTAAAAATCGAGCGGGCGTGGTTTATGCGTCAACAACGGCAGTTTACGGAACGCCGGGAGAGTTGCCCGTGAAAGAGGATGCATTGTTAAATTGCGAGAGTTTTTACGCTTTGGGCAAACGGCTAGGCGAATTGATATGTTTGCAGTATGCCTATGAATACAGTTTGCCCGTTGCGGTTTTGCGAATATCGGCTCCATATGGCATGGGTATGAGTTCTAAAGCCGTAATCGCCAAGTTTGTCCGTCACGCTTTAGCAGGAAATGATTTGGTGCTATTCGGTACGGGTGAGCGAAGCCAAGATTTTACCTATGTCAAGGATATAGTTAATGCCTTTGTTTTAGCAATGGAAAACAAGGCGAAAGGCATATACAATATTGGCACGGGTGTGACAACCGCTATGCGGAAATTGGCGGAATTGGTTGCTGAACTGATTGGTCGTAACTTGAATATAATATCGTCTCCTGGCATAGAGGACTTGCAAGAGCATTACCGGATGGCGGTTAGTATAGATGCAGCTAAAAAGGCATTCGGCTATGAGCCACAGTATGATTTACGGTGCGGGTTAGAGGAATACATTGGACAACAAAGAAGCTAATATATTGTACCACACTGCGCTGGCTGATGTTTATGACCGTGACCAACCACACATGAGTGAGGAAAATTCAGCGCGGGTACGTGGTTTATTACAGGATTATGCAGAATTGTATGGGAATAATGCCTTGCTTGATGTCGGCTGTGGAACTGGTTTTATCCTTCGATTATCAAAAGGAATATTCAAAAGGATAGTAGGGGTAGACATCACGCCGAAAATGTTAGATAAAGCAAGGGCAATCAATGCTGTTGAAGTATACGAGGCAGCAAGTGACAAGATGCCTTTTAGTGATGGGCAATTTGACGTGATAACAGCCTATGGGTTTTTACATCACATTGAGGATTTGATGCCAACGCTTCGGGAAATATACCGATGCTTGAAAAAGGGTGGCTTGTTTTATGCCGACCAAGACCCGAACTATTACTGCTGGCGGGCTTTGCGGAATATCAATGGGCATTCGACGGTATTGAGCAGGGAGATAGCATCGGTCAAGGTGGTGGCCTCAGTGATGCAAGAATACTATGGCATAGCCCGTGACGTAACAGAGATGGCCGAGTATCACAAGTTCAACGGCGGATTTCTGCAAGAGAATGCTTTAAAACGGTTGTTAGGCGATGCTGGCTTTAAAGACGTGAAAGTAGATTATCGGTGGTTTTTGGGGCAGGGCGGGATAAAAGACAAGGCTCTGGCCGTAATGGTTGAGGAGCAGTTAAAGGCACTTTTGCCTATATCCCGCCCGCTCTTTAAATACATATCAATAGGAGCTGTAAAATAATGAGTACCATATCGCCAGTGTTTGCTTATATTGGACTAGGATTGAGCCTATTTTTTGGCCTTTCGGCAGTGGTTGCTGTTATAGTCACTGCTTGCTTATTGTGGATACATCGTAAGGATAAAGACCCTATTGAGATTATGACTGAAACATTACAGGATATTAAAAAGCGATTGCCAATACAAGATGATGCCGATAAAAGCAGAACGGGAAAAGATAAAAGCATAGGAATGGATAGCGGGGGAACAACCGAGAATGAGTAGAACCGATAAAATAAATGTCGTGATTACAGGTGCGGGTGGTGGCGGTGTAGGCCATCAGTTGATAAAGTCCTTGCGCCTTGCTGGCGATAGATATCATATTGTTGCTACTGACATGACCAAACATAGCGTTGGTTTGCATTTTGCGGATGCGCAGTACATCGTGCCGGTAGCCAAAAACAATGAATATATCGGTAGATTAGTAAATATATGCAAGGAAGAGAAAGCTGCCGTTCTTATACCTGGCTCTGAGCCAGAACTGCGCGTGATTGCGGAAAACCTATCGGAATTTAAATCGGTTAAAGTTTTGCCGTTAATAAACGATGGCGATGTCATCAGGCAATGCATGGATAAATGGAAAACATATCAACTTTTGAAATCGCTGGATATAGATTGCCCAACATCTTGGATGGACGCTGATTTGAATAATGTCGAGTTTCCCGTGATAATAAAACCTTCGCTCGGCGGTGGCGGCTCGTTCAATTGCTATATAGCACAAGAACAAGGCGAGCTTGAATTCTTTGTGGATTATGTGAAAAAGCAGGGCATAGTTCCGATAATACAACAATATGTAGGAACGCCCAACGAGGAATATACGGTTGGGGTACTCACTGATATGCAAAGCGGGGAGTTGATTGAATCTTTTGCCTTGCGACGGTATATATTGAGTGGGTTGTCGAATAGGCTTCGCATAATTAATCGTTATCCCGATGAATCGCGGGGCGATTTGATTGCCGTGTCCTCTGGCATATCGCAAGGTGAATTGGGGAATTTCCCCGAAGTGCGGCATTGTTGTGAACAGGCAGCCTTGAAGATAGGGTCGCGAGGCCCGATGAATATACAGTGCCGCCGTGTAGGGGATAAGGTGTACATATTTGAGATTAACCCGCGCTTTTCCGGCACGTCTTATATGCGGGCGATGATGGGCTTCAATGAGCCTGATATTTTGATTAAGCGGCAGATATTCGGGCAGAAAACGGAACTTAATATTCGGCGGGATGGCCTGATATTAAGGGGCTTGGAGGAACGGCACATTAATTATTAGGGAGAAAGAATGGAAAAACTAGATTTCAAGCCAACAAAGCAATGGGTAAAAGACCACAAGGTTAGGCCAAAGGAATGCGTTTGCCCTGACATTCCATGTTATTGTATTATAGACCATTTTAATCATCACTCACATGGTTTTTGTGTTGGCATAAGTCTTGATAAAGATGATGAATTAGATATAATCCGCTTCTGCGATAGAACATTCAACTCTGAAACAAATGATGCGGAATGCGCAAGTCGTCAATGGTATCCTAATGAGGCACAGTTAGTTGCGACATATTTATCACTTGCAGTAATAAATGTGTGGGCACTTCTACCCGAATATAGAAAACAATTAGGTGAGATGGGGAGGAACCGCACACGGCAATTAAATAAAAGAGGAAGTGATAGCAAGAAGTAGTTAAGGAATAATGATATGCCACTACTTGATGAAATAAGGCAACTATACGAGGGACTCCGCAAGGAAAAGCGGGATAGTTTTGACCGCGACTTGCCCTTCGAGGAGTTATTATTCGACCGATGGGAACGGGCTAAATCGCTTGGTTTTGGCAAGGGGTCAAGCATATACCACAGTGCCTATGTATACGGCGATGTTAAGGTTGGCAAAAAGACTTGGATAGGGCCGTTTGTGTTACTCGATGGTGGCGGTGGTTTGGAAATTGGTGAGTATTGTAGCATATCGGCAGGTGTGCAGATTTATACGCATGATTCAGTGCGTTGGGCATTGAGTAGGGGCAAGCACCAGTATGAGGCCGCTCCGGTGAAAATAGGCGATTGTTGCCATATAGGGGCAATGTCGGTAATAGCAAAAGGCGTGGAGATTGGCAAACACGCTGTTGTGAGTGCGGGCAGTTTTGTCAGGCACGACGTGTTGCCGTATAGCATTGTTTCTGGTGTACCAGCGCGGATGATTGGCATTGTGGTTATAGATGGCAAGAAGGTACGTTATGAATTTTAGGCAGATAAATAATTTCGGGCTATCCACCATATCGGCGATTGATAAGTCACAGAGATGCTTGGGGTTGCCTGTGCATTTAACCGTTGAGCCAACTAATGCTTGTAATTTGCGTTGCCCCGTATGCGAAACTGGCGCGGGGATATTGAATAGGCCAAAGGGGATACTATCGTTAGACAACTTTAAACGAATAATAGACACGGTTGGTCCGCAGGTGAACACATTGCTACTTTATTATATGGGCGAGCCATTTTTGAATGAGGACTTGCCACAGATGATAAATTATGCGAGGCATAAGGGTATATATGTTTCGGTTTGTACGAATGGCGAGCCTGTTGACGCAACTGAGATTATAGGTTCGCAAGTATCGGAGGTCAATTTCCAGATAGGCGGTTTGACGCAGAAAACCCATGAGATATATAGGCGCAATGGCGATTTGGCATTGACTCTCAAAAACTTGCGTCTTATGGCTGAAGAAAAATTAAGGAGGGAATCAAAAGTCAGGATTACGGTTGGGTTTATTGTGATGAGGCATAACGAGCATGAACTTGCGGAATTGGATGGCCTCAAGATTCTAGGCGTTGACGCCGTACAGGTAATCGCCCCGTGTGTTAGGACAATTCGGCAAGGCATGGAATATCTGCCGGAATCAGATAAATATTGGTATTATGACCGCAAGGCTTTTGAGAACGGCGTTTTGAAGCCAAAGGTTATACCGCATGACCGATGCTGGTGGATTTACTACTCAACGGTGATAACGTGGGATGGGGATGTTTTGCCTTGTTGCCGTGATGCCCAGGGTAGACACGTAATGGGCAACGTGTTTAAAAAGGACTTCGCCGAAATATGGAACGGCGAGGAATATCGCCATTTCCGTGATGATATAGCCAACCTACAATCAAGGATGTCGCTTTGTCGCTTGTGCTCTGGTTATGGTGTACCGAGGTTATATTGATGTTGAATAGTTTTTCATACCAGTGGGCGAAATTCCGTGAGACGCAAATCGATAGCTTGTCAGGCACTACAGAATCAAGGGATGCGTTTATGGCTAAAACGGGGTTTAAAGACTTGAAAGGTAAGTTGGTTTTGGATGTTGGTTGTGGTGCTGGCCGTTATATGGAAATCGCCCACGATTGCGGTGGCGATATAATAGGCATAGATGCTTCGGAATCGGTTTATTCGGCACGGCGCAATCTTGTTACTGTGGACTTGGTGAGGGCAGATATATTCAATTTGCCATTCAAAGACAATTCTTTTGATGCCATATTCAGCATAGGCGTGTTACACCATACAAGGGATACGAGGGAAGCGTTTATGCAGTTGCCGCGATTGTTGAAATCGGGGGGGCAATTGGCGGTTTGGGTTTACCCTTCGGGAAACTGGGTTACGAAGATATATAACGGCGTATCGGGTTTTTACCGCATATTCACTACGAGGATGCCTTTGTCGTGGGTATACTGGTTATGCTATCTTGCTGTGCCCTTGTACCATG
>Ga0315547_1002898_pt1 | contig 11571 bp, 9 predicted proteins | sample SalMarSW160240MG_2_FD_202542 | JGI IMG/M metagenome (GOLD analysis project Ga0315547, IMG submission 202542) | Salt marsh sediment microbial communities from the Plum Island Ecosystem LTER, Massachusetts, United States - Salt Marsh Sediment SW1601-240 ... | reverse complement strand
ATGAGAAGAAAATAAAAGATTACAAAAATGAGGACTAGAGGCATAAGAGTAGTAAGCATGCCTCCTGCTCCCGGTGCTCCCTGCCCATTAATAGCCCAAGCAACTGCATACACTTTGAACCTCCTTTTTTAAACGCCATCTATTTATTGGCATGCTATTTTCCTTGATAGTTTTCCCTAAACTTCCTTTTAAAATTTTTGAAAGAATTGTTTCTAATCGCCTCCCCCGCCTGCTCCATCAATCGAGCCAGAAAATAAAGATTATGATAGCTAGTAAGTCGCATGCCAAGAATTTCCCTGGCCCAGAGTAGATGTCTAAGGTAGGCACGAGAAAAATTTTGGCAGGTGTAACATCCACAACCTGGGTCCAGCGGTCCCGGATCTTGCTTATAGGCCGAATTCTTAACGATTATTTGGCCCCTATGGGTGAAAACTGCACCATTTCGAGCAATACGAGTGGGAAGGGCACAATCAAACATATCTATTCCCAAAGAGATACAATCAAGGAGTTCTTCTGGAGTCCCTATCCCCATTAGATAACGGGGTTGAGAAGTTGGAAGATACTGAGTGGTATATTCTATCATCTCTTGTCTTAAGGTTGGTGATTCCCCTACGCTTAGGCCCCCCAGAGCATAACCATCGAAGCCTATCTCAACCAATTCCTCAACGCATCTCTTTCTCAAATCCTTAAAAGTACTCCCCTGCACTATTCCAAATAGTCCCCTTTTTTCATCTTTCACCCAACTATGTCGAGTAATCCTGGCCCAATTCAGGGTTCTATTCAAGGCCTTCTCCGCCTGGGCATGAGGAATGGGATAGGGAGTGCATTGGTCGAGAACCATAATTAGGTCTGATCCTAAAGCGAGCTGAATCTGTAAAACTTTCTCCGGGGTTAAAAAATGATCTGACCCATCAAGGTGAGATTTAAACCTTACCCCTTTTTCTTCCGATTTTTGCAAAGAGGATATACTGAAGATCTGATATCCTCCGCTATCAGTAATTATGACCCCATTCCAGTTCACGAATCTATGTAAACCACCTATCTTTTTAATTATTGGATAGCCGGGGCGAAGATAAAGATGATAGGTATTGCAGAGAATAACCTTTATTCCAATTTCCTTTAGTTCATGAGGAGAAAGAGCCTTGACGCACCCCTGAGTAGCTACTGGCATAAAAACAGGAGTATGGAAAGAGCCATGAGAAGTGCGGATCCTTCCCTGTCGCGCTCTGCTCGCTGAATCCTGGTGAATGAGTGTAAATTGCAATCTTTTATTCTCTGATCTTATGGCTTATATATTTTATAATACCAAGGATGGGAAGGAAGTCAAATAATGAGCATAGCATCACCAAAGGATAAAAACCGATATCGCCGCTTTATCGCCTCTCGGTAGGCAGCCAACAATTTCTCCTTACCAATAAAAGCAGCCACCAAGAGAATAAGGGAAGATCCAGGCATATGAAAATTGGTAAGGAGCGCTTCAACTATCTTGAATTTGTATCCCGGATAGATAAAAAGAGTTGTCCATCTCTTACCTGATTTGACTAAACCCGATCTCGCAGCCTGTGTCTCCAGAGCCCGCGTGGTAGTAGTACCGATAGCTACTACGCGGTGGCCTTTTTCTTTGACCCGGTTGATAATCGCAGCCGCTTCATCATCGATTTTAAAATACTCTCTTGGAACCACGTTTTTCTCAATCTCGGCCTGAGATAAAGGCTTGAAACTAGCCCATCCTGTGTGCAAGGTAATTTCAACAATATTTATTCGGTTTCTTTTCATATTCCGGAGTAGAGAAGAAGTGAAATGTAGGCCTGCTGTGGGAGCAGCCACGGCTCCTTCCTCTCCGGCGTAAACGGTTTGATATCTTTTTCTATCCCGGAAAGTAGGACCGGTGGGTCTTTTAATATAAGGCGGAAGGGGAATCTGGCCTACCTTGGTCAGAAGCTGCGTGATCTTTTCCAAGGGATTAAATTCAACTATAGCTTTCGAGCCTTCAATTCTATTTATAACCTCTGCTTTGAGTTCTGTTCCCGGGAAAAAAATCTGACTTCCTCCTTTTAGTCTTTTGGCAGGCCTTAGCAAGCACTCCCAACTGCCCACTTTCTTTTCTTCTAGAAGAAAAATCTCAACCTTTCCTCCGGTTTCTATCTTTCTTCCCCTTAGCCGGGCCGGGATCACCCTGGTGTTATTCAAAACTACCACATCACCCTGGCGGAGAAACTGTCCCAGTTCAGAAAATCTTCGGTGTTCAATTTCTCCTCTTTTTCTATGAAGCACCATAAGTCGACAACTGTCCCTGGGAGTAAGAGGTTGTTGAGCGATAAGGTCTTTAGGTAAATGATAATGAAAATCCTTCAATTTCACCTTTATTCTCCTCTTCTTTCAAACCCTTTAACTTAAGATTATCATCAGTTTTCTCTTCGTCAAGGATATCTCGGGACTGTTCCCCTTCGTCGCTATGGAGCCTGTTTTCCATATCTTAGAGCCGAATAAGATCAATTTTTTTGGGTAAAAAAAATAAAAAAAGGATTGACAAACTTTTAGACGAGAATACAATAAAGTGTAGATTTCACTTCTAGAGGTTAGGATAATGGCAAGGATTAATAGACTCAGTCTTACCGATGTCTTACTTAAAGAAGGATTCATCACCGAGGAAGATTTAAAGAAAGCTGAGCAGCATCAACGGGATAATGGGGGACTTCTCTCCTACGTCTTAGTCAAGCTAGGGTTGGTCACAGAGGAACAGATTGTAGTAGGCCTTGCCGAACAGTTAGGAATCCCCCATATGAAGATTACCCACTATAAATTGGATCCTGAGGTGGTGGAACTCCTTCCCGAGAGAATAATTAGAAAAGATAAAGTGATTCCCCTCTCTCAATCCGGAAATACTCTCACTGTGGCCACCGCTGATCCTCTCAATGTTTTAATGGTTGACGATTTAAAAGCCCTAACCGGCTGCAACATTCAGACTATTGTGGCTACCCCTTCCGAGATTGAACAAGTCGTTGGGGACTATTATTCTACCAAGGCCTCTATGAACCTGGACAAATTGATTGCACAATCTGAAAAAGAGACAGAGACAGCAGTAGAGGTAGTTAGAGACGAGCAATCAGTGGATCTGGACCAATTAATAAGAGAGGCGGAAGAGGCTCCCATTATCAGAATAGCCAATTTGATTCTCTCTCGAGCTATAAGGGAAAGAGCCAGTGATATTCACCTCGAGCCTCTGGAGAAGAAGGTAACGATCAGGTATCGGATCGATGGCACTCTTTATCCCATTATAACCCTTCCCAAGAGGGTACAGGATGCGGTGGTCTCCCGAATAAAAATACTATCTGAGATGGATATCGCCGAACACCGTCTCCCCCAAGATGGAAGATTCAGGGTAAGGGCACATAACCGAGATGTAGACTTTCGGGTCTCTACTATTCCCACCCGGTTTGGAGAGAAGGTGGTGCTGCGTCTTCTTGATAAAGCGCAACTTACGGGTCTGACCATTGATAAGCTGGGATTGGAAGAAAACGTTCTGGAAAAATATCAAAAGGCCATCAGGCAACCATATGGAATGATTGTTCTTACTGGTCCTACCAGCTGTGGAAAATCCACTTCCCTCTACGCTGCTATTAGAGCCATTAACAGCCCTGACAAAAATATTCTTACCATTGAGGACCCAGTAGAGTACGAAGCTGAGGGAATTAATCAGGTTCAGATCTATGAAAAAATTGGATTGACATTCGCCCAAGCTCTGAGGTCTTTTCTCCGTCAGGACCCGGACATCATTATGCTGGGAGAAATGAGAGATCTGGAGACAGCCGATATTGGAATCAAAGCCGCTTTAACCGGACACCTCCTTTTCACCACTCTTCATACCAACGATGCTGCCGGAGCGATAATCAGATTAGTCAATATGGGAGTGGAGCCTTTTCTTATTTCCGGTGCTCTCACCTTTGTAGGAGCACAAAGACTTATGCGAAAAGTATGCAAAAATTGTGCCCACTCTTATCACCCTTCAAAAAGACTTCTCAAAGAGTTAGAGATGGAAGATCAAGTAGATAATAATCTTGTGCTTTACAAAGCAAAAGGGTGCCGTATCTGCAACAATACCGGATATAGAGGAAGAATGGCTGTAATGGAGGCTTTAGAGATTGATGATGATATCAAGGAGCTGATCCTCAGGAAAGTCCCGGAGCTTAAAATTAAAAAAACTGCTATTTCCAATGGAATGATTCCTTTAAGGAAAAATGCTCTGACTAAGGTAATTAGAGGAGATACAACCCTGGAGGAATTAGCCCGGGTAGCCGGAACCACGTAACGGGGCCTCAGCAACCCAAAAATATTTGGCAAGGCTAATCACCAAAAAAATGTCTGCTTATTATTATTTGGCAATAGATCAAGGAGGGAAAAAGGTTAGGGGAGTAATGGAAGCAGATAGTGAAAGGCAGATAGTAATTGAATTAAGACCTCAGGGACTGACCATTATCTCAATCAAAAAATCTCCTGGTCTTTTTCCTTCTCTTGCCGGAAAGTCAACTCTTAAGTTAGAGGTTTTCAAACCCAGAGTAAAGACAAAAGATATAATTGTCTTCTTTCGCCAATTTGCCACTCTTATTAATGCAGGTCTTCCTATGGTGCAAGCTTTGGCTACTATGATTGACCAAACTTCAAACTCAAGCCTGAAGGAAATAATTGGTGAGATAAAAAAAGATGTTGAAGCCGGAAAACCACTGTCCGAGGCCCTGGCCACACATCCCCGCATATTTCCCCCTCTAACTCATAATATGGTGAGAGCCGGAGAAATGGGGGGTGTGCTGGATACCATCCTTACCAGAGTAGCCGAATACCTTGAGTCTATAGAAAACATAAAAGAACGAATAACTTCGGCCATGCGTTATCCGATCTTCGTTACCTTCATGGCGGGAGGGCTCACCGCCGCCCTCATATTTTTTATTCTTCCCCAGATGAAGAGCCTTTTTGCTGAGTCACTTCATGCCGAACTTCCCGCCCTCACTCAATTTATGCTCAACCTCTCAGATTTTGTCAGATTTAGATTTTATGTGGTCCTTATTATTATAGGTGCCCTGACTGCCGCCTATTATCTTCTCCAAAGGTCCCCTAAAGGAGGCTATCTGGTGGACAGTTTAAAATTAAGGTTCCCCGTTTCAGGGAAACTCTTTCACAAAATCTCTTTATCCCGATTTGCCAGAACTTTAGCTCTCCTTGCTAACAGCGGGGTCCCTATTCTGGACAGCTTGGAGATGACCGGAAAAACGGCCCAAAACCGGGTAATTGAAAAAGCTGTGGAAGAGGCAAGATCTTCTCTAAAGGAAGGGGGAACTATCGCTGGACCCCTGAAAGAATATTGGGTGTTTCCCCCCATGATGGTGAATATGATCTCGGTGGGTGAGCAAACGGGAGCCCTTGATCAAATGCTCAATAAAATCTCTGACTTCTATGATCAAGAAATAGAAAATATGGTTAATTCCCTAGCCAGTATAATCGAGCCACTTTTGATAGGATTTCTGGGAATAACGGTGGGAATAGTAGTGATAGCAATGTACCTCCCATACTTTACCATGTTTCAGCATATGGGAGGATAAAAAATAACCAAATAAATGAAAGCGAGGTGAGAAAAAGATGAAAAAATTACTCAGGAAAAAGAAAGGCTTTACGTTGATCGAGCTTCTCATCGTGGTGGCTATCATTGGCATAATAGCTGGGATTGCCATACCCAATTTCTTAGGAGCTCGAAGTAAAGCCCGAGTGACCCGAGCATTTGCCGACATGCGCGCCATAGCCGATGCCCTGGAGATGTATTATGTGGACAATACGACATATCCGGCAGAGCCCGCCAACGAAGGTGATCCCATTCCTGGTCTGAGTCCCACTTATATGACCAGTCAGCCCAATGATCCCTTTTCCGGAGCAGTTTATCGGTACTACAACAACGATGATGACGCTCCAACTGCCTGGCTTCTCGTCTCTAACGGACCAGATGGGAGCCCAGATGTAGACGCTACTGGTAACTTCGATTGGGAGACGGATCGAATAGCCGGGCAACTGGGAGGGCCTGATGGAGCTCGAGATGCTAATGGAGATCTTTACGGATATAATCTAGAAGCGGGAGACGGTGGATGGTATGATCCTGCCTCTGGCACCACCAGTCCGGGTGATCTCGGAAGAGGCGGACCTTAAATTGCCTTTATTCGTGTTCTTTTCTTTCTTTATTTTCATTTTAGGATTATCGATAGGCTCTTTTTTAAATGTTTGTATTTACCGCCTTCCTCGGAGACAGTCCTTGATTCACCCTCCCTCCCATTGTCCCCAATGTGGTAATTTAATAAAATGGTATGACAATATTCCCCTCCTGAGCTATCTTTTGCTGAAAGGAAGGTGTCGGCATTGCCCCTCTCCCATCTCTTTTCGATATCCTTTGGTGGAAGCACTGACCGGGACCTTCTTTCTCTTTTCCTTTTTTCGTCACTCTCCCGCGAGTTTCACCTTTCCTCTTTTTCTTTCTTTTCTGAAGGACCTCGTCTTCATTTCCTTTCTGATTCCGATCTTTTTCATTGACCTCGAGCATCGGATTGTTCCCAATCCTCTCTCTTACGGAATTCTCATCTCTGGACTAGTTCTTAGCTTCCTCACCGGATCCTTTTTTTCCAGCCTGGTAGGGTTAGCCATAGGAGGAGGAATATTTCTAACAATCAGATTTCTGGGTACTTTCTTGTTGAAGGTAGAAAGTATGGGAATGGGAGATGTAAAACTAGCAGCAGGAATAGGAGCTTTTCTGGGATGGAGTCACGTACTCGTCTGTTTTTTTCTCTCTTTCCTCTTAGGGGCGATCGTAGCCATTTTTCTTCTCTTGACCCATCTAAAAAGGAGAAAGGATAGAATTGCTTTTGCCCCTTTTTTGGTAGCAGCCGCTTTGATTTCTCTTTTCTGGGGAAGTAAATTGCTCAGTCTTTACCTAACCTTTGTTTATTATTAGCCCGGGAATTTTCCCAATGGTAGGAAACAATGTCCTGAGTCAAAACCGGAAAAATTAACAGAAATTCTTTCAAAAACTTTCCAAACCCCATACAAGAATCTAGTAGAAGGACTCAAAAAAATGGCTGAAACCACATGGAAAAAGAAACTCTTCCTTATCTTAGCCTTTATTGAATCTTCTTTTCTCCTCTTTTGGGGAGCGAAAAGCTATTACCAGGTCAGGCAAGCTCAAAACCAGGTAAAGAAGGTAGAGGAAGAGCTAAACCAATTAAGACTGGAGAACAAAACCCTAATGCAGCAAGTTGAAAACATGAAGGACCCCTTCTACCTCGAGAAAATGGCCAGGGAAAAGCTAGGTCTAGCCAAAAAAGGAGAAATTATCTATAAAATCCTTCCCCCAAAGCCCAAGAAATAATTACCCACCCTCAAAGCCGTACCCTCTTAGCTCCCCCCCTGACTTCTTGCCATCCCCCAGTTTTTTGAAATCTTGCTTCTCTTGACAAGATAAAAAGATATGCTATAAATTCAAATAGTTAAAAACGTTTCTTATTTGATAAACTAGTTAGAGTGAGGCGTGCTGGCGATAAGAGCCGGAGTGGCGGAATGGGTAGACGCAGTGGACTTAAAATCCACTGGATAATTAATGTCCGTGCCGGTTCGAGTCCGGCCTCCGGCACCAGACGTTGAAAGAGCTGGCTTTTGTCGAAAAGAAAAGAGATCTTACCCCATAAAAAGGAAATATTAACCAGGCTTTAAGATTTTATAGAAATTTTGCCATAGCGGGGTGGAGCAGTCAGGTAGCTCGTCGGGCTCATAACCCGGAGGTCGTCGGTTCGAATCCGACCCCCGCAACCAGATTTTTTAAGGCGGTGTAGCTCAGTTGGTTAGAGCACACGGCTCATACCCGTGAAGTCCGAGGTTCGAATCCTCGCACCGCCATCAAAACCTTCCAAAAGGACGAATTAGCTAAAAGAAAATACAGAAAATCGCATTTGCTTACCACTTAAATCCCAGTGAGATCCTGTGGGTATTACCTAAATCTCCATAGTCAACATAAGCATAATCAAGCTCAACAGTCGCTAAATTAAAACCCAGTCCAACCGTAAGGCCAGAACCTATGTCCTGATTACTCTTATAGCCGGCCCTTAAAGCCGCCAGTCCACCTATCCACCACTCTGCCCCAGCACAATAGTAGGTATCATCATCAGTAGGCTTCACTACATCCAGGGCTACGGCAAAGGGGTCCAGTCTTAACGCCAGACCTCCTCTTAGAGTGAGCGGTAAAGAATCACTGCCTAACTGAGAACCCAGGTTCTGAACCGCAAAACCCAGGAAAAGAAGTCTGCTCACCTCTGTGAGAAGGCCAACATTGGCCAGAAAGGCACTCTCCTTATCCTCATCGATAGTATCCTGGACAATTCCTGCACCAAAACCAACGCTAAGGGTAGGGAAGATTTTTTTTGCATATCCTACCATCAGTTCCAGATCGGAAGCGGTGAAATTCCCCGTAAGATCACCAGCTTCATCTCTACCCTCGAAAGTCCCCATGTCTACATAATTTGCAGCCAACCCCAGGGTTCCCCCTAGTGAGGGAAATCCAATGCCTAGATAGCCCTGCCTGATATCCTCAAACCACAAATTATAGGTAGCTGAAAGTTCTCCTCCCTTTATTTGGGCTAAGCCTGCCGGATTCCAGTATAAGGAGGTACCATCGTCAACCAGAGCAGTAAAAGCTCCTCCCATAGCAGTTGCCCTTGCACCCACTCCAATTTTCAGGAAATTAGCCGCCGTGGTTCCTGGACCACCTGCAAGGACAGGGATAGTAAAAATGGTAACTAAAAAACCTATTCCGACACTTATTGTTAACATTCTTCGCATAGATTTCCTCCTTTTTCGAAAAAGGATGATATTCTTCATCTTAACTTGCTTCTTTCTCTCTATTACTTGATTATAGCAATCTTGCCTGTTCTCTTTTCCCCGGCGGGATTGGTAACCACCCAGATATAGATACCTCGGGCCAGTTCGTCTCCATCGGTATTCTTCACATCCCAATCCCAACTATATTGACCACTGACATCCTGCTTTTTTACCAACTCTCCAGCAAGCGTGAAAATACGGATCGTTGCCTGCTCGGTCAACGCCGCAAAAGTTATTTTGGTATGACTCACCCCCGGCTTGAATGGATTGGGATAGACTATGAGACTCTCTAGATTGGCTGCTACCAGACGCAATCTCAGTCTTCCTGATCCGTAAATACTGTCCTTCCCAGCATCACCCATATCCACTGCCCAGCCCTCCAGATAAGACTGAAGCTCATTGGGTGAAAGACCAGGCATGGCAGAAAGAACCAGAGCCGCCGCCCCGGCCACGTGAGGAGAGGAGGCTGAGGTCCCGAAAAAACCGGTCGTCCCGTAAGTAAAACTACTCACCCCATCAGGGGCACTGATATCGGGCTTAATCCTCCCATCGTTGGTGGGACCCTGAGAGCTAAAGCTTTCCTGGGGGCCGGTTGTCCAATTAGCCTGATCAATGGCCGCCGCGGTCATCACTCCAGTAGCATCAGCAGGAGCCATCAGGCTGTGAGCCGCGGTCTGGTACTCTAGATCCTGGTAAAATGTGAAAATCTTTACTTTCTGATCGCCGGTGGCGCTATATTTTGCCACAGCTATTTTGTAAGTGCCAGCAGGAGCAATGTAATAAATTGCCTCCGTCGGTTCCTGAGTACCAGTTTGCCAGTCGTCCGACCAAGCAACTAAGTTAAGGGCATCATCGAACAGATAAAGATCGTAATCCTGGTCAGTGGTTGGCCACGAATTCCAGGTTAAGAATACATAGATGTAGGCCAAACTAGTAAGCTGGATATCATTAGTTTCGTCTCCTGAGGTAAACTCGTGCCAATCATCACCGTCAGTATCAAGGAAAAAATCCTGATAGTGCATTTTGGCTGAATTACCGGCAGCATTAACCCAAAGAATACCGTTGGCTCTGGCGTTATCGGTAATTCCACAGATCACTCCGGCTCCATCAGTGAAGTTTGTATTAACCCAGCCCACGGAATGGTTGATTATATCTACACCCTCTGAGATACAGTAGTCCTTGGCATTTTCCAGGTCAACCTCATCACCTATATTAATGAGATAAAGCTGAGCTTGAGGGGCCACATCGTAGACAATTTCTGCTACGGCGGTTCCGTGAACCGTACCTGACTCAATTCCTCCTCCCGTATAATCCCTGGTGATCACAGTGGGAGGTAGATCTCCATTAACTTGAGCTGTGGCCAGACCTATGAATCCCAGATCAATAATGGCCGCCCTGGTATTCTGACCCTCATATCCAGAACTGGTGTAAACTGAGGCATCAATGAGGCTGACTCCTTCGCTGGTCACGGCCAGAGGTAAAGGTTTATAGGGAAGCCTGACGTAAGAAACACCGCTCACCTTTTCAGCAACCTCCTCAAGGATAGATACCGGGACCCTCGCTCTGATTAAATGCCTGGACCTTACCTCAACCTTGACTCCATAGGAGACTAAACCAGTCTCGTCAATAGCTGCGGCGAGCTTGCCCAATGGCGGAACCAGGATAACGGTAACTCGATCATCCTGGAAGGGGATTTTCCTTTCCCAAGCGAAATCCTGGGCTACCGCCTTGCCCCGAAGGTACTTTTCCCCCAACATTCCCAGGACGCTCTCCATCTTTGGAGAAAACTTCTTTTCCCCTACCAGGGGAGCTAAATCCTGGGCGAAAGTGAAACTCCTCATCATTCCGATAAGTCCAATTACAACCAGAACTACCACCACACAACTAATCTTTGACCGCATTTTCCTCTCCATCCCACTCTCCTTTTTCCTTGACTCCAGAACGACTATGCTTTGTTGGTTCAGTGGGGGAGGAAGGAAGGGGATGAGGTTTATGGGGAGGCCGAATGAATCCCACCGAAGGGTTCTTAGCCAGCGAGCCAAGCTGATCTATCGGTACAAGGGCTTTTATGAGACGGTTAGTCGTTCCTTCAACTACCATCTCATAATCTCCTTTAACTTCTTTAAACTCGGGAAGTAACTCGATAATAACCCGTACCTTATCTTGCTCAAGATAAAGCCCGTGTCTCTTGGCAAAATCACTGCGATCGGGAGACTTGATCAGCTCATAAAGAACCGAAGCTAACCTGGCATATTCTCGGGGGGGTTTAGGAGGTAACTCGGATGGCATAGGAAGCCGATAACTTTTAAGGAATTCATCCGGCTTTTCTACCATTTTTAGTGCACTTTCCTCGTTTACTCTCTGAATATTAAAATATAAAACCCTTTTTTTCCTTTCATCTTCCAAAGGGCTTACTTCAGCAAAGAAATAGTCGCCGGGAAGAAAATAGTAGGCCTGAAGATTATTTAAGTTCCTCTCTTTTTTAAAAAAAGAAGATGGTTTAAATTCTTTTCCGGTATAATCAGGTTGAATCTCAATAATTTCGTTGGCTTTGATGAAATTTACATATTTTTCCACCGCACAAGACCTGATAACCTTCACCGTTAGCGTAACATAGGGAAAATCTTTCTTTATTTTTTCAACTTTACCCAAAATTAGGGAGCGATTGGG
>Ga0315547_1002897_pt1 | contig 11573 bp, 11 predicted proteins | sample SalMarSW160240MG_2_FD_202542 | JGI IMG/M metagenome (GOLD analysis project Ga0315547, IMG submission 202542) | Salt marsh sediment microbial communities from the Plum Island Ecosystem LTER, Massachusetts, United States - Salt Marsh Sediment SW1601-240 ... | reverse complement strand
CTGGTGCGGCAATCCAGTTTATCCTACGAGTTTTCTCAATAAGATCATCAAAAATCGGGTTATCCTTAGAAATATTACAATCCGCAGGAATACCAGAATAATAGTTAAGATGTGGGCCAACACCCCAACCTGAGTTAAATAGATATGCAATTTGACCAATAGTTGAAGGGTCTCTTTGCAGTATCTGAGTTAAAATAGGAATGGCTGAATGGTATTCTATGCTAAAACATGAAATGCCAAAGCAACTTTTTTTCATAGTTCTCTCACCGAATGTTTCTGGTTTATTTATCATATTTCCTGCTATTAATGCACCTCCACAAGAGCCATAATAACCACCGCCAGCTTCAATGAATTTTCTGATTTTCCTTACCCTAATCTTATTTTTAGGAAGATTTGAAAAACCAGTGTATGCGAGATAAAGATCAGCTTGATCTGGGGTATAAATTAAAACATCGTAGTCATCAGCACTCAACTCTCCTTTTAATATTTCTTTTGTTGAAAGTAATTTAATTGTAAAATAATATAATCGATTTCCTACATTCCATTCATAATTTCTTAATGGGAATACAAGAAATTTTCCACCTGAAGATTCCTCATTATTAACCAGATGATCATCATAAATAGCTACTCTTATTTCCACGGTATTGTCTTCTTCTGGTGATTTATTGTTGTATCCATTTTGCTTTACATCAGCTGAAACAATAAAAACACTGCAAACCATAATCAGCATAATTATTATTGTTAGGATTTTTAATTTCATATTATTACCACCATATACTAAAAAAGAGTGCATAAAATACTTAAACTTTATAGAACAAACATCCTCACAAGGATAAAAGCAGAAATCAATTATTTACAATCACTGTTACCTCATCCATTCCAGTATTACCCGAGGTGTCTGTTACTTTTGCTTTGATTGTATGTGATCCGTTGCTATAATAAGTTGTATCCCATGGCCAGATAATGGTTGTTTCATCTGTTGATATATTGTACTTAGGCGCGCCATCTATCAGTATCTGGTAATCAAAATAGTTATCATTATCCGAGATCTCTACTTGTACATAAACCGTTCCTTGTACCTGTTGACCATTTGATGGATTAGTGATATCCACATATGGGAGTGTTGTATCAGATTTCTGTGTCCAATATTCATGTGGCTGAGATGTTTTACTTGTATTTTCTTCAGTTAAAATTAGAAATGTTCCAAAAACTTTGTCTTCATAGTATCTCACGCTCAGTTCGTCATATCCAGAGTCACTACATTGACTATTATCTTCAAGTTGGAAGGCGTATGTCCAGGATGTTTCATTCGTTGATTTAGCTGTTCCAGTTGCACCAAAATCGATAGTTGTTGTAAGCTTTGCTTTTCCCTCTATAACTTCATAATCAAGTTCTAATTCTTCAGCTGCGAAGATTTCAACAAAGAAATTTACTGTTCTTGTTACAGATGTATAGGTTGAAATTGTTTTTGTAATTCCTTTTGAAGTATAAGTTATAAAAAACTCTGGGTTTCCTTGAGGCGGATATACTAAATTTTGTTCATAGGCACCAATATGGTTGTCATATCCTATGTCAAGACTTAGGAGATCTGAACGCATTGGTTCCTCAACGTTTTTGTTTATCCAATCTGCAGTTACAGTTTTACTATTGTTTCTAATTACGCCAAATTTGAAAAACGGGAGGTTAAAGAATATTTCATCTTTTAATACAAAACTACGATTTACTAATTGGTATGGTATCTTCCATTCTTCAATCCAATAGACGTCTCCGTAGCCAGGCCCTATTGCGTATTTGGGTCCACCTCCAGAGGTAGATATGTGTTCTTCTGTTGTATATGTAATAAAAATGTCTCTTGATTTTGAATAACTCATACCAACAATTAACGATGCTTCTGTACCTGCACCGAATAAATCACCAACAGTTTCAAAACCTATGCTCCTTCCAACTTCAAAACCAAGTGAAAAACCTATCGTATTTGTCACAGCCTTTCGTAAATAAGAATAGCTGCTATCGCCACTTGGATCATGAATAATTGAATAGACATTTGGAATAATATTCTGATAGGTATTGTTATCAATTACATCGTCGATCAAGTCGTCCCAACTATGGAAAAAATAAACATTTTCATCACTACATCCCGCTACTATGTATTCTCCATCAGCTGAGATAGAAACAGAGTTGATACTGCTATCTGAGAAAGAAATTGGATTGATACCAGTGTTTGTTAGGGTCATTTCGTTGTTGAGGTTTGCCTGTGAGGGCACTCTTTGCTTTGGCGTCTGTAATATCCTTTGCAGTAAATTTACTATATTTCCTATTTTTTGTATCATTGAGTTTTGATTTTTTGGCATGATCACTGGTAGTGGATCTGACCATTCGCTCTCTGCTCCATAAATGTCTTTAGCCTTGACCTTTATCTCATATTTTCCTGTTTTGCCCCAAATGTGATTAGCACTTCCGGTCTGTCCAGAGTTGTACGGTCCTACCCAGCCGCTATTGGTTCCATCACCCCAGTCAAACCAATAGTATATTTGGTCTCCATCAGGGTCGGTTGTGCTTGATGTATAGGTATATTCTTCTCCCTTTTTTCCTAATGTTTGGCCAGATGGTCTACTAGGTTTTTCAGGTGGGTTATCAGAGTGCCACAGGGGAATGCTATTGTTATTATCTTCGTAGAAAAAATACACGTAACCAGCTGAATCTCCAGCTGTTATGAAATCATTATCAGCTGAAATTGAAACAGATGTTACAACAGCGCCTGTATCATAACTCCATACAGGTGTGCTGTTGTCTCTATGGAAAAGATAGATTTTAGAGCCACCAGCTGCAATATATTCTCCATTGCCAGAAATAGAAACAGAATCAACTAGGTGTCCTGTATCATAACTCCATACAGGTGTGCTGTTGTCTCTATGGAAAAGATACACTTCTCCACAATAATTTCCAGCTGCTATATAGTTTCCATCTGCTGAAATAGAAACATAAAAGGGATTTTTTTCATTAATGCGATATTCCCAGATGAAACCACTATCTTTATGGAAAAGCAATACACTAGAACCAATAAACATTCCGCTTCCTTTAGCTCCAACTGTAATGTATTCTCCCCCATTAGAAATTGATGTTATACCAAACATGTGGTGACAGCTCCATTTTGGAGAATTATTTCCCTTGTGGAAACAAAATACTCGTCCAGAACTTGCATCTAGTTCAAATTCCTCAGTACCTGCTGCTAGATATTCTCCATCAGCTGAAATAGAAACAGAAACCGAAATAAATTGCCCATGTTGCCCTGCTTCTATCTGATATTGCAATTTAGGATCACTACTGTTTTTATCAAATCTATATACATATCCCTTTTTCGACTCGTGGTTTCCAGCTGCAATATATTCTCCATTGCCAGAAATAGAAACAGAATCAACTAGGTGTCCTGTATCAAAGCTCCATTCGGGTTCGTCACTGTTTTTGTGGAAAAGATGCACTTTGCTTCCACTTCCAACAGCGATGTATTTTCCATCAGCTGAAATAGAAACTTTTTCTATTTCGCTATCTGTATCGTACTTCCACTTGGGCGTATTAACTGGTAAATCCCCATTAGAAAGAGCTACTTTTCTGCCGAAATCATCATTATCTATGCATGTGGATTCTTCTTTCATTGTATATGCACGACAGTGATTTTTAATATCTGTTTCATCATTATTATTTATCAAATTTGTTTCATTTCTATCGGTTTTCGTAGTAGCTGAGATCACTCCACTTCCAAAAATGCTGATGATCAGTATCGTACATACAAATATACCTATTATTTTCTTTTTCATATTCTAACTTTCCTCCAATTTCTTAAAAAATATTTGCCTAAATTATCAAGCATGGTATGGATGGGGAAAAATTTCCCAAATAACATTTAGTATCTTATCTGTGACCTTTATTAACCCTTTACTTTGCCAAATCAGCATATTATCAATAGATTTTTTAGATAATGCATCTCTGTATTTAATAAAAATCGCCCAAATCTCATTTGCATCTTTAAGTTTATATTTTATTTCTTTTCCAACTTTAACTTTTTCAATTAAATCAGCATCCAGCAACTTCTCTAAATGAAAACCTGCAGTTGTACGATGTTTATATAAACGGAAATCATCATAAGATCCTATCCAGTAGTTAGTAAGTTCGATAAGTTCTTTTTTCGAATAAAGTTTTAAAAAAGTAGCATGTTTATAATATGCCTTTTTTTGGGTTTCCTTATCCTTAAAAATATGACCAGGGCCGGGAGTAAGCAACATTAAAATAATTCTTAGAGGGGTCTCCTGTCTTAGAAGATTTAAAATTTCTTTGTCCTTTTTTCCTACTGTTTGTTTTACATAATATCTGATATATCTATGATCAGATTTTGGGGCAATAAGCCCATATTTATTAAGAAAATTAAGATGATATTTTAAACTGCCTAATGGAATATTTGTTCTTCTTGAAATCTCTCTTAAATGTAGTCCTGGGTATTTCATAATAAAATCATAGATAGTTCTTCTTGTTTCAAGTTTTAAGATATTTTCTTTTAATATCATTTTTCCTCTTTTTTAATTATTATCAAATTTATATTACATAACCCTTTTGTAATAACCATATTAAAAAGTGAATGATATTAAATAATTATTTATAAAAAATAATTTAAATGCATTTGTTTCTTCTGTCTTGTAAAAATATAAAAAACAGTGAATTTTAGATTTCTTAAGGAGGTTTACTTGGTAAACTTATTACCAATCTGTTAAATTATAAAATCATGGGGTGAGCTTAATATGGATATTTTTTGCCTAAAACTACAGTTGAAGAAAGAGCAGCGACAGCGCCCTCAGCACAAGCTGTAACTACTTGTCTTAATCCACCGGTGATATCACCAGCGGCATAAACACCTTTAATGCTTGTTCGTCCTTGTTTATCAGCTACAATGAAACCTTTTTCATCAAGCCTACAACCAAGATCCTTGGCTATTTTACTCTGCGGTACTTCACCTATTGAAATAAAAACTCCATCAACCAAAAGTTTAGATTTTTTATCTGTTTTTACATCATGAAGTTCTAAATATTCAACTTTATCTTTTCCATGAATGCTTTCAATATGAGTGTTAAAAACAATTTTTACACCTTTAGATATTGCTTCATTTTCATAAGCCTTTTCAGCACGTAGCTGATCACGACGATGAATAAGAAATACCTCTTTACAACCTATTTGTTTCAAATAAATAGCCTCGATGAGAGCCGAATTGCCACCACCAACCACTGCCACGATTTTATCTTTGAAAAAGAAACCATCACAGGTTGCACAATAGCTTACTCCTTTACCAGTCAGATCTGATTCGCCAGAAGCGTTAAGCTTCCTATACTCGGTACCCAAACAAAGCAGTATTGCTTTTACATTGTATTTTTGTTTAGCAGTTTCAACAACAAAACCTTCTCTATTTTTTGTTATTTTTTTAACTTCTTCATTTAAATTTATATTTGTATATTTGCTTGCATGGTTCTTCATTTTTTCTACCAAATCCATTCCTGAAATGGATTCAAATCCAGGGTAGTTTTCAATATTTGGTGAAATTGCTGCAAGACCCCCTCCAAATCCTTTATCTAGGACAAGTGTTTTGATTCCAGCCCTTGCTGCATATATTGCTGCTGAATATCCTGCAGGCCCTGCTCCAATTATTGCTAATTCATAATCCATAACACCCTCAATGATTAGGTAATATTTAGCTCTTTATTTCAAAACTTTTTCTTTTAGAACATTATATGCTTCTTCAGGAGAAGTAACGTCTGCAAGCATATCTTCAAAAGGACAAAGGCTATCGCCATCTCTGGTCTTGACATATGGGATAAGTTCATCCGTTTGGCCTGGTATCCCTGTCCGAATCAACACTGCAATTGCCGTCTTCGTTGCTTGTGGGGCATAGACACCGCCAACCTTTGCATAGGCGCAGAGAAGTGCCGAAGCTTTTCCAAGGATCCTATCGCCCACAATAGCGCCTTGTAACTCCTCACCTATTTCATCAACCGTCTCTAAGATAGGATTGATTCCATCGCCTTGTTTCTTTGTTACTACCGTGCCATTTTTCAGAACTACTATAGAAAAATCTGTTGTAGATAAAATTTCTCGAGCCGTATCCATGTCCTCGATAATTTCCTCACTTACCATGCTCAAATTCCTCGGGCTTCACAGTTTTTAAAATACGGTTTTATTACCTCTAATGTTTCCATTAAATATTCTTTCCCATATGGCACAACTTTATCGAATTTTGCTGAGACTAATGGTACATTATTCTTGAACTGTTGAAGATAAAACCGTTTAGACCCCTCCAACCATTTCGCTATTTCAATTATATCTTCTTTCTTTAGTAATTCTGGTGCAAACGTAGTTTTAAATTCATAGTCAGGCGCATGGTTTCTTATGATATCAATGGATTTTTCAATTTTAGAAATATCGGTTTTTGCACCAGCAAGCCGACCATATTTCTTTTTTGGTGCTTTGACATCCATAGAAATATAATCAACGAGTTTTTTATCAATGAGTTCCTGAAGTTTTTCTGGAAATGTCCCATTCGTATCAATCTTTACAAGATATCCAAGCTTTTTTACTTTTGATGTAAATTCTAAAATATCTTTTTGTAAAAAAGGTTCTCCACCAGAAATAGAAAGAGCTTCAAGCAGTCCTTTTCGTTTTTTAAGAAAGGAAAGAACCTCATCTTCATTAAATAACTCCACATTACCATCAACAAGGCCCTTATTATAACAGAAGGGACACTTGAAGTTACAGCCTACAGTCCAAACTATAGCACTAATCCGATCAGGATAATCTAAAAGAGATGTTTTCTGAAATCCACCGAGCTTCATTTTGTAACCAGTATCTTATCCTTTGCATCAAATGTCTTTCTATCAGTAAATTCCTGTTGTTTGCCACGGTTCCATTGATTAACAGGACGGAGATAACCAACTACCCTGGAATATACTTCACATTCGGTTCTTTTACTTTCTAAATCATCTTTCATTTAATTACCTCTTTTATACCCTATTTCTTCATCGCATTTAGGACAGTACTTATGTTCACCAGGTATATATCCATGTATTGGGCATATACTAAATGTTGGAGTTATTGTGTAATATGGAAGTTTGTAGTTTTCTGCTACCTTTCTTACAAGCTTTTTAGTGGCAGTAGGCGACGGTTCTTCTTCACCAAGGAAAATATGCAAAACAGTACCACCTGTATATTTTGATTGCAGGGTATCCTGTAAGTCAAGTGCTTCAAAAACATCAGTTGTATAACCAACAGGTAGCTGTGAAGAGTTGGTATAATATGGTTCTATACCTTTGCCTCCATTGTTTGAATATATCTCTTGATTATATGTCCTGATATCAGGATATCGAGCCTTATCAATCCTTGCTAATCTGTAACTTGTGCCCTCAGCAGGAGTAGCTTCAAGGTTATAAATATTACCGGTTTCCTCCTGGAAATCTGCCATTCTTTCTCTCATATAATCAAGAACTTTTTCAGCAAAAGCTTTCCCTTCTTCATCCCCTATACTCTTATTCATAAAATTTAGTATTGAATCATTCATACCAATAAGACCAATTGTTGCAAAATGGTTTTTCCAATATTCTCCAAATGTTTTTTTCACATCAGCAAGATACACACGTGAATAAGGATGAAGACCGCTATCAGTCAGATTTTCAATAATCTCCCTTTTTATTTCAAGGCTCTGTTTTGCAAGCACCATAAGATTGCCAAGTCGTTCAAAGAAATCATCATCATTTTTTGCTAGATACCCAATTCGTGTCATATTCATCGTGACAACACCGATGGATCCTGTTTTTGGATTTGCACCAAATAGACCGCCACCACGCTTACGAAGCTCTCTGTTGTCGAGACGTAATCGACAACACATTGACCTAGCATCATCTGGTTTCATGTCGCTATTTATGAAGTTTGAAAAATAGGGAATTCCATATTTTGCAGTCATCTTCCATAGTGGTTCAAGTCCATCGTTATTCCAATCAAAATCTTTTGTAATGTTATAAGTTGGGATAGGGAATGTAAAGGGGCGTTCTTTTGCGTCGCCTTCATACATGATTTCTGCAAATGCACGATTCATCACATCCATTTCATCAACATAGTCGCTATAGTTGTCATCTATGAGTTTCCCACCGATAATTGCTGGTTCATCAGTCATATAGCTAGGAACTGTGAGATCCATGGTTATGTTTGTAAAAGGACTTTGAAAACCAACTCTTGTGGGCACATTCATGTTGAAGAGAAATTTCTGCATTTCTTGTTTGACATCGCCATAATTAAGACCGTCATTTTTGATGAATGGAGCGAGCAGGCTGTCGAAATTTGATAATGCTTGTGCTCCTGCCGCCTCCCCTTGAAGCGTATATAGATAATTTACAATTTGCATCAGCGCGGTGCCAAAGTGCTTTGCTGGTTTGCTTTCTATTTTTCCTGATACCCCTTTGAATCCCATGAGGAGGATGTCTTTGAGGTCCCAGCCTACGCAGTACGCCCCAAGTGTTCCGAGGTCGTGAATATGAAATTGTCCACTGGTATGAGCATCCCCTAGCTCAGGGGGGAATATCTTATGAAGCCAATAGTTGGAGATGATGTTTTCTGTTGCATATACGTTTAGTCCTTGGAGTGAATAGCTCATGTTGCTATTTTCCTTGACCTTCCAGTCCATCATGCTGAGATATCCATCGACTACATCTATGTCTTTAAGAAGCCCACCTATTTCTCGTATATCTGCATGTTGTTTTCTATACAGAATGTATGCTTTTGCAGTTTTTGCGTGTCCTTCTTCAATAAGTGTTTCTTCTACGGCATCTTGTACTTGTTCAACAGTTGGCATTTGCCCGCGTTTGGTTTGTTTTTCGAGAAGATCCATTACTTTGTTGGTGAGTTCAGCTGATTTTCTGTAATCCTTTCCCCCAACAGCTTGTGCTGCTTTCCAGATAGCTTCTGTTATTTGTATTGGGTTGAAATCGGCTATTTTCCCATCTCTTTTTCTAACTTTTCGTATCATTTTTTACCTTTCCTGTAGTTTGTTCGATAAGACTTTTGACCTCGCTTTCAAAAGAAGACACATCAGTAAATGATCTATAAACAGAGGCGAATCTAATATATGCGACATGGTCCACTTCTTTTAAGCTATCCATGACATATTCTCCAATTTGGGAGCTGTCTATTTCTTCACCCCCGGCTCTCCTAATTTTTTCTTCTATTGAATCAATCATTTCCCCTATTTTGTCATGGCCAATTGGACGTTTTTCTAATGCTTTTATTACGCCGTTTTTGATTTTGTTTCTATCAAATTTCTCTAAACGACCATCTTTCTTTTTAACATATACGGGGGTTAATTCAATGTATTCATAGGTCGTGAATCGTTTATTACATTTGAGACACTCTCGCCTTCTACGAATTGTGTACGTCCCAGTATCGCGGGAGTCGGTTACTTTCGTCTCAAGATGATTACAGTATGGACACTCCATTCACATCACAACAGATATGCTTAAGATACAATATATTGTATCTCAAAAATCTTAATCTACATTATATTGTATATAGACAGGGTTTTTAAACTTTTCCGTTTTACTAAAAATTTACAGCAGTTTCATTGTAAATACGCAACGTTAAATGTCAACTAATTCGGCATTTTTTACTGCCTGATTTACCAATTTACCAACATCAATTTTGCTTTCTTCAGACAAAATTTGATCAATTTTTGCCATTGTAGCAGGCTTATTTGGTACTGCACTGCAACCATCAGATGGTAAGATAGAGAGGGCAAAAGTTCCAATGTCTTTTGCCATCTTTACTACATCTTCTTTATCTAAACCGATAAGTGGTCGTAAAATAGGAGTTTTTGTTGCTTGATCTATAACACGGATGTTTTGAAGAGTTTGTGATGCAACCTGCCCCAAAGAGTCGCCCATGATAATTGCATCGGCGTGTTCTTTCTTTGCAATTGCCTCTGCATACCGGACCAACATTCTTTTACAAAATACACAAGTAAAACGATTCTCGCCTTCTTTTTTATATGCTGCAAGGGCCGCCCCGTGTGATACATTGTATGCTTTGATTGCGCTGGGGATAACTTTCTTAAGATGTTTAGCAAGTTTGATAAAATTCTGAATTTCTCTATCGTCAGTAAATGGTCTATTATCTGCGTGAAGTAAAACGAGCTCTTCCGCCTTTTTTGAGAGAAGGTATGTTGCAACTGGGGAGTCGATACCGCTAGAAATAAGGGATACAAATTTCATGATGTCTCATTTACAATATAATCAAGATAATCTTTCAAGCCGCCAATAATAGGAAGAACTATGATGTCTGGGAGTTCATATTTATGTAATTCTTTTATTCTCTGTATTGCCTTTTTAACATTTGAATCAGTGGTTTTTGCAATAATGATGCATTCATCATCATTCTCAATCTTCCCTTTCCACCGATAAACTGATTCCATTTTAGGAATAATATTTACACAGGCAACAATTTGTTCTTCGACTAATGTGTGTGCGATTTTTCTAGCATCTTGGATGTTATCAATTGTAGTGTAGACAACAGCTACCATACTCTCCCCACATTTATTCATAAAGTAAAGTTAGTTTTAAGAGTTTGCATTTGTAGTTCTTTAACAGAAGATTTAATTTCTTCAAGAGAACCATAAAAAAGATGGCTTTTACATTTACAATCACTACATCCAAAATCGATAACTGGGTTCAATCGTTGATATAGCGTTTTTGCAATATTACATTCTTCTCTAGCTTTATTTTCGTTGTAAAAAACTTTTACAATTTTTGCATGTTGTAAAAAATAATCGATATGCCAGTGCATCTTCTTATCAAATCCAAGATGCCTGTTTATTCTCTGTTCTAATCCATTAAGTGCAGAGCCAACATAAAGATAATGGCCTTTGCCAAACTGTATTTTGCCTAATTTACCGATGCTGATTGTTTTATCGTTTTTGAGTTTGATGAGTAAAATATAGCTGCCTTTCATAGAAACTAGGAAGAAAGTTTACTTGTTATAATGCTATCTAAATCATTCATAAAATCAGTTTTTACTAGATAATCAGGGTCTCCAATTGCATTCTCAAGTTGGCGATCAAAGGAAATAGAACCAAGATATGGTAAATCCAGCCGACAAATTTCGCTCTTAATGAAAGAGGATTTAGTCATCGTCATATTTTCTATAATTCCAACAATAGGAAGATTTAATTCCTTCAGTATTTTAAGAAGCTTGCTGACTGCACCCATAGAAACTTTTGAGGGCGTGCTGACCACGAGGAATTCACTATTCTTAACGAGTCGTATAACGTCAAGAGTTTCGTCTCCAATTCCTGGGGGCATATCGATAATGAGATAATCTAGCTCACCCCATTGTGTGATCGATAGGAGTTCAATGATAACATTGGTAACATCTATTCCTCTGAGTGGAGCAGGTTTGTCTTCGGTAAAATAAACAATAGACATGAAGCTTATGTCGTTAATTTTGTGTGGAATTATACCCTTTTCTTCTTCTGGAAAACTGTAATCATCTACACCAAG
>Ga0315547_1002895_pt1 | contig 11582 bp, 10 predicted proteins | sample SalMarSW160240MG_2_FD_202542 | JGI IMG/M metagenome (GOLD analysis project Ga0315547, IMG submission 202542) | Salt marsh sediment microbial communities from the Plum Island Ecosystem LTER, Massachusetts, United States - Salt Marsh Sediment SW1601-240 ... | reverse complement strand
AAAATTAATCAGCTCCAGCATAACCTTATCAAGAGCCACGCTTGCGGCGTAGGAAGCCCCCTGGAAAATGAGGTGGTTAAAGGAATGATACTGCTTTTAATTAACTCCTTGGCTAAAGGTTATTCGGGAGTAAGACTGGAAATGCTTGAGACTTTAGTGAAGATGTTTAATAAAGAGGTTCTCCCGATTATCCCAGAGAAAGGTTCTTTGGGAGCAAGTGGTGATTTAGTACCTCTGGCTCATTTAGGGCTAGTTTTAGTTGGTGAAGGCGAAGCTTTTTATAAAGGCAATATCCTCAAGGGAAAAAAGGCTTTAAAACAAGCTGGGATTAAACCAATAAAACTTGCTTCAAAAGAAGGATTGGCCTTAATAAACGGAACCCATGCTATGACTTCTTTGGCTGCTTTTACAGTTGTAGATGCCCAGAATTTAGCTAAAGTTGCTGATATTGCCGGGGCGATGACACTAGAGGCACTGAAGAGTTCTCAAAATATCTTTAATTCTAAAATCCAAAAAGTCCGGCCCTATCAAGGTCAAATTGAATCGGCTAAGAATCTTAAAAAAATAACCCAGAAAAGTTTTCTTCTCTGCAAGAAAAATTGTTCAAAAGTCCAAGACCCTTATTCTTTAAGATGCATCCCCCAAGTTCACGGCGCCTCAAGAGAAGCTACGAGACATGTCCGAGAAATTATTGAGAAAGAGATGAATTCAGTAACTGATAATCCCTTGGTTTTTAAGAACGAAATCCTTTCTGGTGGGAATTTCCACGGTCAGCCAGTAGCTTTAGTCAGTGATTATTTAGGTATAGCCGTAGCAGAATTGGCCGAAATTTCTGAAAGAAGAATGGAACGACTCTTGAATTTCCATTTGAGCGGCCTGCCTGCATTCTTAGTTCAAGACGAGGGACTAAATTCAGGCCTAATGATTGCCCAATATACGGCTGCCGCTTTAGTTTCCGAAAATAAGGCTCTGGCTCATCCGGCCAGTGTTGATTCTATCCCGGTTTCGGCTGGTCAGGAAGACCATGTTAGTATGGGAACTACGGCAGCCAGGCACACCCGCCAGGTTATTGACCATAGTGAAAAGGTTTTAGGAATTGAGCTTCTCTGCGGAGCTCAAGCTCTAGAGTTCCGCAAGAAAAAACCAGGCAAGGGAACCTCTAAAATTTATAAATTTATCAGAAATCATATTTCTCCTCTTGCAAAAGACCGTGCGCTTTATAAAGATATTGACAAAATCTATAAATTAGTACATCACGGAAAAATTGTGAAAGAAGTAGAAAAGGAGGTAGGGAAACTAAAATAATGACGGACCTTAAAAAAATTATTGAATGTGTCCCTAATTTCTCAGAGGGAAGAGACAGGGAAAAGATCAAAGAAATTACCGATGAAATTGAAAAGGTGGAAGGCGTAAAACTCTTAGATTTTGAACCTGATGAGAGCCATAACAGAACAGTAGTTACTTTTGTCGGGGAACCGCAACGAGTATTAGAAGCAGCTTTTCGGGCGATAGCCAAGGCGGCTGAAGTTATTGATATGAGAAAACACAAGGGAGAACACCCTAGAATGGGGGCTACTGACGTTTGCCCATTTGTGCCGGTGCAAAATGTTTCTATGGATGAATGCGTAGAACTGGCCAAAGAGCTAGGAAAAAGAGTGGCTCGGGAGCTAAATATTCCTATTTATCTGTATGAAGAAGCTGCCGCAAAACCAGAAAGAAAAAATCTAGCCTTAGTCAGAAAGGGAGAATACGAAGGATTACCAGAAAAATTAAAAGATCCTAACTGGCAGCCAGACTTCGGCCAGGCAGTCTTTAACCCTAAAAGTGGGACAACAGTGATTGGAGCAAGAGAGTTTCTTGTTGCTTATAATGTTAATCTGGACACTGAAGATTTGAGTCTGGCTAAGAAAATTGCCGGAGAAATTAGGGAGTCTGGAGTAAAGAAAATCCTGGAAGATGAAACTGTAACGAGAATCCCAGGTTTATTTAAGTGTGTAAAGGCATTGCCGGTTGACCTTAAGGATATTACTCAAGTTTCCATAAACTTGACCAATTACAAAGTAACAAATATGGATAAAGTTTATGAGACTATAAAAGAAAAAGCTAAAGAGGCCGGAGTTGAAGTCATCGGCAGCGAAATTATTGGGGTGCTACCAAAACAGGCTTTGGTAATATCTGGGAAAGTTTACTTGCCAGAGGAAACCTCTGAAGAAAAACTTATCCAAATAGCCGTAGAAAATTTATGCTTAGACAAAATTCAAAGGTTCGTGTTGGAAGAGAAGGTTATTGAATATATGATTTAATCTTTAGGAGAAAACGATGTTAGTAAAGAAATCAATTAAAAAATTTTTAGATGAACTTGCCTCAAAGAGTCCAGCGCCAGGTGGAGGAAGTATAGCTGCTTTATCTGGAGCAGAGGCCGCCGGGCTTGTTTCGATGGTCTGTCGCTTAACTATTGGTAGGAAGAAATACGTAAAAGTTCAAAAAGAAATAAAAAAAATCCTAAGAACCTCCGAAAAATTAAGAAAAGAGTTGATCAAGCTTATTGATGAAGATGCTCAAGCTTATAATCAAGTAGTAAAAGCTTTTAAATTATTAGGAGGATTGGATATTGAAAAGGCACTAAAGTGTGCAACAGAAGTTCCTTTAGAGACAGCAGAAAATTGTAAAAAAGTTTTAGAGCTGGCAGTAAGGGTAGCAAAAATCGGTAACAAAAATGCTTTAAGCGACACAAAGATAGCTAAGCTCCTAGCCCAAGCCGGAATCAGGGCAGCAATTCTTAATGTCAAAGTAAATTTACCTTTGATTAAAGATAAACGGTTTAGGAAGAAAGTAGAGAAAGCCTTGCAGAAAATCTTTTAGTTTGATACAATACTAATGAGAGTAAATAATTCTGTTCTTTTAAAAGGAGGTGTGGACATGAGGTCCCACAAAAAGAAACCTAACTTTTTTAAGCTTTGGTTGATTGATCCCTTCGTAGCATTATTTGGTCCTTCTCTCAAATTCTCTTGGACTGAAAAAGAAGCCGAAGTGCTTGATAAGAGATTCGTTAAAGAGCATTGGAAGATACTATTTTTCTTTCGTCAAGAATGGATTCCTGACCATTGGGAATTTTTAGTCAAAGTAAAAGATAATAAGAAATTTTGGACGATGCCTTTTAATACTGTTGAACCTGTTAGCAATGATGAACCGAGATGGATTTCTGTATCCGAACAAGCTGCTTCTCATTTTTCTAAAGGCAATAAGGTAAAAGTAAAATGCATGGCGGACCAATATGGTATGATTTACCAAGTAAGAAGTAAAATTATAGAGAATAAAAAATGATTATTAAAGCCTGTCAAATAAACTTGACAGGCTTGTTTTATTGTGGTAAGTTGAGTGAGAAATATGGAAAAATACAACTCTAATATCAAAAAAGAACTCGAGAAATACGGTCGGCCGATGCATATGGCGGAAAAACCGGCAGAACCAATTAAAGCTCAAACCGGGATAGAACTTGAATGTAAAAACTGGGATGCGGAAGCAGCCCTTCGGATGCTTAGAAATAATATTACTCCAGGCGTAGCTCTAAAACCCGATGAGCTTATTGTTTACGGTGGCACTGGTCGAGCGGCCAGAAACTGGCACGAGTACCATAAAATTGTTAGAGCATTAAAATCTTTAGAGGATGATGAAACTTTATGCGTTCAATCGGGAAAAGCAGTTTATGTTGCCAAGACCCATAAGCAAGCTCCGCGAGTAATTATTGCTAACTCAAATATTGTCCCTTATTGGGCAAACCAGGAAAATTTTGACAAGCTAGACCTGCTGGGACTAATTATGTATGGTCAGATGACGGCCGGCAGTTGGATTTACATTGGCACCCAGGGAATTCTACAAGGGACTTATGAAACTCTTGCTGCCTGTGCCAAGTTAGATTTCAAAACCGACTCTCTTAAAGGTAAGTTTGTGCTTACGGCTGGTATGGGAGCCATGTCTGGAGCTCAACCAATGGCTGTAACTATGAATGAAGGAATTCTTCTTGATGTTGAAGTGCGCCGAGAAAGAATTGAGCAAAAAGTAAAGGAAGGTTATTGTGATAGAATCACTGATAACTTAGATGAAGCTTTAAGGTGGGTAGAGGAAGCAAAAAAGTCTGGCAAGCCACTTTCTATTGGTTTAGTCGGCAATGCAGCTGAAGTTTATCCAGAATTAGTCAAACGCGGCGTCATCCCTGATATTGTTACTGACCAGACTCCAGCCCACGATTTAGGCAGTTATATTCCTATCGGAAACTTACAAGAATTAGAAGAGTTAAAGCAGAAAAATTTAAAAGAATACCATAAGCGCGCCTTAGATTCAATTGTCAAACACACAGTGGCAATTCTGGAAATGCAGAAACAAGGTGCTATAGCTTTTGATTACGGCAATAATTTACGGCAGAGAGCAGAAGAAGGTGGGCTTAAAGTCAGAGACGAAAACGGCAAATTTTTATATCCCGGATTTGTGCCCGCTTATATTAGACCTCTCTTCTGTCAGGGTAAAGGTCCTTTCAGGTGGGCAGCTTTAAGCGGTGACCCGAAAGATATTTACCGACTCGATGATGCTATTATTGAGACCTTCCCGGATAATAAGCCCCTTCATCGTTGGATAAAAAAAGCCCGTGAAAAAGTTCCCATTATTGGATTGCCGACCAGAATTTGTTGGTTGGGATACGGCGATAGAGCCAAGTTTGGAAAAATAATAAACGACTTAGTAGCTAAAGGCGAAGTAAAAGCACCAGTAGTAATCGGACGCGACCATTTGGACTGCGGTTCAGTCGCTTCTCCAAACAGAGAGACCGAAGGAATGTTAGACGGTTCTGACGCTATCGCTGACTGGCCGCTGATTAACTTTGCCCTTAATGGTATAAATGGTGCTAGTTGGGTTTCTTTCCATCACGGCGGCGGAGTCGGTATTGGTTATTCGCTTCATGCCGGAATGGTCATTGTGGCTGATGGAACCAGAGAAAAAGTAGAAAGATTAGAAAGAGTATTAACTTGCGATCCAGGTATTGGTATTGCCAGGCATGTTGACGCCGGATATGAAGAGGCAATAAAAACTGCTAGGAAAAAGAAGGTTAAAATCCCTCAATAGGGAGGTAAAATGAAAGTAGATATTCTTATCAAAAACGCAAGTGAGTTGCTAACTGTCAAAGGCGCTTCCAAAAAGCCGAAGACTGGGAAGCAAATGAAAGAACTGGGAATTATTAAAAATGGCCAAATAGCCATTAAGGATGGAAAAATTGTCTTCGTTGGCTCAAGTAAAACTCAAGTTCGTTTCGTTGGTCAATCAAAAGAGATTCATTCTATTTCTCCGCCTTCTGACTTTCAGGCTGAAAAAGTGATTGATGCTAGCGGTAAAGTAGTAATGCCCGGACTGGTTGACCCGCATACTCACCTTGTCTTTGCCGGTTCACGCCACGAGGAATACAGAGAAAAAATTGGCGGAGCTACTTACGAAGAAATAGCCCAAAAAGGAATTGACGCTGGAATTCTTTACACAGTAGAGATGACACGAAAAGCTTCCAAAGAAGAGCTCATTAAAAAAGGATTAAAAGACCTTGATATAATGTTGGCTTATGGGACAACGACCATTGAGGCGAAGAGCGGTTATGGATTGGATATAGAAAATGAAATAAAAATCCTTGAAGTGAATAAAGAATTAAATGAAAAACATCCGATTGATATCATTTCCACCTTCCTTGGCGCCCATACGATACCCAAAGAATACAAACTAAAAAAACAAGGTTTTTTTAGAGAACTCTTTAGCTTCTTTTCTCTAAGAAAAGAGCGTAAAAGACTAAGAAAAGAATATGTAGAACTAGTCAAAGAGATGCTTAAAGAAATTAAAGAAAGGAATTTAGCTCGCTATTGTGATGTTTTCTGCGACAAACTCGGCTTTAGCGTAAAAGAAACAAAAGAAATCCTAGAAGAAGCAGCCTGGGTACCTTTAAATGAAGAGGAAAGAATTATGGGTTTTGGACTAAAAATCCACGCCGAACAAACAGACCATTTAGGAGGAGCAGGACTTGCTGCAGAGCTAAGAGCTAGGTCAGCTGACCATCTTGATTACATTCTTCTTGATGAAATCAAAAAAATGGCAAAAAGCGGAACTATTGGTGTGCTTCTTCCAGGAGTGACCTATCATCTAATGGAAATGGTTGAGAAAGATTTCTTCCCAGCTCAAGTAAGAGAAATGATTTATAATGGTTTGGCTGTAGCTTTAGCTACGGATTATAATCCGGGCAGTTCGAATACTCAATCTATGCAAGCAGTGATGGAATTGGCAGCTCGACTTTATCGAATGACTCCGGCAGAAATTATTAATGCCGCCACTATTAATGCGGCTCACGCTATTGATAAAGCTCAAGAAATCGGTTCTTTAGAAGTCGGTAAAAAGGCAGACATAGTAATTTTTGATGTGCCCCAATACGAAATGCTTATTAACAATTTCGGTGTCAATTTAGTTAATACTGTAATAAAAAACGGACGGATTGCAATAGAAAAATAGATTTAAAAAAGCGTTGACTAAAAAGTCAACGCTTTTCAAATACCCACAGGATTTCTCTGTTTTTACCTTTCCCAATCAATCCTCACTACATCTTCTTGATGTGACCACTTTATATCAAGCTTTCCTTTAAAAGCTCTTTTTATTTGCTTAGCAATACTTACGGCTAATTGATTTTCGGTAGTTAGGACCTCAATTTTCCCCTTGGTCTTTTTTATTTTAATAATCCTGTCCAAAGGATCTCTTTTAAACGCCCTCTGGCCAACGTTCTTTATTAGATTAAGTAATTCTTTCTCAATATTCTCTTGAGCGGGGCTAGCTATAGAAACCTTCCCCTCATAGGTTTTATTTTTTATCATCTGGCAAGCGGGACAAAGCAAAAATTTTATCCGCTTATCTTCGCTTAACTGCTTATAATCCTCTAGCCGGTGGTGCCAACTTTTTTCGTAATAAACCGAATCACACTCTGGGCACATGACTAAATCAATCTTTCCTTTGCCAAATTCTTGTTCTTCTTTAGAGGATTTAGGAACTCGAGGCCCAAAAGCGCCCCGAATCTGTCTGGCAAGTTTTCCAATAGTTGGGTGTTTACTCTTGTCTCCCATGGTTTCATTCTTATTTTAACATTATTTGCTCTTGGCAGCAATTATTGGTATAATAAGAACAAATCACACAACATGGAACATGGAACATGAAACAAATGTGTAATTTGGCGAAATTTGTAAATTTAAGAAGCCAGAATCCGTTGTTACATGTTACATGTTATATGTTACATGAATATGCAAATTGCCATCAATGGCTTTGGTCGAATTGGCCGAGCAACATTTAAAAACGCAATTGAATCAAAGGAGTTAGAAGTAACGGTCATAAATGACCTAACCGACACTAAAACTCTGGCCCATCTTCTTAAGTATGATTCTGTTTATGGTATCTATGAAAAAGAGGTGGGTTTCACTAAGGATTCTTTAATAGTTGACGGAAAGAAATATAAGGTTTTAGCTGAAAAAGAGCCGGCGAAACTCCCCTGGAAAGCTTTGGGAATAAGAATTGCGTTAGAATGCACTGGATTTTTTACTGAATATGAGGGGGCAAAAAAGCACTTAGAAGCCGGTGCAAAAAAAGTTATTATCAGCGCTCCCTCTAAAAGCTCTGAAGTAAAAACTTTTATTACGGGAGTAAATGAAGAAAAATATAACCCCCAGACAGATGATGTTATTTCTAATGCCTCCTGCACCACTAATTGTCTTGCTCCTATTGTAAAGATTCTTAATGATAATTTTGGGATTGCCAAAGGATTAATGACAACTATCCATGCCTATACCAGCACCCAAAAAATAGTTGATGGACCTCATAAAGACTTAAGAAGAGCTCGCGCAGCCGCCATAAATGTTGTGCCAACCACCACCGGTGCGGCAACCACAGTGACTAAAACTATCCCCGAACTCGAAGGAAAATTAGACGGTCTTGCTTTAAGAGTACCATTAGCTTGTGTCTCTCTAGTTGATTTTGTCGCTCACCTCAAAAAAGAAGTGACTGTTGGAAAAGTAAATACTACCTTTGAAAAAGAAGCAAGGGGAAAACTAAAGGGAATTCTGGATATCAACCGAGAACCTCTGGTTTCCACTGATTTTATAAAAAATCCACATCTGGCTGTGGTTGATTTGGCCCTGACTAAAGTAGAAGAGGGCAATTTAGTTAAAGTGGTGGCTTGGTATGATAATGAATGGGGATACAGCGTCGGATTGGTCAAGATGACGGAATACATAAGTCACATAACATGAAACATGTAACATGGAACAATTTTTTTGTTATGTGTTATGTGTTATGTGTTTCATGATTTATGAGAACTCTCAAAGATATTAATGTCGCTAATAAACGAGTTCTTGTTCGTTGTGATTTTGATGTCCCTTTAGATAAAGATAAGGTAGCTGATGATTTTAGGATTAGGGCGTGCCTTCCGACCATCAAATATCTAATTAAACACAAAGCTAAAATTATTCTTTTAGCTCACTTAGACCGACCCGGAGGTAGAATTGACCCCGCCCTAACTCTTAGCCCCGTCCAAGACAAACTAACTGAACTTCTTGAGCTTTCTATATTTAAAACACCGGACTGTGTAGGTGAGGTTGTTGAGGAAGCTGTAGCTGGACTACAGACAGGTGAAATTTTGCTTCTAGAAAACCTAAGATTTCATCCAGAAGAAGAGGAAAATGATCTTAATTTCGCCAAGCAACTAGTAAAGCTTGGAGATATTTTTGTCAATGAGGCCTTTGCCGTCTCCCATCGGACCCACGCTTCAATGGTCGGTATTCCCCGATTTTTGCCATCGGTAGCAGGGCTCCGTCTGACTCAAGAAGTCAAAATCCTTACTCAAATAATTAGCCAACCAAAACGTCACTTAGTAGTAATAATTGGTGGGGCAAAAGTATTAACTAAAATAAAAGTAATAAAAAACCTATCTGGATTAGCTGATTCTATACTCTTGGGAGGAGTAGCAGCTAATGTATTCATGAAAGTTAAAGGTCAGGAAATCGGAGAGTCAAAAACTGATAGAGAAACAGAAGAATATTTAAAAAAAATTGACCTTGATTGGTCAAAAATTTATTTACCCATTGATTTTCTTCCGAATAAAAACTTAATTTTGGATATCGGGCTTAAAACAGCTAAAAATTTTGCTGAAATTATCTCAAAGAGTAAAACTATAATTTGGAATGGACCAATGGGCGTCGCTGAATTAGAAGAATTCTCTTCTGGTACTAGAAAGGTAGCTCAAGCTATTGCCGAAAGCTCAGGATTCAGTCTGGTTGGCGGCGGGGATACAATTGCTGCTTTAAATAAATTTGGTTTCTTAGAAAAAATGGATCATGTTTCCACCGGCGGTGGCGCCATGTTAGAATTCCTAGCTGGAAGCAAATTACCAGGAATTGAAGCGCTCAAATTAAGAAAAAAAAGCAATTTACATTAGTAATTAATACTTCTTGATAGTTTTCCAAGCTATTATTAAAATACCTACTACAATGACAATATCAGCTAGATTGAATATCGGTCCTCTGGTCGGGTAAAATTCAATAAAATCAACAACATACCCAAATCGAAGCCGGTCAATAAGATTACTAAAAGCAGCCGCGAGAACGAGAGATGAATATGTTGTGAGTGCCCCAGAAGTCTTTTTATTAAAATAAATTAAAAACCCCGTCACTAAAAGAATAAAAAGCGGATAAAAGATTAGGGGGCTTAAAGGAATCCCCAGGGCAATTCCTGAATTTCGGTAGAGTCTTAATCTAAAGAGCCAAAATTTTAAAATGCTACCTTGAGAGAGGTAGTATTTTAGAAACCATTTGGTTAATTGGTCAAGGATAATTATGACGGTACCGGCACTGACGATAGTAAATAAACGTTGATTAATCTGCATATAATCACTTCTTGGTGCAATCAAGACATAACTTTGCTTCTGGGAAAGCTTTTAAGCGTTCAATTGGGATGGGCTTGCCGCACTCTTCACAAATCCCGTATTTCTTTGTCCTAATTTTCTCTAGTGCCTTTCTAATATCCTGAAGGTCTTTTTCCAATCTGAATTCAACCGGTAAAGTTGCGTCATAAATATCTACTTCAGCAGCATTTTCATCAATATCCCGACCCAATTGAGGAAAAATAGTATCAAAATCGCCTTGAAGATTTTTATCTTTTTTAGCGAAAGTTTTTAGAAGTTTAAGAATTCTTCCCCCTTTTTCTTTTAATTGTTGCTTAAATTCCTTGAGTAGTTTTTTATCCATGTTTTCATTATACCATAACTTCGGAAGCTTGAAACTCTTTTACCACCCTCCCTATATCTTTCTTCAAACAATATTTAAGCGTAACCTCTGGAAGAGCTTTAAGAAAATCAAGACCGTAAGATTGACTGATAATCCGATTGTCTAAAACCAGCACCACTCCTTTATCTTTTTTAGTTCTAATTAACCTTGAGAATCCTTGTTTAAATTTTGATAAAGCTTGAGGAACAGTAAATTCAGCAAATCCATTAACATAGGATTCTTGACGAGCCTTTTCAAGGGGTCCGGGATAAGAAAAAGGAAGTTTTGTAATAATTACGCCGCTAAGCTTTTTACCAGGAATGTCGATTTCTTCCCAAAAAAAGTTAGAGCTTGCCAATATAACACTTCTGGGATTTTTTTTGAATTTTTCTACAATCCTTTGTTCTTTCCCGCTTATTCTTTGAGCCAAAACTTCTATTTTTTCTTCTTTAAGTGTCGGGGTGATTTTTTTATAAACATTTTCTACCCGGGCCCCTGAAGTAAAAAGAGCAAGAGTTTTGCCTCCCAAAGCTTTGGTAAAATCTTCTATAGCTTGGGCAAGTTCCGTAGTGTAGTCATAAGAAGCAGGTGCTGCTATATCCTTAGGAATAAGAACCATCGCCTGCTTCTTCCAAGTAAATTCGGGCTCAAATCTAACTTCCGGCCAATCTTCGATTCCTAGTCTTTCCTTTAAATGCTTTTCTAAGACCGGTGTAAGAAAAATCTCTCCTTTAATTTCAGAAAGTAATTTACTTAAAGCATTTCCAATGTGAATAGGGCTAGATACAAGGAATATTTTTTCATTAACTATTCTAATCTCATAAATCTTTTTACTTTCTGGTTTCAAAATAAAATCCTCAAAATCTTTGAAGGTTGGAATACCTTTAATCAATCTCTTAAAATCCTGAACGAGATTTTTTGTAGCTTTTTCAACCTTTCCCCATTCTGACCATTTGCGTGCTTCTTTATCTAAAACAAAAGAGGTTTGTTCTTCCGGAGGAACATAGTGCTCAATAAACATCCCTATTAAACCAAAAAGTAAAGTAATCTTGTTTTGGAGTTTTTCAAAAGTTCCCTTTTCATCACTTAGGATTAACTTTAAAAAAGAAATCTCTCCATCAAAGACTTCTAGAGAAAAATAATCTCCTAATTCTTTTGCTAATGACTCCTCAAGATGGTAAGTCTGATCAATGATAAGACAAGACGGTATAATCTTTTGCTTCTTCAGATGATAGATAAGTGCGGAGTGATTAAGAAGAACTA
>Ga0315547_1002891_pt1 | contig 11596 bp, 9 predicted proteins | sample SalMarSW160240MG_2_FD_202542 | JGI IMG/M metagenome (GOLD analysis project Ga0315547, IMG submission 202542) | Salt marsh sediment microbial communities from the Plum Island Ecosystem LTER, Massachusetts, United States - Salt Marsh Sediment SW1601-240 ... | reverse complement strand
CTGCACCGAGCAGCGGCCACGAACCCACGGGGTGTAGGCCCATGTGATCACGATCTTCTTTCCCTTCACGTCTCCCTGTAGCTTCTCGTGCATCGTGTAGATGTCGGTCAGCGACTGGCAGGGGTGGCTGATGTCCGATGCCATGTTGATGATCGGTACCTTAGCGTGCTCGGCGAACTTGCGCATAACCTCGTCGCCGTGGCCGTAGTAGTCGATCTGGTCATCGAGGAGACGGATCCCGATCCCGTCGCAGAAACGGGCCATCGCCTTGGCCGTGTCCTTCACCGTCTCGCCCGCTCCTGGTTTGTCCTCGAGCGACAGGCGCATCGTACTCGGATTGAGGAACTGCGAGTGACCCCCGAGCTGCGTCATTGCGGTCTCAAACGACATGCGCGTGCGCGTCGACCCGGAGAAGAACATCATGGCAAACGTCTTGTACTCGAGGTACGGATGTGGCTTGCTACTGTAGTAGAGGCCTTTCATTTGATCGGTGAGCTTCATCGCGATGTCGTACTCCTCGCGTGTCCAGTCAAGCTCGCTGATCAGGCTGCGCCCCTTTAGATCGAACCAACTCATGTGATCCTCCTTTATGTATGGATCAGCCCATGATCAGGGCCATCATCCCCTTCTGCCCGTGCAGGCGGTTCGCCGCCTCTTCAATGATGATCGAATTTGGCCCGTCGATTACCTCGTCGGTCACTTCCATGTCGCGATCGGCCGGGAGGCAGTGCATATAGAAGGCGTCGTTTGTGAGGGCCATCTTCTCTTTAGTCGTGATCCAGTCCTTGTTTGCCTCGAAGACTGCCTTCGCCTTCTCTGGGTCCATCACGCCCGAGCCATCGGTCGGTTGAACGGTCCACGCCTTCGGATAGACAACATCTGCCCCCTTGAACGACTCGTCCATGTCATGAACGATCTTGAACGCCCCGCCGTTCTTTTTGGCGAGATCCTTGGTCGCGTTAAGCACGTTCGGATCGAGGTCGAGTCCCTTAGGGTGAGCGAGGGTGACGTCCATCCCCATCATCGCGGCGGAGATGATCGCGCTCTGGGGAACGGCAAGCGGTTTCTCTACCGATCCGGAGTAGGCCCAGCTCATGACGAACTTCTTCCCCTGGAGGTTGTGACCGAGCTTCTCCTGCATCACCATCACGTCGGCGAGCGCCTGACAGGGGTGGTACATGTCATCCTCCATGTTGATCACAGGAACGCGCGACCACTTGGCGAACTCGCGCACAATCAGGTGCCCCTTGCCATACTGCCACTCGGTGGGTTTCCCGTAGATGCGGATGGCGATGGCATCTCCCATCTCGGCGAGGACGCGGGCGACATCGGAGATTCGTTCGGTGGAGTACGCCTTCTCCTCACCCTTGAGCGCCGGTGTGTAGACCGCGCCGGGCTGCAGGAAGTGCGCGTGTCCGCCGAGCTGGGTCATCCCCGCCTCGAACGAGTTGCGCGTGCGGAGCGAGGAGTTGTAGAAGAGCATGTTGAGTGTCATGTCCTCCAAGATGTGGTGCTTCTCGCGCCGGATCTGCTTTCTCTTGAGGTCGTGAGCGGTGTCGAGCATCGCTTCGATCTCGTCCCGTGAAAAGTCAAGCCAGGTCAGGAAATCCCGACCGCGTAAACTGGTATTGGACATACTAGCCTCCTGATATTTTGTTTTTTGGGTTCGTTGGGTTTGCGGTCTGCATTTACCATTCACCCACCACCTAGTTAGTTATGGTTGTGCCTGCATTTCCTTCGAGGGCGTCTACAGCGCGATCGAGCGAGGTAATGACCGCCCTCTCGCCGCCGGACTCGATGAACCTGATCGCTGCGCGCACCTTCGGCTCCATCGATCCCTTGGCGAAGTGACCCTCGGCGTGATAGCGTTTCGCCTCTTCGAGGGTGACGTGCGAGAGCCCTTTCTCCTGCGGTGTCTTGTAATCGAGCTTTACCTGCTCTACGTCTGTGAGGATGAGGAAGATCTTCGCTTCGACATCCACTGCTAGCCGTTCGCCGGCGAGGTCCTTGTCGATTACCGCATCGACCCCGGAAAGACCGCCATTCTCTCTGATGACTGGGATCCCGCCCCCACCAGAGGCGATGACGATCGAGCGTGCCTCGATCAGCTGTCGGATCGCCTCCTTCTCGAAGATCTCGATCGGATCGGGTGAAGGGACGACCCGCCGCCAGCCGCGACCAGCATCCTCTCGCACGTGATATCCCTTTTCATTCTCCAGCTTCCTTGCCTCTTCCCCGGAGTAGAACGGACCTACCGGCTTAGATGGGTTTTGGAAGGCCTGATCGTCCTTGTCGACGACGACCTGCGTCACCACGGTGGCGATCGGAATCTCGCCCTTGCCCTTGTCGATGAGCAGGTTGTGCAGGGTTTGCTGGATCATGTACCCGATCAGCCCCTGGCTCTCCGCTCCGCAGACGTAGAGAGGCATCGGGGCGGCGACCTCCTTGCCCGCCTCGTTCTGCAGGAGGAGGTTCCCCACCTGCGGACCATTCCCGTGCGTAACGATGATCTTGTACTTACCCGATTCAACCATCTGCGCGAGCTGCTCGCAGGTCGTCTTGACGTTTAACATCTGCTCGTCGAACGTCCCCTGTTGCCCGGGCTTCAAGATCGCATTTCCTCCGAGCGCAATCACCGTAACCTTTTTCTCGTTGTTCATTCCACCACCTGTCCTTATCGTTGTATTTATGCTCTACCCAAAAGGCGTATCGAGGAAGAACCCGCATTGGCTCCTACAGATTCGAATGCTATAAGGAAGCCAGTAATCCAGGAAACAGACAAATCCAAGCGGCAAACTAATTTCTTGAGGCCCAAGGATTTTAATTTTTCCTGGATTCCTGGCTTCCTTATCAATATTAACCCAGTACCGCCGATATGTCTTCTTGAGAAGCGCAAAACCCAGATTTTAGTCTTGTTAGCCATTCTGTTCGATCACCATCGAATTCAAGAACCGCGCGAAGAGATTGAGCGCCTCGTACAGGGACGACAGCTCCAGGTACTCATCGGGTTGATGCGCCTGGGCGATGTCTCCCGGCCCGTATATCACCAGCGGGACGTCGATTCGCGGGACGATCTCCACCGCGTCGGTCGAGTAGGGGGCAATCTCCACTTTGGAAGGCGGTCGGTCGGTCCCAGCGACCGCGGCGAGGAACCCCCTTACATACGGGTTGCTCGCGTTGCTGACAATAGGCGGTTTGTAGTTGTAAGTCTTGTACGAAAACCGTGCCCCAACATGAGTCGCAGCATTCTCCCCCAGCCGTTTCAACAGATCAAGAACCATCTCCTTCTCCGCATCGGAGACGACACGTGAATCGATTCTAACCCGCGTCGTATCCGGAACTATGTTCACCTGCCAGCCCCCGTCGATCTGGCCGATGTTGAGCGAGGTTTTTCCTCGTCCCGGCACCTCCGGAAAACCCTTCGCCTCTTCGGCAAGTGCGAGACAGAACTCGGATGCCGGGAGGATCGTGTTGATCCCCTGTTCCGGCATCGAACCGTGCGCAGCCTTCCCCTCAAACATCGCCTCGACCCATAGCTCGCCTTTCTGACCGCAGTAGGCCTTCCCCCCGGTCGGCTCGGGGATGATGAGAAACTCGGCATCATCGATCAGGCCGGATTTGGCGACTGACGCAGCCCCCCGGTATGCTTTTTCCTCATCCGCGGTCAGGGCAAGGACGAGGCTCTTCTTGAGCGGAAGGGCCTTTTCAACGATCAGTTTTGCGATCTCTAAAATAGTTGCCAGACCGCTCTTCATATCCGCCGATCCCAGACCGGTCATTCTCCCATCGATAATCCGGGGTTCGAACGCGGGGACGGTCCACTTTTCCTCGTCGGCGTTGACCGTGTCGAGGTGTGCACAGAGGACGATCGAGCCGGGCTCGCTTCCCGGAATCCGTGCCACAACAGAGCTCCGTTCCCCCTCCAGGGGAAGAAGGGTAGCCTCAATCCCGTTTTTGGCGAGAAACAACTTCACAAAGTTGGCGATCTCATTCTCATTCCCCGGTGGATTGGCGCTTCTGATACCGACCAATGTCTTCAGGAGCTCGACCGTCTCTTTCTGTACTCTTGCATCGATCTTGAGCAATGATTTCATCTCCTTACATAACCCGCCGCAGTTTGGGATCCAATCGATCTCGCAATGTATCTCCCAACAGGTTGAACAATGGGACCGCTATTGCCAGGAAGAGCCCTGGGAAGAGGTTAGTATTCTGAGTACAAAGAGGACAGAGCAACTTGCAAATCTGCATATATAGGGCCTATAGCAAAATTCTACCCTTCCTGTACTCACCGTACAAATTAAGAACCTCATTCCTTAAGAGACCAGATGTAGAGTTCTCTCTCATAGAAGTCTCCGCAGCCGCGGGTCAAGCGCGTCTCGTAACGCATCGCCAACAAGGTTCAACGAGAGCGTTGTTAGTACAATTGCTATCCCGGGAAAGACCATGATCCATGGCGCCCGTGTCAGGTAGGTCCGTCCTTCACTTACGATTCCTCCCCAACTCGGGATATACGGAGGCACTCCCACACCGAGGAAATCCAACGAAGCTACGGCAATGATACAGAAAGCAAACGTGAATGATGCCTGTACGATGATTGGCGAGAGCGCGTTGATGATGATGTAGTGCGTTAGGATTCGCCAATGTGAAACGCCTAACGCCCGTGCCGATTCGATGTATGTTGTCTCGCGAATCTCCAAGGTTAAACCAAACATGAGGCGGGCGATTCGAGGTGTAAAAACGATTCCGATGGCAATGATCACGTTGAACAGACCACGCCCAAAGATCGCCATTAACGCAAGTGCAAGCATGATATCAGGAAAGGACATGAGTATATCCATGATTCGCATAAGGACAGAGCCCAGCCGCTTGAAGTACCCAGAGATTGCCCCGACGAAGGTTCCAAAGAAAAGCGAGAATCCAACGATTGATACTCCCGTTAGGAGTGTCTGTCTCGTTCCATAGACCGTGCGGCTGAATACATCTCTTCCAAAGCTATCCGTGCCAAAGAGGTGCGTCCCCCTTGGATTGAACAAACGAATAGATGGATCAATCCTCAGTGGATCGTATCCCGTTATCAGCGGGGCAAAGACGGCAATTACAACAAGCAGCATCAGGTAGCTAAACGCGATGAGAGAGACCTTTCTCTTTCTGATAGCTTTTAAGAACCACTTCATCTCTGCCTCCTTAGTACCTGATCCGCGGATCTAGGAGCCCATAAGCAACGTCTGCAAGCAGGTTTACAAATAGATATAGGAATGCAGTCAACAATAGAACACCCTGTAGCACCGGATAGTCGCGCCGCAACACGGAACTGATCACTAACCGCCCGATGCCAGGCAATGCGAATACGCTCTCCGTTACCACCGCCTGTGCCATCAAGATGACCAAGGTGAAGGCGATCGTGGTGATAACCGGAATTGCACAGTTTCTGAGGGCATGTTTGAGGATAACTGTTCGCTGGGGAAGGCCTTTGGCCTTTGCCGTTGAGATATAATCCAGGCTCAGGATTTCGAGCATGCTCGATCGTGTCAGTCGCGTAAGAAGAGCGGCATTCGGTATCCCTAGGGTCAATGCGGGGAGGACCAAATAGCGCAGATTAGCAATCCCTCCCTCGGCAAAGACAGAAGGGAACCCCGAAGTAGGGAACCACCCGAGGGTTACGGCAAAGACAAGCATCAGTAGGAGTCCAAGCCAGAAGTCAGGAATTCCCGCACCCAGAAACGAAACGGTCAACGAAACTTGGTCGATCCATGTATTTCGTCTCACTGCTGAAATAACACCCAACGGCAATCCCACCAATACGACAACCATCATACCCAAGGTCGCCAGAAGGATACTCGTCTCAGCACGGCTTCCAATAACGCTCAATACGGACTGTTGAAAGAAGAGCGACTCGCCAAAATCTCCTTGCAGAACCTGCCAGAACCACCGCTCAAACTGGATATACACTGGTTCGTTTAAGCCCATTTTCTCGGTAAGCCGTTCAATCTGTTCCGTGGTAGCTGAAGGGCCAAGCCTGACCGCAGCGGGGTTCCCTGGAATAAAATGCATAAACATAAAAGCAACTACAGAAACAAGCAGCATGGCTGGTATCAGGCCCAACACACGTCTAACGATATACGTTCCCATTCCGCCTCCACTCCCGCTAGAGGAGTCCCTGGTAAGCCACTACCAGGGACTCCAAACTCGCTCAAGAAAAGGAGAGTTTACTTATCAAGCCAGACATTCCAGAAGTAGCAGTACTTCATCACTGGATGTGAGTCGGTTCCAACGCCCTTCAGGTCTGCCGTAGCAGCGTAGTAATCATAGTAGTCACCGAGTCGGATGAGGTAGACTTGATCCCAGAAGAATTCCTGGAACTCTTCCCAAATCTCGAATCTAGTCTCGAAATCGACTGTGGCGGTGATTTCCTCTACAAGGCGATACTTCTCGGGCTCTGTCCACCACCCTGGGTAGGCATCGCTCAACCAACAGACGATCGACGGATCTCCAACGGTGGCGTCGTTCGTGGTGAAGATGTCCCAGAGCGCCGGCTGCACGCGGCGAGAGACAACCGTGGCCCAGTCGTAAACCTGAAGATCGATATTGAATCCAGCGTCTTCAAGTTGCTGGACACCCACTAGAGCCATGTCGTACATGAACTTGTAGGAAGTTGTTGTCATGAAACGAATTGGCTCGCCGTTGTAGCCAGCTTCTGCAGCCAACTGCCTCGCCCTCTCAGGGTTAGCCTGGTTGTAGAGCTCGGTCCCGGCGTCGGAGTACCAGATTGTGCTTGGTGGATAGATCGAACCACTGATATCCCACAGCGCCTCCGGGCCAAACGCGGCACGCATGATCGGCTCCATATCAAGAGCGGCTAGAATTGCCTGCCTCATCTTGACGTTCGCCATGATCCCTTCCTTAGTGTTGAAGATATAGTAAGGATAGGATGCAGGGTTCACGACAAGCGTTTGTAGACCCGAGTTGGAGTCTAGCTGGTCGAAGAGGTCAGCCGAAATCTCGGTAGCGTAGTCGTACGTACCGGCTTCCAGTCCTGCTACCCGCGTTCCAACTTCAGGGACAGGGATGAACTCGATTACATCCAGATAGGCCGTGCGCGCACCCCAGTAACCGAATGCCTCACCACTACGGGAGACATAGTCGTCAAAACGCACCAAACGCAGGTGGCGACCGGGAAGCCATTCGTCGAACTCATACGGCCCTGTCCCAATGCAGTTCTCAGGAGCGATTGGTTCGTCGCCAGCAGCTTCAGCAATCTCTTTTGGGACAATGATTGCGCCACCGTTGGTGAACGCGAGGATTGCCGTGAGAGCTCCGCAGGGTTGAGACAAGTACAGCTCGATGGTGTAGGCATCGGGAGCGGCAATGTGATCCAGGAAGGGAGCGAGTAGGGGGCCACGAGGAGTGTAATCGATGAACCGATTCAATGAAGCGAGGACATCCTCAGAGGTCATCTCCTTGCCGTTATGGAAGAGCACTCCATGACGAAGATGCAACGTGGCCAGCAATCCATCATTGGACATCTCGTAGGTATCTACAAGATGCGGTTTGGGCTCGAGGTTGCCATCGTCTTCGAACAGCCCTTCAAAAACGTGATGTCCGATGAGTGTGCAAAGATCAGCCGTAGTCATGCTCATGTCGAGCATCGGTGATTCGTCAAAGATAGCGACTTTCAGGGTTCCACCATACTTGGGAGCATCCTGCGCTAGACCAACTAAACCTGTGACCAATAACACTAAAGTCAGACCCAGTACTACCTTCTTGAACATTATGCCTCCTTTTTTATCTAACAACTCACCTGGTTGCTTCCTGCTGTTCCCTCTAATCTACCGCCTCCTTTTTTTGTAACAGTCTTGGAGAAACGGAATACTCAATAAAGACAACATTGTCGCGTCTATGCCTCCCAGATTTCGTGCATCCGTCGCCAGTGTTCGGACATCCTATCGAAGGCTAATTCAGGATTACCTTGCACGATCGCGTGCAGGATCTCTCTATGCAGGTCAACGACACGGATTAGATCAGCGGAGTTCTTCAAGTAGTAGTGGTGCGTAAACTCGCGGTAGATCTTCTGGTCGATGGTATTGATCAGCGGGACGAGCGCTGCCGTAATCAGTTTATTCTCAGCTGTCCCGGCAAGTGTTATGTGAAAAGCCTTATCAGTTTCGATGTAGGCGTCAAAATCCCCTATTTGCGCCTGCTCATCCATCTCTTTAATGGCTCGCTGGAGGTCGATGAGCTTCTCCGGTGTGATCTTCCGGGCGGCGAGCGCAGCTACCGGAGGCTCCAGCACCTCGCGCGCCTCCATGACTTCGAGGCAGCCGGCCTCACTCTCGATTAGGTGGGGTGCGCTCTCTTCCTCGTCCGAGGAGGAGGGTGACTTGAGGACGTAGTTTCCACTACCGGGTTTCGATTCGATCAGGCCGACCGCCTGCAACGCAGACAGCGCCTCCCGCATTGAGGGGCGACTGACCCCCATCTGCTCCGCCAACTCAAATTCAGAGGGGAGCTTGCTTCCTACAGGGAAGCTATCGTTCTTGATCGCCTCGATGATCTGCTCTGCGGCGATCGCGGAGACCTTTCTTGGACGCACCTTCTCAAAGGGCATCGAGTCACTCCTTTTATGGGGGCCTGTCATTCGACCAAGTTGTATGATAGCATTACCGGATTCACATGTCAAGCCGATCGTGCGGGCAAAGATCCCGCAGGACCATCAGCCCAGGAATAAGCGTGTGATCTTGTGCTGTTTGACGTCTACCAGTCCGTGATCGGTGATCCCCAACTCGGGGACGGTCGGCAAGGAGACGAACGAGAGGGCCATGAACGGTGTTTCTAGGGTACAGCCGAGCGATCTGGCGGCACGTCTGACCGACGATAGCTTCTCAGCGACTACTTCGGTCTCTTCCTCGCTCATCAGACCGCAGAGGGGAAGCGGCAAGAGGGCCCGCACCGCCCCTTCTTTAACAACAACGAATCCGCCCTGCGCTTCGACCAGAGCCTGCACAGCGATCCGCATGTCGTGTGGGTCGACCCCGACAACAACGATGTTGTGGTGATCGTGGGCCACGCTCCCGGCGATCGCTCCCTTCTTGAGGCTGAACCCGTGAATGAACCCGCGGCCGATATTCTCGTTCTTTCCATACCTTTCCACGCAACAGATCGGGAGGACGTCCTGATCGACATCCGGAAGGACAATACCATCCTTCACCGTCAGCGGCGCCTCTATTGCGTTGTTCACGATCTGCCCCGGAATAAGCTTGATCACACGTACGCGGGCCGTGTCACCGTTGGCAGCGACCGTGAAATCGTTGTCAGTCAGCTTGTGGTGTAACTTGACCGTGTGCCGTAGGTTATCGGGGTAGGAAACGTGAGGGAGATCGACAACAAGACGCCCCTCCTCCGCCACAAGTCTACCGTTGGCGAAGACGCGTTCCGGTTCGATCTGCTCGAGGGAAGGAGAGAGGATGAAATCCGCGAAACGCCCAGGCGTGATCGACCCAATCAGGTGGTCGATGCGGAAGTGCTGCGCGGTATTCAGTGTTGCCATCTGAATTGCCTGTATCGGGTCGAGGCCAAGCTCGATCGCTCGGTTAACATTGTAGCTGATGTGTCCCTCGCAAAGGATATCGGAGGTGTGTTTGTCATCCGTGCAGAACATAAGATTCCGCGTATCTATTCTGTATTCGATCACACCCCTAATCAGATCGTCGAGATTCCGCTCGCTCGATCCCTCGCGGATCATCACCGCCATCCCCAGTTCCACGCGCGCCCGCAACTCCGCAAAGGTAACACACTCGTGATCGTCAGAGAGCCCGGCGGTTGCGTAGGCCTGAAGCGCCAAGCCGTCGAGCCCGATAGCGTGTCCGTTCGCGATCTTTCCACGCCGGTGCGCAGCGATGATCTTCGATAGGTGTTCCTCGCTGAGACGGTCGATCTTCGATGGATCGAGCTCACCCAGGCTCACCGCACGCGGGTGATCGAGGAGGCGTTCCGTCTCCTCGACGCCGAGGACGCCGCCGGTCGTCTCCAGCCCGGGCGCCGTCGGAACCCGCGATGAGACCTCGATGAAGATCCGATACGGCAGTGCGTCAATCCCGTGCATGAACGCCACCAATCCCTCATAGCCCGCAACGTTGGCGATCTCCATCGGATCGATCAACAGGGTCGTCGTCCCCTGGGGGACGATCACCTCGGAGAGCGCCGCAGGGGTGAGGAGGGTCGATTAGATATGGCAGTGGGCGTCGATCAGGCCAGGGATCGCGTACATGTCATCGCCCTCGAAGATCGCGATCGGCCTCACAGGGGGCCTCTCCGGAGAGATGGTGACCACCCGCCCCGCCTTGATCCCGATGTTCGTCAAGACGACATTGCCACTGTACACGTTAACCAACCGGACATTCTTAACGAGGAGGTCGAGTGGTTCCCGTCCGTATGCCGCGCTGATCTGGGATTTCAGCTCGTTCAGTCTCTCCCCGTCACTCTGGATCACGTTGTACCCCCTTAACTCAGTCGAAGTTGGCTGTCAAACTAATATCCCTTACCTCTCATAAGGGATGAACCTCCCCCAGCCCTCTTTTCTGTGGAAGGCCCCGTCGGCATAGACGATCCGTCCGCGCGAGATCGTCGTCTCGACCGCTCCACGTACTGGCCTTCCTTCATAGGGAGAAAAATCGGTCGCCATGTGCAGGTTCTCGGCATTGATCGTCCACTCCTTTTCGGGGTCAAATATCACGATATCTGCGTCCGAACCGATCGAGAGGCTCCCCTTGCGCGGGTAGATTCCGTTTATGCGCGCCGGCCCTTCACTGAGCAGGCGGGGAAGATCGATCAACGAGAGGCGTCCCTTCTTCACTCCTTCGGAATAGAGGAGGGGTAGGAGGGTCTCCACCCCGGGGAGACCGTAGGGAAGGTCTAAGAACGATCCATTCCAAGTTTTCTGCTCCCGCGTGAACGGGCAGTGGTCCGTAGCTACAAGATCGAGAGCACCATCACTCAAGCCTTGCCACAGCGCCTGTTGATTGCCTTCTTCGCGTAGAGCCGGACTCGCCGAGAAGAAGTGGCCGTCCGCTCGATCGTAGACCTCCTTTGTGAGCAGGAGGTACTGCGGACAGGTCTCCGCGGTGAGTCTCACCCCCCGTGCCTTGGCGCGTTTCACCGCTGTAAGACCGAGCTCTGAGCTGACATGCACGATGTGCACTTTCACCCCGACCTGTTCTGCGAGGTAGGCCACCTGATAGATCGCTGCTCCTTCACAGATTGGTGGACGAGCCTGCGCGAGGCTCGTCATCTTACCTTTTGCCTCGCTTCCCATCTGCTGAAGGATCGCGTCGATGATGGGGTCGTCTTCACAGTGAACCAGCGCGACCGCATCGAGATCGGCGAGCACCCCAAAGGCATGATAGAGAACGCCGCTGTCCGAAGAGCGACCGGAGGAGGCGTACGCCGTGTAGAACTTGAATGTTTTAATGCCAAGCTTTACAGCATCACGAAACTCTGCTTCGTTACCCGGATGCCAGCCAACGACCTCCCCGTGCAGGGCGTAGTCGATCACCGAGGACGCAGCCTCTTCCTTGCGCGCTTCGATCTCCTCAGGGATCGA
>Ga0315547_1002879_pt1 | contig 11638 bp, 10 predicted proteins | sample SalMarSW160240MG_2_FD_202542 | JGI IMG/M metagenome (GOLD analysis project Ga0315547, IMG submission 202542) | Salt marsh sediment microbial communities from the Plum Island Ecosystem LTER, Massachusetts, United States - Salt Marsh Sediment SW1601-240 ... | reverse complement strand
ATATAGTATTTGTATTCCAGCCGTATAAGGATAAAGCGTGAAAATCCAGAGATGTAAAGGGATGCGGGACCTCTCCCCTGCGGAAATGACGGTGTTCCGCCTGGTGGAAGGGATAAGCCGCGACATCTGTGCCGGGTGGGGTTATCAGGAGGTCAGGACGCCGACCATCGAGCACCTGCACCTGTTTACCTCGGCGGGAACGCTGACGCCCGGCATGCTGGGTAAGGTATATTCCTTCCTGGACTGGGATGGCTGGAGTGGGGAGAGGGTGGTATTGCGTCCTGACAGTACTATACCGGTCGCACGACTTTATACCGAAAGTAAGGAAGACGGAGGACTGGCCAGGCTCTTTTATGCCACGAACATCTTTATTTTTGAAGAGGCCGGGGAGAAAACGAGGGAGAGGTGGCAGTGTGGGGCCGAACTTATCGGGGCGGGGTCGGCCATGGCTGATACCGAACTGATAGCGCTATCCCTGGAAGTCTTGAAAAAGCTGGGACTGAAAGGTGTGGAACTGAGGCTATCCCACGCCGGACTGATTAAGGCATTACTGGGAAGGCTCGGTCTCAGTCCGGATGAGCAGAATAAAATGTTCGACCGGATTCTGGATGGGGATGCCGAAGCGCTGGCTGAAGTCAGCCGGGAGTCGCCGGAGGTCGGCAATGCTCTGCGGCCTTTCCTGAGTCTGAAAGGGCAATCGCCCGGGTTTCTCAGGAACCAGAGGGCCCTCCTTGCGCAGAGTATGCCGGAAGTCCGTCCGCACCTCGATGATTTCTTAAAGGCCGTGGCCCTTCTGGATGAGCTGGGGGTAAAGTACCAGATAAACATTGCCTCCGGGGCCGGCTTCGAATACTATACCGGCATAATATTTCAGCTCTTCATCGGCAAAGAGAAGGTAGGGGGAGGGGGTCGGTACGATGCCCTGATTCCGTCCATGGGGGGTGGGGATGTGCCCGCCTCCGGCTTTGCCCTGTACCTCGACCGCCTGATGAACCTGGTGAAACCAGAGGTTTTTGTAAAGACAGTACCGGAAAGAGTTCTGGTAAGGGTAAAATCTGACGGTGCTACGAAGGAGGCTTTTAAAGCGGCCGCCGACCTGCGTGGAGCCGGGTATATCGTCGAGCTTGACCTGAATGGCCAAAAGACAGACGCGAGGTGGATGCTTGAGGTGCGGAGCGAGGCGCCGAAGTTCACGATGGTTGATAATATAAAGTCCAAACGGGTCGATTTTCAGACATTCAACGAGGTTCTAAAACAACTGGAGGGGGAAGGTGGCGATAAAGATAGCCCTGCCTAAGGGGCGACTGCTGAGAAAGACGGCGGCGATGCTCCAGAAGGCAGAATGGGGCCTGGACGAATACCACTCCGATATGGGTTTCTACCGGCCGAGGTCGCAGAAATTCCCGGACCTTCTCATCAGGGTGTTTCATGAGAAGGATATCCCTATCCAGATAGCCATGGGGAACTACGACCTGGGGATTTGCTGCTTGGACTGGATTGAAGAGCTGCTGGTGAAATACCCCAGCAGCGACCTCGTTAAAGTAAGAGACCTGCTCTACGGGGAGGGTGCATTATATGTGGCGGTGGATTCCCCGCCGGGAGACCTGCGGCAAAACGGGGCCCCGGTGCGTATCGCCAGCGAGTACCCCAATCTGGCGGAGGCTTTCGCGTTAAGGAAGCGTATGAGTCGTTTCAGCATCTTCCCGGTGTGGGGAGCCGCCGAGGCCTACCCCCCGGAAAATGCAGATATGGTGTTGCTTTCGGCTAAAGCCAGTGCCGAGCTGGCCGGCTACGGTATGGTGCCGGTGAGCAAGATGCTCGACTTCAGCGCCTTTCTCATCGCCAACAGGAACAGATGGGAGACCAGGAACCTTTCTAAACTGGTGACGTCCATTTGCGATATGCTACCGGAGGTCGAAAAAAAAGCACCTGTTAAGAGTGAAGTCGGTAGTACGAAAATAAAAACGCGTAAACGTGCCGGAGAAACGGCCGTGGATGCTGTCAGGCTGGCTCTCCCCGACGGGCACCAGCAGCAGCCGACGGTTGACCTTTTAAGCAGGGCGGGTATCGGGATTGACGATTATCCTTCGGAGACGGGGAATCGCCGCCCGGAGATTAACATTGACGGTGTAACGGTCAAGGTTATCCGACCTCAGGACATGCCGTTGCAGGTGGCCAACGGGAATTTCGACCTGGCGATTACCGGTCGGGACTGGCTGACCGAACATCTGGACCAGTTCCCGTCGAGTCCGGTTAAAGAGCTTTTAGACCTTAAGTCCAGCCGGGTAAGAATCGTGGCGGTAGTCAGCCGGGAGCTTCCGGTCGATGATACCGGCGGTTTGCGGCAGCTTATTGCCGAAAGGGAAGAGCCGTTCCGGGTTGCCTCCGAGTACGTGAATATAGCGGACAAGTATGCCCGGGACAGCCGACTCGGGCACTACCGGGTGATTCCTACCTGGGGGGCCACCGAGGCCTTTCTGCCGGAAGATGCCGACCTGCTTATCGAGAATACGGAGACGGGGAGGACTATTGCCCGGCACAACCTCAAAATAATCGACACGCTCTTCGAATCGACGGGCTGCCTTATCGGCACTACCGATGCTGTATCTGCCGTTAAAGACAGGCGGGTTGAGGCTCTGATAAAGAGACTGCGGGCGGCTGTGGAGGATGTTTAAATGAAAATCATCGAAGGTTTTGAGTCGGCAAAGTCAGTATTGTCCCGGCAGACTCCGAAAGAGTCGCCGGACAGTGACGACCGCGAGCGCGTAGTCAGGCAAATCGTCAACGATGTACGTGACAGGGGCGATGCCGCCCTTTTTGAATACACCGAGAAGTTCGATGGCGTTAAGCTGGCTTCACTGGAAGTAGATAAAGAGCAGATAGACCGGGCGTACCGGCAGGTAGACGCCGGGCTTCTTTCCGCCCTGAAACTGGCGTCAGAGCGGATAACTGCTTTCCACACGGAGCAGAAAAAGAAGCTTTTACAGGAAAGTGCCGGGTCGAATCTGGGCTGGCTGATACGTCCGCTGAATCGGGTCGGTGTGCATGTCCCCGGTTTCACGGCGCCGCTGCCGTCATCGCTGCTGATGACGGCCGTTCCCGCCAGGGTGGCCGGTGTTAAAGAGGTTATTCTGGTAACACCACCGGGAAAGCAGGGCGGGGTTTCGCCGGTAACACTGGCGGCTGCCAGGATTGCCGGGGTCGACCGTGTTTTTTCCATCGGCGGCGCTCAGGCCATTGCCGCCCTGGCCTTTGGTACCGAGTCGGTCCCCGGGGTGGACAAGGTCTATGGGCCGGGCAATATCTTTGTTTCTCTGGCCAAGAAGATAGTCTATGGAGTGGTCGGCATCGACGGACTTTACGGGCCGAGTGAAGTTATCATCATCGCCGATGAAACGGCCAATCCGGAGTACTGTGCCGCCGACCTTCTGGCTCAGGCCGAGCATGGCTCACTGGCTTCGGCCATATTGATAACAACCTCTCGGAGATTGGCCGACGAAGTGAATAAAGAAATCGAGCGGCAATTGGATGCCCTGCAGCGTAAGGATATTACCGCCGATTCGCTGGAGAGTCGGGGGTTGATAGCGGTGGTGGGTAGAGTCGGTGAGGCGATAGAACTGGCCAACCTTTATGCCCCGGAGCACCTGTGTCTCGTCGTGAAAGACGCGGCTGACTATATAGAAAAGGTGGAAAATGCCGGGTGTCTTTTCGTGGGGGAAAAATCTATCGAGGTACTCGTCGATTACGTGGCCGGGCCGAGCCATGTGCTGCCCACGGAAGGGACGGCACGGTTCAGTTCGCCGCTTAATATCTGCGATTTTGTTAAGATTATAACTCTTGTCAATACGGATGAGCAGGATATTAGACATCTGGGCAAATCGGCGTCGGTTATCGCCAGGGCCGAGGGACTCGACGCCCACGCCCGGGCAATAGAGAAGCGACTTGAGGACATGGGTCAGGGAGGTAGTTAAGTGGTCGATTCTGATGGAATAGAGAAGCTGATTCGCTCCAATCTGGTGGGGTTTACCGGCTACAGCGCCAGTACCTCTCCGGACACGCTGGCGGGCAAGGTCGATGTGCCTCTGGATAATATCATCAAGATGAACGCCAACGAGAATCCCTACGGCTGCTCCCCGAAGGTGCTCCAGGCGCTAGCCGATTGTCCTCATTTTCATATCTATCCAGATGATGGACAGCAGGAGCTGCGCAAGCTGCTGTCGGGGTATGTCGGCGTCGGCGCGGAGAGTATTGTAGTGGGGCATGGCAGTAATACACTCATCGACCTCATCGTACGACTGTTCGTTGAACCGGGTGACGAGGTGATAAACTGTGTACCTACCTTCGATATCTATCGTTTCAGCACCGAGATATGCGGTGGCACTGTGGTTAACCTTATAAGGGATGATAATTTCGCGATAGATGTTCAAGAAGTTAAGACAGCTATCAGCGATAATACCAGGCTGATATTTCTGGCTACTCCCAACAATCCCACCGGGAATGTCATACCCCGGCAGGACATCGTGGAGATTATCGAAACAGGAGTGCCCGTGGTGGTCGACGAGGCCTACTACGAGTTCAGCGGGGAAACAGTCTTGCCCCTGGTCGGCCGGTACAAGAACCTCATGGTACTGCGGTCCTTCAGCAAGTGGGCGGGACTGGCCGGACTGAGGGTTGGCTACGGTATTTTCCCGCCCCGGATAGCCGATTACCTGATGGCGATAAAAATTCCGCATAACGTGAGCGTAGCCGCAGAAATCGCCGTGCGGGCGTCGCTTTCAGACCTGGACTACCTGCAGGGCAGGGTGAAAGACATAGTTGCCGAGAGAGAAAGATTGTTTGGTGAGCTTAAACGGGTGTCATGGCTGAAACCATATCCGTCTCAGGCCAATTTCATTTACTGCGAGGTCCTAAAGGGCGGCGCCGACGAGCTTTATAAAGAGTTGCAGCGAAAAGGTATCCTTGTCCGTTATTTCGAGAAGCCGCTTTTGAAAAACAGCATCCGCATTAGCGTGGGCAAGCCGGAGCATACCGATGCCCTGCTAAAGGCGCTCCGCGAGATAAAAGACTGGTCGGTGACAGAACGATAAGGGCACACCCTCTTCTGGTCTAGTGAATCCGCTTGCGTACATATCTAGAGGTTTACACCGTTTGTGTTAATAATATTAACTTTTTCGTTCAATAACCTATTGACAAATAGGAAATATCTGTTATAATAGATAACAGTAAAGAGTGGGGGCTAACGATGGACGCAACCGATGAGATACTGAACAAAGTAGTGCAATTGCAGGACAGCCAGGACTACTCCGACCAGCAGATGGCCGAGAAAATAGGGTGCAGTCGGCCGCTTTACCAGCGGACACGCACCGGTAAGATACCGGTAGGCGGCACGTTTCTCAAGGGTGCCATGAAATTGCTGGCCCCGGCGGTGGTTGAAGGCAGGAAATCCGTAGTCCGGCGGGAAACGAAAGAAACGAATATAAATCTGGAGTTGAATATCGACGGTAGCGGTAAATGGGATATCAATACCGGAATCCGTATTTTCGACCACCTATTATCGGCGATGGTGAAGCACGGATTATTTGACATAAAGCTGACGGCCACCGGTGATGACCCGCATCACACCGTGGAAGACGTGGCGATTTGTCTGGGTAGAGCCTTCGGGGAAGCCCTGGGAGAAAAGCGGGGCATTGTCCGCATGGCGGATGTCATGGTGCCGATGGATGATGCTTTAGCCACGGTAATAGTAGACATCAGCGGAAGAGGATATTCCGTCTTGGATTTATCCTTCAATAGTAACGATATGCTCGGTTTTCCTGCCGACCTTATCCGCCATTTCCTGGAGTCCTTCGCGATTGAGTCCCGGATAAACCTGCATGCCAGGGTTCTGTACGGCAGCAACGACCACCACAAGGCGGAAGCGCTTTTTAAAGCACTGGGGCGGGCGCTGGACGCGGCCACCAGGATTGACCGGCGTATCAGCGGAGAGTTGCCCAGCACCAAGGATTTCTTAGAACGTTAGAATCTACTCCAGAAGGGCCAGCTGGCGGCCGGTTATCTTCTCGTAGGCCCGCACGTATCTCTTAGAAGTCGCTTCGATTACGTCCGGGGGAAGGGTGGGGGCCGGTGGCTCCTTGTTCCAGCCCGACGCCGCGAGCCAGTCGCGGACAGGCTGCTTATCGAAGCTTTCTTGAGACTGTCCTGCCCTGTACTGGTCGGCATCCCAGAAGCGCGAGGAATCCGGCGTTAGTATTTCATCAATCAGTGTCAGACGGCCGTTATCAATGCCAAACTCGAACTTGGTATCGGCAATAATGATGCCCTTGCTCCGGGCGTATTCACGGGCATAGTTATAGACAGCCAGGCTCTTTTCCTCCATCTCCAGGGCGGTGCGCAGGCCAATCAGCTTGATGATTTCCTCCGTGGTGATGGGCTCATCGTGGCCGGTCTCCGCCTTGGTGGTCGGGGTGAATATTGGTTTTTCCAATTCCTGGCTTTCCTTGAGTCCCCCGGGCATGGGGTTTCCTGAAACCGTACCGTGCTCTTTATACTCCGCCCAGGCCGACCCCGAAATGTAGCCACGGACCACGCATTCCACCGGTATGCGTTTTACTTTCTTGGTGACCATGGAGCGTCCCCTGAGATACGGTGGGTAAGCGAAACGGCTTTCGGCGGGCAGGTAAGAATCCAGGCTGTGTACATCATCGATAGCTTCGGTCATATGGTTGGGTATCATCTCCGCGGTGCGCCGAAACCAGAAAGAAGAGAGACGGTTCAGTACGTGGCCCTTGAGCGGGACGCCGTTGGGGAGCATCACGTCGAAAGCGGAGATGCGGTCGGTAGCTACCATAAGCAAATGGCTGCCGAGGTCGTAAGTATCACGTACTTTGCCGCGGATAAACATCGGCAGCGGCAGGTCTGTTTTCATCAATACGGTATCCATAACTATACCTTTCTACTCTGGTTATCTCCTGATAAACAGGCCTTCGGCCTGAGGACTATATGGCCCTTGGTCCCAATTCTATAGTATCGGGCATAATCCCCTGCCATTGCGACTTGGTCAGGCCCAGCCTGTGGAAGATTTCGTCCACGTGTTGCAGGTAGTGCTGGTAATCGAACAATGCCTCAAGCTCTCCCGCCGGCATGGTGCCGGTGACTTCAGCATCGGCCTTGAGCAGGGTCAGGAAGTTCCTGTTTCCCTTCCATGCCTTCATCGCGTTTCTCTGTACCATCTCGTAGGCCTTCTGTCGACTCAGCCCTTTATTGATAAGGGCCAGCATGACTCTCTGCGAGAAGACCAGGCCGCGGGTAAGGTCAAGGTTCTTTTTCATGCGGTGCGGGTAGACCTGCAGCCTTCTCATAACCGAGGTGAAGAGGGCCAGGATATAGTCCAGCACCAGGCAGGTATCGGGGAGAATAATACGTTCGTTGGAGGAGTGGCTGATATCGCGTTCGTGCCACAGGGAGATATTTTCCAGCGAGGTCAGGGCGCAACCCCGTGCCAGCCGAGCCAGGCCGGAGACACGCTCGCAGAGTTCCGGGTTGCGTTTGTGCGGCATGGCCGACGAGCCGGTCTGGCCGGTGCCGAAGGGCTCTTCGACCTCCCGGACCTCGGTCTTTTGCAGGGCCCTGATTTCCGTGGCGAACTTTTCCAGAGAGCCGGCCATGATGGCCAGGGTGGTGACGAACTGGGCATGGCGGTCGCGCTGGAGCACCTGGTTTGATATCGGGGCGGCGTCGAGTCCCAGTTTGTGGCAGGCTTTCTGTTCGACATTGGGGGTCACCGTGGCATAGGTGCCGACGGCCCCGGAAATTTTACCCACGGCAATGGTTTTCTTGGCTTCGGTAAGCCGGCGCAGGTTGCGCCGCATTTCTTCAACCCAGAGGGCCACCTTCAAACCGAAAGAGGTCGGCTCGGCATGTATACCGTGGGTACGGCCTATCATCACCGTGTATTTATGCTCTATCGCCCTCTGGGCCAGGATGGCCGTGAGTTCCTTGACATCCTGAATCAGGATGTCAGAGGCTTCTACAAGCTGGAGGCTGGTGGCCGTATCGATGACATCGGAGGAGGTCAGGCCGAGGTGAATGAAGCGCGACTCTTCGCCGAGACTCTCGGCCACGGAGCCGAGAAAGGCGGTCATGTCGTGGTGGGTCTCCTTGAGAATTTCCGCCATGCGCTTGAGGTTGCACTTGGCCAGTTTTATCTTGGGAATGGCTTTCCGGGGAATAACACCGAGCTCGGCCCAGGCATCGCAGACGGCTATCTCTACTTCAAGCCACTTATCGTACTTGTTTTCGTCTGACCATACCTTTTTCATTTCGGGTCGGGAATACCGTTCAATCATTACTTTCTCCTTTGTTTGCCAGTTGCTCTACGGAAGACTATCCCTGTAATTCGCTCCGGCATTTGTCGTAGGCCTCCCTGATTTTATCATGTTTCAGCCCCAGTATCTCGGCCGCCAGGTAAGCGGCGTTCTTGGTCCCGGTGCTGCCGATAGCCACGCAGGCGACCGGTATGCCGGCGGGCATCTGTACTATGGAGTAGAGGGCATCCACGCCGTTAAGCTCGCTGCTGGATATGGGTATGCCGATAACCGGCAGGGTAGTCCAGCTGGCCAGGACGCCGGGCAGGTGCGCCGCCATCCCGGCTGCGGCAATGATTACTTCTATGCCTCGCTCCCGGGCGGATAGAGCGTACTGCTTGGCCTTCTCCGGGGTGCGGTGGGCCGATATCACGTTGACCTCGTGGTCGATGCCGAGTTGCTTTAAGATGTCCAGCGTCGACTGGAGCGTTTCAGCATCCGATTTGGAACCCATCACCACGCCGACAAGTGGCATATTATTTACCTCGCTTTCTCGTCTCTGTCATTGCGAGCGCAGCGTGCCTGCACGCCGAAGTATGTTACGGCACGCAGGCGTGGCAATCCCCATCTGTGCCTTCGGGTAAGTTCTTCTTTATTCTGCACATCGCTGAATTGTTACTTCGGGATTGCTTCGTCGCTACGCTCCTCGCAATGACTTTAGGTAGGAGGGGTTTCGCCCCTCTAAAACTCCCCGTAACGTTAGGAAGCTTCGACCCTTCAATCATCCATTATTTGTTATATATCGGCAATATCCTTGCGGTAGTGGCATCCCTCGAAGTGAATACGGGTGATATTGCGGTACACCTTTTCCCTGGCTTCCGCCAGGTCTTTACCGGTGGCTACCACGGTGAGGATACGCCCGCCGCTGGTAAGCACCTGTCCCTCCGGACTGACCCTCGTTCCGGCATGAAATAACATGATATCCTTATCAACATCGTCCAGGCCGCTGACGGGGAAGCCGGTCTGATATTTACCCGGGTAGCCGCCCGACGCCATAACGACGCCGACACAGGCATCGTCACTGCATTCGATGTTCATTTTATCGAGTTCGTTATTGACCACTGCCATCATAATGTCCACCAGGTCGGTCTTGAGGCGGGGCAGGACGACCTGCGCCTCCGGGTCGCCGAAGCGGGCATTAAATTCTATCACTTTCGGCATATTATTGGTAATCATCAGGCCGCCGTAGAGGATGCCTTTATAGGGTCGTCCTTCATCCGCCAGGGCTAGGACGGTCGGCTCCATGATGGTCTTGATGATGATGTAGCCCAGTACGTCGGTGTAAAACGGGGGAGGACTGTAGCTGCCCATGCCACCGGTATTCGGCCCCTGGTTGCCGTCGTATATCCGCTTGTAGTCGCAGGCGGGCACCGTCGGGACGACCGTACGACCGTCGGAAAAGGTGAAGAAGCTCATCTCCCTGCCGAAGAGGTGTTCTTCGATAACCACCCGGCTGCCCGCGGCGCCAAAAGATTTGGCCTTCATCATGCCGGTAAGCGTTTCTTGGGCTTCGGGGACGGATTCGGCGATGATGACTCCCTTGCCGGCGGCCAGCCCGTCGGCCTTGATAACGATGGGGGGAGTCTTATCTTGCACGTATGCTCTGGCTTTTTCGTAATCGGAGAAGCTGGCGCTTTGAGCGCAGGGTATGGCGTGTTTCTGCATTAAATCTTTGGCGAAGACCTTGCTCGACTCAATCTCGGTAGCGGCCTGGCTGGCGCCGAAGACGGCCATACCGCTGGAGATAAAGCGGTCGGCAATGCCAGCCGCCAGGGGTCCCTCCGGGCCGACGACGGTGAGGTCGACCTTGAGGCCTTTGGCCGCTTTCAGCAGCCCCTCGACATCCCCGGCCTTGATGTCCAGGTTTTGAGCGAGCTTAGCTGTCCCGGCGTTACCGGGAGCGGCGTATATTTCGTTAACCCTCGGGCTTTGAGCCAGCTTCCAGACCAGGGTGTGTTCCCTGGCGCCACTACCAACTACTAGTATATTAATCTACCTCACCCCCTTTAGGACTATGTCATTGCGAGGAGCGCAGCGACGTGGCAATCTCTATCTACCTCACCCCCCTGTGTCTGTGTGTATTGTCATTCCAGCGCAAGCTGGAACCCAGTATCTACCTCACCCCCTGTGCCGATGCTTTATCTACCTCAACCCCCGTATCCCCCCGTTTGTTATCTTTTCCCACCCTGCCGCCCTCGTAACATCGGAGGCTTAACCCGCTGGTATTTCCCCTCCAAAATCCCTCTCGGTCTCCCTTTACCAAAGAGAGAAGCTATTATGTTTCTCCGCCCTTTTTAAAGTTTCCCCCTTTGAAAAAGGGGGACTAAGGGGGATTTTATTAACTTCGCCCCTCTTGGACGCCCCTGTTTATATTCTTTTCTGAAAGCACAAGTTAGGCTTACTCAGACCATAGATTACGAGTCCAGTTTAATATAGCTACAATAGGGTCAACAAACCCTTCTCTCACTATGGTTCTTAGAACCTCATGCTTAGAGATAAAATTGGCTATCGGTGGACTATTTTTGTAGTAAAGAGATACGAACTCAGCACCTAGGCCATTGGGTAGTAGAATCTCATCTCTGAACTCTCTCAGTATGTCTATCTCTTGTGCTGTATCAGTCCCATAAGTTGCGGTAGCAATGAAGCAACCTTCATCCTCACCTTCTTCAGGCTTAGGTGGAGTTGGCGCTGGTGTTCGTGCGGGTGTTGTAAGGGATGGTGTAGGTGAAGTAGGTTGAATCAAGACGCAATCTTCCAGTTTTGGGTCAACGAAACCAATACCCACGCACACACCTTGCACTATTACGCTCTGTCCTTTGACTAATTTTGCTAGCTGAGATTCATATGACTCATGGAAGTAACAGAAAATTGAACTGAGAACCCCAGCATCTAGTGTAATTAAGGGCTCATCACCAAATGCACTCTTGCTTATTTTATTTACTTTCCCAGATACCTCAATAATTTTCCCCTTATATTTTTGGTCTGCAGCAATCTCGTTTGCCTCATACTCATCATACAACTGCTGGGCAGTTATTTGTATTGGTTCTTGTGCATATGCAGATATGGGCGCAATGCAACCTATCAGGAGTGCTGCCAAAACTAGACTGACTACAATTGTCCTGCTTATTTAAGCCCCCTTTATGCAATTATTTATTTGCTCTATTGCCGAGCTTTAACTGCGCAACCCTTTCTATCCATAAAAGCAATTCACCTTCGGTTTTTAGCCAGAATCCACGTTCACCGTAAAAGGGAAGCTCTTTCTCTCTATCCTTTAG
>Ga0315547_1002878_pt1 | contig 11640 bp, 12 predicted proteins | sample SalMarSW160240MG_2_FD_202542 | JGI IMG/M metagenome (GOLD analysis project Ga0315547, IMG submission 202542) | Salt marsh sediment microbial communities from the Plum Island Ecosystem LTER, Massachusetts, United States - Salt Marsh Sediment SW1601-240 ... | reverse complement strand
GTCGTAACATTCATTTTTGGCAGCATAATCCTTGCATCAGGAAGGATATTATCTGGAATTATAATTATTCTTTCTTCGCTACTCGTACCTACTATCGCTATAGCCATAAGATTCTTGTAAGAGGTGTATATGGAAGATCTTGTAATCTCTGGAACAATTGGTTTCATTATTATTATTCTCTTAATTATCATGGCTATTCTCTGGTTCTTTTTGCCCTTTGCTATTTTTGGGACAAAGAACAGATTAGATAAAACCATATCTCTTCTCAAGCAAGTATCAAGTCAGCTTGAAAAAATTTGTATTTTGCTTGATCCCGAAGATGAGAAATCAGCCTTGCATACCAAATATCTCCAAAGAAAAGAGGCTGAAGCCCTTGCAGAAGATATGAGAAAGAAAAAAGAAAAGTGGGTAATAGAAGAAACTCTGCGTAAACAAAAGGAAGATGAGAAACAGAAACATATAGTTAAGAAGAAAGGTGAAAAAGAACTTAAAAAACTTGAGAAACTATCAAAAAAACAAGGAACCTTTACTTGCCCACACTGTAATCAACTTTTGATAATCAAAGACTTAAGGAGTGGATTGGAACACAAGTGCCCATCATGCAACGGTGTCTTTGAAATATAATAATCTCGGAGCAAAAGAATCCACGGCGACCTCTGTCCAATCGCTTGTTATTGTTCAGAAATTCTTCTTATGCCCGAACAGTAAAGATCGTTTATTTGACTGTCCTTCCACGGGTGGCAGGGGCAAAAAAGCTCTACAGAAAGACAAGGCTTTTTTAATACCAAGATTTCCTTAGATTTGATCTTCTTTGGGCCAAATTCGTTTATACCATTCGTGAGGCGGGCTCGACCAAAAGAAAATCTTATCGAACGGTGTTTTGCTACAGGTTTCTATTATCTTTTGATTGCGAAAATCGATCCATTCAGGAAATCTGTGCATAGCATTAAATGGATTGTCGTGCGGAGCCGCGATCAAAAGCCATAATTCATCCAAACCATTTCTATCATATTTTTGGGCCTTCAAATTCTTTTCCATAATAATTTTGCAGAGATACTCAATATTTACACCAACATAACAGGCCCTCCCGTCGGCGCTCCACATACCATAAAAATCCTTTCTAATTATTACTCGGTCGACATATTTTTTCATAAGTGGATAACCCGTAAAATCAACAATTATTCTCCCCTTCCCTTCCCATTCAGGTACGATTAATATATCCGAATGAGAGTCTTGGCTTTCCTTAAGTACAAGTTGTACAAGCTCATCAGCTAAATCCTTTTTCATTTTTGAATTTAAACGAGTTTTAAGCAAATCATCTTTATTTAATTGGAAAAATGCATGTATCTTTTGTAACTGCGGGTAATCAAACTTCAATTTTTCGATCTCTTCCTGGACTTTCTGCCAAAAACTCAAAAGCCTTTGGCCTTGTGAAAAAGACTCTTGAGGAATTTCATCGTTAAAGTGGGCTCTCACTTCGATTCCTACAATCCGAGTAACATCTGAATCTGGTGATTTAAAAATCGCAAGCGTGTCGGGATTTTCAAACGGCTTAAAGTCCGCCTTAACATTAAGGGTCTTGAAAAAACCTTTGACTATACGTATTTCTCTTCTCTTTTTGTTTTGTTCTTCGTACATATTATTTCCCCCTAAAATTTTATTTAATTAGATTGTGCAAATTTCAACTTCAATTCAGTCCCCCTCTATATATAACCCCAAAAACTATCAGTTTTTAGCAATTTTCTAATATTTTTTTATAAATAAATGCACAATTGTAAATCTGAGAGAGTAACACTCTCTATACATACTGTGAAATTCACCCTATTAAGAATATTTCCGATGGTTGAATGTTCAAAAATATGAGAAATATTTTCCTGATGGAGAGTTGATGAACCTTATAATCGCCATAAGCGATATAAACTAACACGGTTTGGACCTCGAACAGCCCACGGTACGGGTTCGGGTGCTAATCTTTCGTGTAAATACATATAAGAGTAACGAAGAAACAACTTTTACCAATCGGCTGTTTTTTCCAATTCTTTCAAGTTGGGTTTGTTTTGTGCAATGGCCAGAGATTCATCATACAGCTTCTGCAGGTTGTCAAATAATTTTAAGACCTCTGCATTCTTTCTGATGAAAATAGGAATTTTGTGGAGAGGAGCATCGACGGTGATTTTTTGTCCGCCTTTGTAAACTTTATTTGTATCCCATGCATCGACCCAATCTTGCGATGCAGGCAGATAAAGGCTGTGTTTTTCAGTTTCCTTTTCCCAGATTGCGCTTACTAAAATATCCGGCCCATAGAGATATGTTTGCCAATCTTCCCAGGCCTGCTGCTGTTCGGGATAAACTAAAAATAGCGGCCGGACAATCGGAATACCAGTCTTGCGTGCATTTTTGGCGCAGTCGTAGCTGTAGTCCATTAATCTGGTATGCAGTTTGGCGTAAAGCCGCCAGATGGCGATTAGCTCGACGTCGTATTGAGGTGCACTATTCATATCCCACAGGCCGCGGTCCTCCGTAGGACCTACTTCCATAATCGGACAAAAGCAGCTAAAAGCTAACCAGCGGGCACAGACCTGGCGGTCGAGAGTGCCCTGCCAGTAGCCTCCGGTGTCAGAGCCCCATAGGGAGAAGCCGATTATCGAGCTGCGCTGCAGAGCAATAATCGCTGTGCGCAAAGCCTCAGGGGTAGAGCCTATATCGCCGCCCCAGAAACCGCTGTAGCGGCTGCTGCCTGTATAGCCGGCACGCGGCATCAGAATAAAATCGTCGCCGCGGATTTTTTTACAGACCTGCCATACAGCTTCTACATATTGGTGAGGATAGTCATTACGTATCTGCCTCGTGGACCTTCCATCATATGCAAAGGCATCAGGTGACGATGGTGTGAGCTCCTCGGAGCGGTCCAGTTTAAAGCCTGCAACACCGACGTCCAGAACTTTCTTAAGTCCCTCGTTCTGCCACCACTGTTTCGCCTTTGGATTTGTGAAATCTACCAGCGGGCGTTCCGAGGGTCTGCTCCGCTGGCCTTTGAGGTTATATCCTTTTTCCACTGCAACTTTTGCCATCTCTCCGCTTACCCATGGTGCAATCCAGAGCAGGAATCTAATATCCTTTTTCTCAAGCCATTTAATCATCCTTTCAGGATTGGGCAATCTGCTTCTGTCCCACTCAAAGTCATTATAGCCGTAATCTCCAACCGCCCAGGGCCTGTCCACCCAGTAAACACCGCACGGAATATCAAGTGCCTGCATCATTAATATATCCTCAATAACCTGGCTGTTGTATGGCGCATCGGCCGCAGTTCCGTCATAATAGGTCTGGTTGTTACGGTGGTTGTCACGCCACCTCCAGCAAGAAAACGCCCACTTAGGGGGTAGTATTGAAGGCCCGACATTAAGACTATGAGCACTTACAATTTCCATAGGATTAGAGGCTGTATAAAGTATCAGCTCAAGCGAAGGACCTTCGAAAGAAATCTTCACCAGATTTTCATTCGATTTGCAGAAATCATAAAATCCCGGCCAGGTACCTTTTGTAAATAATCCGTATCCCCTCGATGAAAGATAAAAAGGACAATAAAGTGAAAGCGTTGGATTAATCAACATCTTTACACTTTCGCCCCTTAAATTAAGAGCGGTTTTAATTCCCTTTTGCCATGATAATCTCTGGTTACCATCAACAGTTCTTTCAAAGCAACCGGTAAAAAATTCATCGGCAGATGCCCCAATAGAAAAACCCCACTTTTGAATATTCGCGCTGGGCTCAGCAGTGAATTTGATATGGAAATTATTACTCTGAGGTTTTATGAGCAAATCAACGATGCGCCCATCATTATTCCTCCATCTTCCGTGGAAACCACCTTCGACGTTCTCGGTATAGAAAGGTTCACCGCAAAGAGACGTGCGTTTGTCAGCGGTTTCATAGAAAATGGCATCTGTCCCTTTGCCCGTGATTACCAAAGGTTCTCTCAGATTCTCATTTGCAATCTTAAACGAGACACACCTTTGTGTACCCGAATATTCCAGGCTAACTTCTGCTGAGACAGAGCAGGAAAGAAACAAAACAACGGCAACAGTTAATAGAGACAGCGAAGATTTCGCTTTCATATTAATCTCCCGTTAAATACAAGTTTGGCGAAAAACATTAATTCACTATTGGCAAAATTTTCGGATCAAGTGCATTATAGATCAATTCTTTTAAAGTAGACTCATTGGGTGGTTTATCAATAAGATATGTATACGAGGAGAGTAAGGAAAACATAATATCTTTTGTCATTTCCTCCGAATCCGAGGTGATTAAAATCTCTTGAACGACAACCGAATTTTTCGAAAATATATCGGCGACCATTTTGCATGGGTGGCTCGCAGCACCAAATCGCAGAAGTCCTTTTATACTGTCGGTCTCAAAAATTCCAATCCCCTTTTGATTATAACGGTGAACCGTTTTAAGAAAGCAACGAGTCATATATCCACTGAATTCCTCGGAAGACATAAAGTAAATTTGAAAAAAAGTTTTTGGGAGAGTGTGAGCTATTTTGACCTCTGCATCAAACGGATCATCGGGCTATATTTTCAAAATAATTCTTTTTTCGTACGAGTCATCAAGAGCTATATCTGTAATTTTAAATGGTTCAGTCGGAGGAAAGAATATAACACTATACTTATCACATTCAACAATTATTATCGCTTTGTCAATTTTTATCTCTTGTACTTCATCTTGATTCATACAAACTTCGGCGTATCCAAGAGAGAAAACGGCCTCCGAAGAAGATTTATTCAGTTCAATTATAACAGGTTTTTGACCTAGTGTATTTAGAGCAGAACCTTCAAAAACCTCACCGTCAGAGTTTGCTATACGAGAAGGACTTATTATGAACTCATGATAACGATAATAACGTATCAAAGGCGGTACAAAGTAAACTGTCAGGAGAATTATAATAATTATAATCATCAAAATTCTTTTTGCTTTTTTTGACATCACTTTTTCCTTTGACTTTATAAATAGTATGATATAACTTTCAGTTACAATCATCAACGAGATTTTATGTGTATGGAAGCACTTCCCCGACATAACTGGTCATAATTCAATAAAAAACCCTGTCTGAAGACAGGGCCTTTAATCCGCCTATCGCGGATAAATATCAAGAACGTTTAAGTATCATACTGATTATCCAGCTGTCAGTCCACTTGTTTGCTTTTCAGCTTTTTAATGGCTTCTAATTGTTTTAAGGCGTCTTTGTCCCGCTGCCTGCTCATTGCCTTTTTAGACTTTATCAGTGCATCCATACTCAACACATAAATTTTCAAGCCCTCAACTTCAATTTGAACACTTGACTTTTTGACATTATCGAAGCTGCCGATACCGTCAATAAAACCAAGGCAATCGAGCTGACCGATATCGGTATCAAGATAGAGATTTTTAAGCTGCTTAATATTTTCTTCGTTTACCTCGAATTTTATTCTTTTAGGTGTCATGCGGTGGACAGGATGAACATCGTCAAGGGCCTTTAGAAGCAACAAGAGATTTTTAGGGGAAAAATCGCAGCAGATATCAATATCCTGCGTTACGTAACTGCAGCCGTGAACTACGCCTGCAAATCCACCGACGATTACAAAATCAACACCGGTTTTACTCAGACGTTTGAGGATTTTAAAAAAATCACTTGTCATATAAATTTGGCTTTTTTCAATTTTTCGACTGTATTGAGAGCAATTTGATGACGCTTTATCCTTTCGGCTGGTGTTCTTTTGAGATTGTCTTTCAGAATAGAAACGTCGATTCCGTACTCACTCGCCGCCTGGATGGCGTCGGTCTGTTTGCCGTTTTTCTCTGACTGTGCTGTTTTTTTTGCTTTTTCCTTCACAATTGAATTATAAATCCGAATTCTAACAGAATCAATACTCAACAAAAGAACCGACGGCAAAAGGCCCCGACAACAAAATATTGGAAATCAGGCGAAAATCGTAACAAAACGGTAGTAAAATGGTAACATTAATAAATAAAATTATAATATAAAAAATGGATTTTTGTTCTTACCCCCCTGCGCATTTGATTGATTTTCCCCGAACTCACGGCCTCCGGCAGCTTGCCCTGTGGGCACTTCGCGGGTTTTTGCTTTACTCTATGACGATAATCGGCAATAATATTGCCGTATGAAGAAATCTCTTTCACATCTGCCCGAAGTCTTCAAACTCTTAAAGAAGGCCTACATTGACGCCCGCTATAAGAAAGATTATAAAATCACAAAGAAACAATTAGAATATTTAGCCGAGAGAGTAAAAGTATTACAACGATTGACCAAAAAGGATTTGCGTAGCGAAAATAGAAAGCTTTGGTTAGCCACAGAGTTCATAGAGACCGCAGAGATTTATTTTTTTACCACAGATTCCACAGATTAACACGGATTTACACAGGATTGCTTACCATGAAGTCACCAAGCCACAAAGAAGCACAAAGGAGAGCTTGACGCGGTGGATACGAAAGCTATAATCCGCCAAAGAGAACTGAAGATAAAAAAAATAAACAGATATGCCGAGTACAGGTATGGAATCCGGAATTTAGTGTTATGGATAAAAGACTTGATGCAAGAGAGTTAAACTCAGAATTCTGGGACTTCTTTAATGCAAATTGCGACAATGACTATGGCCCATGCCTGAGGAGTTTTTTGACTTCGTTGCTTAAAGAAAACGCTACTAACATCACCAGCATTGTTCTTTTCGGTGGTTTGGTCCGAGACGGCGCGCCAATTCCGGGCTGGTCCGATATCGACCTTCTTGTTATATTTCGAAAGATCCTTCATCGCAATGCCCAGAGGCTTGCAGTATTGATTGATCAGACTCAGGCAGAATATGGTGTTTGCATTGACTTGACGCAAATCGACGGTGAGGCACTTTTAGACCCCTTGTTGCTCGCCAACTGCTATAATAGTGAAATACTTAATGCCTTGGCTATGCGAACTAATGTGAGTACTGTCATTTATGGAACATTGCCGCGAGTGTATATTCCATCCGACCATGAGAAGATGGCTGCGCGCTTCTATATTGACCACACCATTGCATTGTTCCGGCGATATTTAATAGAGCATGTTTATCGGGTTGGAAGCCAAGAGCACTATGGACGAAACGTGGCCAGAGTCACGCGTTGGCTGTTTTCAATTATACGCGCTTCGCTTCGACTCTTCGATATTTATGTTCATCCGTATGAACCATCATTAGAGCAAGTAACCGTGTTGTTCCCTGAAATCGATTTGTCGGTCCCCTATGCTCTCTTGGTACTGCGAAAGAATCCAGAAACCATTCGAGTAGATTATGCTTTGTTCCACTCGATTGAAAGGTTTTTGCAGGAGTATGTAACGCATGTGCTCCGAGAAGCCACCAAAAGTCATCTAACGAAAGCGTGAGGTCTAACCATGCAACCAGTCAATGCAATTAGAGTATTCATTGGCAGCCCTGACGATGTTGCTGAAGAACGAGAAGCGGCTGTGCAAGTGATCCACGAATGGAATGCCTCTCATTCGCTAAACCAAAGAACGTTGATCGAACCTGTTAGAATGGAGACACATGCTCAGGCTGCACTTGGCGATCATCCACAAACCATCATCAACGGACAACTACTTGATCGCTGCGATTTCTTGATCGCTATCTTTTGGTCAAGATTGGGTACGCCAACAGTCAGTGCAGAGTCCGGTACCGTACAGGAGATAAATGATTTCATTGAACGGAAAGGTCCAGAGAGTGTGCTCCTCTTTTTTTCAAAAAAGAGCTATCCGAATACAGTGGATACTGCCGAATTGGAACGGCTAAGAAAATTCAAAAAAGAGATGCAGAACAAGGGGTTATATCTTCAGTTCGATGATCTTGGATCTTTCCGAGAATCGTTGCGCCAACAACTCGAACTGAAGATGAATGATTTCAGCATCCCTGATGGAGTACTCGTTAGCCAAAGTGCAGCGTCAATCGTGACATTAGAACCAGATGGAGCGGGCACTAGGATAGATGACTTTCGATCGCTGCGTGCCAAAGCCCAGAGTTCATTGTATGTTATGGGAATAGGGATGACATTATTCTCTTCCGACGTAACTCTGATGCGCACTCTCCTCAAAAAGTCTTTATCTATTCGGTTCCTGATGATAGACCCAGATGTAATAGTTCGATCCAAAACAAAACGCATACGAAAAGACCTAGGAAGTGTTAGCATAACAGAAAAATTGTTTTCTGCCTTTTTCTCAAGGACGGGATATGCAAGTGACATACAAACATCTCTCTCGCGTCTAAAAGAACGTGTAGCTGAGGCGGCCACCTCGGAGCATACTGGAAGCATCGAGCTACGTATCTACCCCTACTTTCTTCCCATGAACTTCACTGCAATCGATGAGTCGGAGAGTGGGATAATACTGGTTGAATTCTGTCTTCCGTTTTCTGATCAGCGCCTTCGTGTGTTGTTTTCGAAGCAACGCAACAAGGAGATGTTCGGCGCCATCATAGACAACTGCGAGAAACTGTGGAAAATGTCCACTAGAGTCGCCGCAGTTAACCTACCATCGGAGTACAAGGAGTAGAGAAAACGTGGGTTTTGTAAGAAAGGAACAGATTACATTTTTCCTGACAACGGCATGCAATCTGAAATGCCGCTACTGTTATATGCCGAAGATTAAAGAGCAACCATGCGAATCAATACTTGACCTTGAGTTTGCTCGTGCGGGATTAGCCGATTTTTTCGCAAATAGCAAATCGCGAACCATTCGGTTCTTTGCGCCAGGTGAGCCGTTTTTGGCATACAAGCGCATGCTGGAGATTTGGGAAGCTGCTAAGGTGATGGCTGGCGATGATCTGCGAACGGAGATTGAGACGAATGGTTATTTCGGCCCGCCAATTAGTGATTGGGTAGAACGTAACGTCGATTACTTGTGGATTTCTTGCGATGGCTGGGATACGATTCAGAATGAGCAACGTCCTTGCCTTGACGGAGGTAGTAGTAGCCCAATTGTATTGTCGAACATCAAAAGGTTTGCTAACAGCGGTCAGTTGCAAACTGGCGTGCGAATGACAATTGAGCCTCAGAACTTGGCAAGGCAGATTGAGTTAGTTGAGTTCTTTCACGCACTTGGAGTAAAACATTTGGCTGCATCACCGGTATATCACTCAAAAGCAAATCCAAAGATCACAACAGCTCCTCTGTTGGAGTTCGCCAAAAACTTTGTGCCAGCATTCTACCGAGCCAAGGAACTCGGCATGGACTACTTGACACTGTTAATAGTCAATTTCGATGAAGAGGTCGACGTCTATTGTCAAGCCAACATTCCTACACCAAGATTAACTATCGATGGATATGTCTCAAGTTGCGATTGGGCCGCATTCGGATCACCGGATATCTGCTCAGGTTCACAACAGGATTTGATATATGGGCGGTACGACAAACAGCGGCGTACAATCGTGTACGACAAAGCAAAAATAGAGAGGATTCGCAGACGGAACGTAATTTTTCTCGAGCAACATCATTGTAGGTCATGTCCTGCCTTACGCCATTGCGCCGGCGGGTGCGTAGGTAAGATGATGGCGGAGACGGATGATTTGTACACACCAACAGACTCATGGTGTGAAGCAGTAAGATACTTGCTTGAAAGGTTGCCCGTGAATAAAGGACTTTACCGGGTACTTCATCCTTAAGAGAAACTAGGTGAAGTTTGGGCCAAACCTACTCCTTATTATAGACAAGGCAAAATGCTCAAACATCATTCCAGTCCTATGATTATTATGAACGAAAGCATGAGGCATAGAAATGCGCCAGTTCCTTGCTGGTATGCAAATCCGGATGTATCTTACTCGATCATATTCTACATTACCACTAAAGCCGTATTCCGCACTATGCGAAATAGTAGAGATTTGAACATTGGAGCAGTTGAAAAATCCGTGAAAATCTGTGTAATCCGTGGTTAAAATCGGCCTGAAAAGGCCAAAAATGCGTTTTTGGCCCAAAAACCGGCTTCTTTGCCATAAAGTCAATTTACTTTGCCATAAAGTCAATTTACTTAGCCGTAAATCAAATTTGATTAGCCATAAATCAAATTGAGTTAGCCACAAATCAAATTGGTTTTGCCTCTCTCCAGCGTGCTAAGCGATAAAGTAAACTTGATTTGCCCCTGCGCAGCGTGCGCAGCCATAAAGTCAGCTTACTTTGACTTGATGAAGGCCTGCAAACATTTATTTTCCTGATACCCCGCCGCCTGCTCTACAGAGTTTGTCGCACTTCATCTTCATCATCGTCCCGAGAAGGTCAAAACATTTCCGATAGTGCTTAAATGCTCTAAAGGCGGGAATCTTTGCAAGTGCCGGTGCGATCTTGTCAAATTTGCTGTGCTTGAGCTCTTTTCGCAGGTCATCTGCGAGATTGGCCATAATTTGTGTATATGCAGGACATTCGCCGCAATACATACCGCAATATGCAATTAAATCTGTTTTCCTCTTGGCCATATAACAACTCACAAAACACTATTACTATTACCATAAAATAAATATTCGCATCCATTTGTTCAATCGAAAAAATTATTTCTTTTTTTTGGTTTGTGTATGATATAATTTGGACTAACGTATTTTCAATTTAATTGCAGACAATCTGTGTCTGAGGATGACAAATATTGAAAAGAATGGCTCGAATTCTTGGCGTGATAGGAAGTCCTCGCAGGAACGGCAATACACATATCCTGGTATCACGATTGCTTGAAGGAGCACAATCAGAGGGGGCCGAAGTGGATACGGTCTTTCTGGGCGATTTGCATATTAGAGAGTGCGACGGCTGTCATACCTGCTGGCAGGGGAAATCCTGCAGTAAGAATGATGATATGCTTGGGCTATATCCCCGTATCATCGACAGTGATATAGTGGTGCTCGGCACACCCGTTTACTGGTATGGGCCGACGGCGCTTATGAAGGCTTTTATAGACCGATTAGTGTACTTCAATTGTCCCGAAAACCGGGCCTTAATACGGGGCAAATCGGCTGTTATTGTTATTCCGTATGAAGAAGAAAGCAAGGAGACCGCAAAACTTGTTGTGGAATTCTTCGAGAAGTCTCTGGCATATCTGGAGATGAAACTGATAGGCAGGATAATAGTGCAGGGAGTAGGAGAAAGGGGCGCCGTTTCCAAAAAGCCGGAAAGACTAACAGAAAGCTATGAACTCGGCCGGCGATTGGTTCACAATTCTTTCTGAGCGTTTATTGCCCTGCTCAAAGACCTCAGGCCAATAAATGTTTTACGTCACCTTATAAAAAAAGCGGCCTGTGATTACCACAGGCCGCTTAATATCAAGAACAGTTAAGCTTATGCAGCGAAGGTGTCTGACTTTCCCCCACGCTTTCTTGCGAAAGCAAGAGTGGGGTTCTAGTTATCCCTAGAAAGGAGGTGATCCAGCCGCAGGTTCCCCTACGGCTACCTTGTTACGACTTAGTGCCAGTCATCGGGCTTACCGTCGGCAGTCGCTTCCCTAAGGTTAGCAAACCGACTTCGGGTACTCCCAACTCCCATCACTTGACGGGCGGTGTGTACAAGGCTCAGGAACACATTCACCGCGTCGTAGCTGATACGCGATTACTAGCGATTCCAACTTCATGCAGGCGAGTTGCCAGCCTACAATCCGAA
>Ga0315547_1002875_pt1 | contig 11651 bp, 10 predicted proteins | sample SalMarSW160240MG_2_FD_202542 | JGI IMG/M metagenome (GOLD analysis project Ga0315547, IMG submission 202542) | Salt marsh sediment microbial communities from the Plum Island Ecosystem LTER, Massachusetts, United States - Salt Marsh Sediment SW1601-240 ... | reverse complement strand
GAATGCCTTGTGCCATAATGCTTACACCTCGTTGATGATAGTTTTTGTTTTGTAAAACTACTCTATCACCCTGTTATTACAGGATCAACGAGGTTTTTTACTTTTTTTGATGGTGAATCCGGGGTATTGAATAAATGTGATTCATAAGGGACTGCAAGTCTATAATGACTGTTGAGCATTAGCGATAAAAGAGAAGAGCCGGAGCGACCACAACTCAAAATAAAAAAGGGGGAATTTACCTTAGAGATTAATAAATCTCCATTTCGGTTATTCTCAAATTTTAGATCATATTTCTTCATATAGCATTCTCATCCTTCTTTTTTCCTTTTTATTTCTATTCTATTTGAAAGTAGTGGTATAATAAAAGGTAATGAAATTACAATTTGAAGAAAATGAGACAAGACACCGGCACTTAGACTAATTTCATTTGTTATACCGATACTTTTAAAAAAAAACACCAGAGACGCTTCACGGATCCCAAGACCTCCGACTGATATCGGTAAAATAAGAATGATAAAAATTATGGGTATGAAAATTAAAAAATAAATAAAATTCAAAGAACTGCCAAAGGACTTATATAAACAAAAAAAGAAGGCACATCTGCTTAACTGGGTTAACAAAGAAATTGAAAATAAAAATGGGAAGGCTTTTTGTATCATTTGTACATTAGTTACAACAGTTAAAATCATCCTTACCCGGGACAAGAATTTGCTATACTTTCCGTCTGAATTGAAACGGAATAATCCCTTCTTGTTTATCAAATAACCAAAAAGAAGCCATATACCTGTTATGAATATCTGTAAAGTTGCAATAAGAACCGCTATTCGTAATGAAATTCCAATATATATTGCAATGAGTGATCCTATAAAAGCCAAAAATAGCATTGAATAAAGACCTATAAATCGATCAAAGATGATAGCTCCCGTAATGACAGATCCATGCCCATGAGATTTGAACAATTGGTAGCCTTTTACAACATCCGCACTAGCAGAACTAGGGAAAATACATCCAAAAAACATACTCATGAACGTAACATGAATAACCTCCTTTAAGGAAAGTTCAACTTTATTCAATTTTAAAATGAATTGTAGTCGGACAGCCATAATAATCCGAAGCAAAATAATCAATAAACAAGACAACACGACCCAACTTATATCTATTTCTTTGAATAAATCCTTCAACTTTGTTGCGTCTACCATGCTTAAAAGAAGGATCATAATAATCACGGCGCAGATGATTCGAAATAGATTCGATTGCACTGTACTTTTCTTCTTTTTCATTAGGGATAATTTCTACGACAAACAAAAAAATGGATTCATCCTGAAGACAAACCATCAACTATTGTAAACAGATTTTGATAACAGAAATAAATTGTTGAACATATGGTACTCTGCTTGTTAAACTGTTTAGGTAATGTATTAATTCAGTGAAAAAAATTATAGCATACGCTTATTGTTAGTAATCCAATAATTTTTGAATCCGTCGCCTTCTCATATTTCTTATATTCATCTCTTCCTATAACTTTTATATCGATACAGCAACACCGCCAAGAAAGGCGGAAGCATGACCCCTATCTCATACAAATATGCCTTCATATTAACTGCATCCAACAAATCCATCAGACAATTCCTCTTGGGAAAAGCAGGAAAAAATGACAGAGGAGAAATATAATAGGTATGGCTGAAAGGCCAGAACAACATAACCCCATACGGCTCTTTATTATCGCCCGTCATATAATCCATAAAGAGGTGCAGCTCCAGCAATAAGAAGCTTATACCTGCAATCTTCCAAAAGGACATATGAAACATATATTTGGCTGCTATACCGGTCAGCAAAGCAATGCAAAGGAGAAAAGAGATAGAATGGGTAATGCCATGATGGTACTTGTTAAGACTCCCATACCATATACCAGGTAAAAAATCCAAATCCGGCAGATTAGAGTAAAAGATAAAAAACAGTATCCCTGCAATAACATAGCTCCAGGATTTCGGAATCTCCCGGAGCTGCGCAAGATATATCATTCCACCAGCCAATGAATGTGCTATAGGCGTTGGCATAGTTATAAGCCTCCACAATTAATCAATTGAATGCATGCAATTATTCCGCGTTATTATTTCTAAAAGCTGTGATGGATGGTTTTTTGTAGTAAAAGAGAAAGGTAAATATCAAACTGATTATTGATACAATAATGCCGGCATACAGATAAGGCGGTACATACTTCAATTCAATTCGATAAAAGCCCTTCTTTAATGGTATGCCGATAAATCCCATGTTTATTCTTTTAGGCTCAACACTTTGGCCATTAACTTTGATTCTCCACCCTTGATCATATGGGATGCCAAAGAAAACCATTCCATGACTATCCAAAGTAATGCTGCCGTATATATGATCTTCCTGGAAATTTGTTATTTTAAAACTCTCTTGCTTGAGTTTCTCTACATCAGCGGGAAATGTATCCCAACCGGCTTTCGATTCTGAAAGTGAAATATTGGATAACACAATATTATGTATTATGAAATGCCTTCCCGCCTTTTTACCGACATCAATCCGTATCGAGGAAATATCATCCTCATCAATCATCATCACATATTCTTTTCTTCCAGGCCTTATTCTAAATGTCTTTGATTTCTTTTCACAGAATGTATCACCTCTCCAAAAAATTTGGCCTAGACTATTGCCAGCGCTTTCCAGATCGATCTTTATTCTCAGACCATCGTTAATCGGTACATGCGTTAGATCGGTGATAATCTGTGGGTCATTATTCGCGGAAATATATTCTATCGCGTCTGGAATAGTACCGGCGAGAATTCGCATGTTATAAGTAGTAATCATACTTTCAGACAATCTTATTTTCTGTATATTATCTATTCGTGGATCGTCAACCATCTTGAGATCGGGATAGGTAGTATCTGAAACAAATGACTTAAGAAGAACAGCATCCTTAATCTTAAGCGGTAGAGAATTAAAAGTCTGACGATCAATATATGCTTTGTAGCTAAAACCCAAAGGAAGGCTGTATTTGTTCATAAATATATGTGTATTACCGAATGATTTTAAATAGACATATTTGGGCGGAATTTTATCTCTGTTGGAAGTTAAATAGTATTTGACGCTCAGTAACGTGTGCAGGCGGTTGCGCATGTCCAGACCATCTCTATAAGAAGCAAGGCGAGGTGATTGCCTTGAGAGGCCCATTGTTTCATGAAAATCCACTATTCCAGGTCTGCAAAACCCAAAATATCCACTTGTTCCATAACAATTCTGCACCACTGCAGCATTGCGAGAACGTTTAAAACCTTCGATACGGTAAAACCCATCATCAATTGATTTAATGTATTCCAGTGCCCTCAACGTGCTTTTTCCAAAGTATTGAGAAACATCACCTTTTTTAATGAATCCCGGGTCAAGACTCCATCTGATATTCCGTTCAACTGTGGTACGGGAAAATAATGCTAATTCAATTACCACAACGAGCAATATAATAAACTTCATAGACCGCTTTAAGCCCAAGCGAAATAATAGAAAAAAAGAAACTCCGTAAACGATTAAAAATATGATTATTCTGGAAAAAACCTCATTATCTATAATATTCACTTTCGACTCGGCAAATGAAATCCTAAAAATTAACAATACAGTGACGATAAATGCTATGGTTATAAAGATCACCTGTTTTTCCTCGCCAGTCCTCGAGAATAGCCTGTTGAGTGAATATGAAGCTAAAATGATCAAAAATATTGAAATATACATGATTGAGTGCTTATATGTTGGACTAGCGAATGCGTTTACGATTGTTCGAAAAATAGGAAAAACGAAATATATTACGCAGATACCAACGATAAAAAGAAATGCAACTTTTTCCCTACTTTTGCTAACAAGAAACAATGATGGTATTACAATCAATCCAATGAGCCCAATATAACTAGCTGGAGATTCAAGGTAGTTATGTCCTTTGAAAAATTCCCAGGACCCAAGAAGATCATTTGAAAAGAACCTGCAAAATACTGTTGTTTTTGCATAAACCCATGTACTGGAAGTACTAAAAAGCCTTGGTAACCAATCCATTATGGAGAAATGTACCAGCGCACCGCCTCCTCTCGCCGAGGTTGCAACCTCGAATGCTTGCGGGAATAGAAAAAAGGAGTATACCCCTATGCCAACAAGATACAGAAAAGCAAATTTTAGAAAAAAAAGAGTCGTCTCTTTTGGTCTATAGCCATATTCCATAATAATGCGAAACATGCCGTAAACAATAAAAAAGAAAGTCAGCTGATATATCTGAAATACACTCTTCAAGCAAAAAAGGCCAAGGGCAAGAACAAACAACAACCACTTTCCATTCTGAAACCACCTCTCAAAGAGAAACAGCATAAGGGCAGCAAACACGGCATAATTTTGATAATGATACCAGTGACCATTCACCACCATATATCCACTAAACGTAAACATCAAAGACCCGATGATAGCGGCATGACCAGTAATCCTCAGCATCCTCAAAAATCCGAAAAAGAATAATCCTGCAATAACTAATTTGAGCATGGCAACGTAGGGGAGGAGATACGGTATGTTATTCTTTCCAAACAATATTACGAGAATATCAAAAGGGTTGAAGTCTGCCATAAAGGTGAAAATATTCATGCCCAATTCGAACTGAAAAGACCAGAATGGTAGCTCACCTGATAGCATCTTCTCCGAACGGAAAAATAGCTCAGGAAACGTCTGAGTCAGTGTATCCGAACAAAACCGTGTAAAAATGTACGCTCTTTCAAAAATAAGATATTCCCAGTAGGCAAATACAGCAATACAAAGCGTAAGGAAAAGGAAGATACGTAATCCATTTCTTTCAAAAAATGAATCTTCGCAAATCCTCCACTTGCACCCATTTTTTTTCTGTGTATCAATCATAATAGTAACGACTTAGGTTGTCGGGTTCCCCGATAAATCGGGATTCAACGTTCACGGTTGAAATCCTCTCTTTCTACATTCAGCTCGAAATTTAGACCTTTGCAAAACCTGACAATTTTTGTCACCCTAAAAAAGATGATGGACTTCATGAGCTTCCTTTACGATATACTTCCATATTTTAAAACCTAAAAAGTGTTCTTATCTGCTTTTCAAAACAGATAAGCATCCAACCTGTTAATCGCCCTAAATAGTGTAAAAAGAAAACAATCAACAGACATTTTAAACCAGGTCCGCCGCCAAAATCCTCGTATCTGGTAAACTTTGAAATTACACAATGTTTGCCCACCCGGGAAACCTCTTCACCCGAGATATCAAAACGTTTATTCGTTATAAAGCTCATATCAACAAGAGATTTTTCTTTTCTTCACACACTGCGGTTTTTATATATATAGTACTTCATTCTGAGCCAAGGGATCCATCGTAACGCCAGGATAGAGTAATCCCATAAATGTTTCTGAGACTTAATAAATTCTTTGGGTGGCTTATGTTTTCCATGAAAATCATCCATATGGTACTTATGTCTGATTATTTTTACTTCTTTTGCCTTTGGAAAAGCGAGTTTGCTGACCAGAAGATACCTGAGCCATGGTTTTAATTGCTCAACTGTAAAGCCCAGCACAGCCGATGCAGCACCAAACCGGCTTGCCGCATCTAATATTCCCTGCTGAAGGGGAACAAAGTACTTATTTTGGATTAACTCCGCCTGACCATAAGCATCATTCTCATCTCGAAAAATCAGTTTATACCCATCGTCTATCAGTTTATACTTATCTAGCCCTGGATGTGGAGCCCGAAATGCTTCTTCAAAAAAATCGCGGATGTACATAATCACACTACTTGCAAAATCAAATCGGTCCCGGTCATAAATCAAACCCTCTATATAATTATCAGTTGTGGTTGGATACGGCACACCCCGACTTGCCGTAAAAAGGAAACCGTGAAAACGGGGTTTATCATCGCGATGTTTGATTGCGTCATAAAGAAAACGCTGTATTGTCCCTGTCCACCCGATGTCAACTAAAGCCACCTCAGGCATATCGAAAAAATGCTCCTGTTCAAGATAGCGCTGTAGTGCTTGATTATAGGGCATGGTCTGTCGTTTGACCTCAGCCTGAAAATCCTGATCTTCAATCAAATACATCAATTTGTAATGCAGTTTACTATCCCAACCAGGATAGAGAGCACTCAAGATATCATCCTCACACAACCCGTATCGCTTCATAAAGGGTATAAGATTAATGATATCAAGGCCAAATATACGACATAGGTCCTGCATATCCCGGTTACCTGGAGCCTGGAAAACGGTATTTGTTTTTGTCTGGGACAGCCCCTGGTACGCGCAGCTTGCTCCAGCAAGTGCCATCCGACTAACATACAGATAGCTAACCTCTGGAAGGAGACTGTCCGGAGACATGAAAGGGGTTGCCCGCTCCCAGAATTCCTTAAATGTCCATCCCTCGCGAGACATGAAGTAAATTTTTGGTATTCCCAGTTTCTTTGTTTTCTCTGAAATCTTCTGCACAAATGCTCCAACAAGTGGGGCCAGGAAATTATATCCTTCAACATAAAGAGGAGAACGCTGCAAATTCTCATCTTCAAGGGGAAGCATTAACTGCTGAAGCAACCTTCCTTTCCAGTAAATACGCCTATTTGAAAAAACCGTATACATTCGAGTAATTGTCTTTCGTCTTATCTCAGATACGTCCTTCAAAACAAGAGCTCGAATTCCGAATTCAGAGGGACGTAGACCATCCGATATTGGATTATCTCCAATATGCAGCCAGCGATCCACATTTATAGAAAATTTTTCCGCAAGCATGGGGAAGGCCTTACCGGACGCTTTTGCTAAAAATGTATCCGCTGAGGACACAACATCTGTGACAAAGGACATGAGTTCGAAGTGATCCATTAACCGCTTAAGATGGCTTGATGGTAAATAGATATCCGATAGAATCAGAATCATTTTTCCTTGAGAATATATTTTCTTTATCCATGCCACCAAATCAGCACGGGGAACAATCATGGCCTTTTCAATTTTGAGTTCATAGTCGGTCACCTCTTCTAAAAGATCATCTGTATTTTTATCTTTAAATATCTGCGCCAGGACCTTACGCATATAATGAGGATAACAGGCTTCTTGGTCTTCAAATTTTTTACCTGTCTCTGCGCGCTGTTCGCTTTCATATTTATCACGAAGCGACTGCACTCCTTCCCAGGTCCAATGATACCCAAAGGTGGAGGCCTTTTGCGCGATAAATCGAGCGACCGCGGGTTTTACCATATCCGGTTCATGTATTCGCCGAATAAAAAGTGTATCAAACTGGTCAACAGAGATGGTGTCATAATCCTTGACTATGCGATCGGCATAACGGATCAAGTTTTTAAGGTGGTAAAATTTTTTCAAGCTCATTTTATTCAGAATCCTTTTCGATTTCCGCATGGACAGCAAAGAGCTCATTTTCAAGTTCCACCAATCGATCCACACCGGTCGTAACAATCGGTTTAAGATCGTCCGGAATTTTTTCCAGCATATATTTGCGTATGACGCTCTTGTCCTGCTCTCTGCCAACTATAGCAGCTTCGCTTAGCGTATTGCCGCCGTGGAGCCGGTAGTATAACAACTTCTCCTCATCCAGATATTTAACTTGACCGGGAAAATTCAGCATTATTCTGAAAATATAATCGTAATCATGAAGATAACGAAGGGAGCAAAAATCACCAACTTTTTTTACTACATCCCGTTGAACAAACAGATTGGATGTGGTTACCATCAAATTACCCTTTAAAAATGCCGTATAAATATCTCCACACTGTTTATAAAAATCACGGTTTCTCTTATGCCAGAGGTGCCACCAGAGAGCAGGATCCAGAATTTCCTCCCCTCTCTCATTGATTGGCTGAATATCAGTAAAGATACACGCAGCTTTAGACTTTTTAAGTATACTCAGTAACCGCTCCAAGCGGTTATAAGCATAGACGTCATCTGAGTTAAGAATAGAGATATAATCCCCTTTAGCCATATGAAGTCCTCGGTTTATCGTATTATAGGCATCTTGATTTTCCTGATAGATATATGTTAACCTTCGGTCATCATAGCTTTTAACGATCTCTCCTGTCCCATCGGTTGAGCCATCATCAATAACCAGTAATTCAAGATCAGTCCAGGACTGACCAAGAACACTCTCTACCGCTGCTCTAATAAACTGCTCGTGATTATATGCCGGGATAATAACAGAGATCATAGAATGGGGTTTACGTAATAAAAACAATATGTTACTCCTCAATGAAAGGTTGCTCCCACAACATACTCTTGATGAGCATCTTGAATAAAAAATTTATTTCAATCAGAAGAGGAAATTCATTCCCACCAGTCTAAGATAAGAAGCACTAAACGCCGGCATACCATTTTAAGAAGTCATTTATAGAAATCTTCTTATTATACAGTACGCCCAGATTGTAATAAACATCACCTTCCAATAAACGTTTTCGCCAACGTTCCTGAAATACACTTTGCTCCTGGCCCCACTTCTTTTTCTCGCTCCTATCAGTCATTTTTTTTTTTTTCGTCCTCTCAGCGATCTCAAGGGAAACATATACATTTTCGTATCCATGTTCGCGCAGTTGCAGACAAAAATCGAGACTCCAAAACAGGGAGGACAAATGTTTATCATCAAAACCATCACATAAGTCAAAGAGTTCTTTTGACACCATGCACAGCTCCCAGGGAACTGCCAGCACATTTTGTGACCACTGAAGTCCATTCATATGAATAGAACATTTCTGCACAAAATTAAAATAATACCATGGTGAATAATCATTGATATCAGGAACTGTTTCAATTTCTTCTCCCCCCGCCTGGATATCATTCACACCACAAGCAACTGCACCAGTTCCTTTTTCCTGCGCTTGAGCAAGAAGCAATTCAAGCCAATCGGCAGAGCGAATTGTTACCCCGCAATCAAGAAAGACAAGGTACTCTCCACGGCTCTGTCGTGCAGCGAGATTATATGATGCTGCAATGTTCTCAATCTTCTCCACATGGAGACAAAAGATATTATCCCCAACTCCGGTCACGGCCTGACAATAAGCGCCTTCCCTGTCTGCTGCAGCAGACATCATCAAGAGAATCTCAAACCGATCATAACCGGTGGAAGCAAGCAAAAAACGAAGCCAGGCAACAGCACCGGCAGGATCATCATTCCAATGTACCAGGATGGAGACAAACGGCCTAATTCGCAATTTCCGCTGCACCCGATAATAGAATTTCCAGTCCGCTGAACGGACCTCCGCCTCAACACCTCTTCTTTCCATGGTAGTAATCAAGGCATTTCGTCCTGCTTCATCGGCATAGGTTTTCTTTCCGTGATTAATACTGGTTGAGGTCTCTGATGCCCGCCAATGATAGAGTACCTGCGGAATATGGACGACCCTCTGCGCCTGTTCACTGAGCTTCAAAACAAGATCATAATCTTGGGCCCCGTCATATGCAGGAGAAAAACCGTCCACCGCATCAAACAAGAGTTTAGTTGTTACCACAAAATGGGTGATATAGTTGTGAGATAATAACAGTTCCCGGTTAAATCCTGGCTTGTAAAAAGCACTAAACCTGTTTCCATCGGCCCCGATCAAATCCTCATCGGTATAGAGCAGGTCAGCCCCAGTCTCACCGATAACCTTGATCACCTGATAAAGGCAATCCACGGTCAATTCATCATCATTATCAAGAAAAGCAATATACTCTCCTGTCGCAAGGGTGGCTGCGGCATTTGTTGCTCTGGATATTCCATAATTTTTCTTCAGAAAGGTCGCTTTTATCCGCTTGTCTCTTCTGGCCCATTTTTCAAGGACCGGTCGGATATGCGCCTGGCTGCTGCAATCATCAGCAAGACAAAGTTCCCAATGAGGATATTCCTGATACAATACTGAACGGATGCAATTATTGAGATAATATTCCTCCACATTGTACACCGGAACGACGATGGAAATCAGAGGTTTTAGGGGCAGATCTTGTACTCGAGCTTCAGGATAACGTTGTTCGTGAATTCCCTTTTGCAGATAATGTTCCAGAGGGGACAGTCCTGTACCAATAGTATCAGAATAGGCACTTCGATAAAACCCAGGGTCGAACCTCCTGCTGGGATGTCTGTCCTCTGCAAGTCCAACGGTAAGATAATGAAGAAATAGATCATCCACATCTTCAGCATCCGAGTTATGTTCCCGATAGTACACCGGATCAAACAGGGGTAGTGGACTTTTTCCCTCCACTGCACCAAATTTCATATAATGCTCCACGGGTTCGAAAGACATAGTGCGCAGCATCGGTGTTCTATCCAGGTACCAAGCCACATCAAAAACAGGGCTGGGACGTCTCTCTTCACGAACGCCGATTGTTAAATAATGATAATGGGGATGCATCCCACTCTGAGCAACATCCGGATAGATATGCCGATAATAAGATGGATCAAAATAGGGCGAAGGTTTCCTATCATCATGAGGACCATGATGCAGATAATAAATCAAAGGATTACCCACAGCTTCAGTAATAGTTGGAGTTTGCCGTAAATAATAATCAGGTAAAAAATGAAGTGATGGAACATACCCCTTGTGCCACCCCTCTCTAATATAATGGTCAAGGGGCTCCACATTGCTTTCAGCAACCTCTGGATACTTATGAAGATAAAAGAGAGGATCAAAGAAGGGATGTGGCTTGCGGCCTTCATGCCAGCCTTTGTACAGATAATGCACCAGAGGATTCACCCCTGCTTCCAGGACATCCGGGTTTTGTTCAAGGTAGTAGGATGTATCAAACAATGGATGAGGGTTCTTTCCTTGTTTCGCACCATCCGCAAGATAATGTGCCAGAGGGTTTATGTCTGAGTTCAGAATATCCGGATTTTGACCACGATAATACATAGAATCAAATAACGGATGTGGATCCCTGCCCTCCCTGGCACCATTTTCAATATAATGCACCAGAGGATTCACCCCTGCTTCCAGGACATCCGGGTTTTGTTCAAGGTAGTAGGATGTATCAAACAATGGATGAGGGTTCTTTCCTTGTTTCGCACCATCCGCAAGATAATGTGCCAGAGGGCTTATGTCTGAGTTCAGAATATCCGGATTTTGACCACGATAATACATAGAATCAAATAACGGATGTGGATCCCTGCCCTCCCTGGCACCATGCATTATATAATGGCTAAGGGGCTCCACATTGCTTTCAGCAACCTCTGGATACTTATGAAGATAAAAGAGAGGATCAAAAAAGGGATGTGGCTTGCGGCCTTCATGCCATCCTTTGTACAGATAATGAACTAAAGGAATACGATTCCATTGAGTCAAATTAGGATTCGTTATAAGATAATAATCGCTATCAAAAAGGCCTGATCTTTTAATTGCTCGGTATCTGGTATCAGTTAAAAAAAACCAAACCAAGAGCAATTTCTGTTTCACATAGGGCAGCTTAAGAGATTCAGTTATTCGCCACACCTTTTATAACCCCTTTTGCAGGCCTCTTTCCAAAAGAGACCATTTTTGAGAAATCTTTATGGAAAAATCTTCTCTATCAAGGGTCAGGTTTGGATTATAGTATGGATCTCCATCAGCCAACAAATCCCTCCATTTCCACTGAAAGTACTTTATCTCCCCACTGAACCTTCTCTTTTGTTCAAATGACTCCTCGTATCCCC